>MEHZ011297481.1_pt1 | contig 15623 bp, 12 predicted proteins | sample 897221 | NCBI WGS metagenome assembly MEHZ01 (sample SAMN05514161, study PRJNA337945) | marine metagenome | isolation source: marine surface water | place: Arctic Ocean | collected 2007-12-13
TTTAATGATGCTAAAACTCCTGGAATTCCTGCAGCAACGGATTTAGACTTAGATAATTTTGGTGGTTTTTTTTCGAATGGAGTTAATGGTGAAACCTGCTTCTCCATGTTAGGTCAAACTAGCATGCCCTACATCACATCTCCCATGATTAATTACAGGTGATGCGTTATTCTACGGGAACCTGAAAAGACGGTGATTTTATTTTCCTTTACGAAACATGCAAGTGTCATTCCATGTTCCATTGCAATATCTACGGCTAAACTAGTAGGTGCCCCAAGTGCTAAAATAATCGGAAATCCTGCCCTTAATGATTTTTGTATTAACTCAAATGAACATCGGCCTGAGACAATAACGATCTCATCATTTATTGGAATTTTATTATTTAGTAAAGCATTACCAATTAATTTATCCATTGCATTATGTCTTCCAACATCTTCCGATAAATGTATTAAGCTACCATCATTATCTAACCTAGCACATGCATGAGTCCCTCCCGTTTCAGAAAACATCACCTGTCCATTTTTAAGTGATTGAATAGCGTTAGATATAATTTTCATATTAATATTTATTTTATTCGATAAATTAGGACCATGTAAATGCAATAGGTTAGATATGGAATCTTTGCCACAAATTCCGCATGAAGAAGTCATTGTTAATTTTCGAATATGATTATCTGGATTAAATATTGAGTTTTTTGAAAGGATTACTTTATATTTGTTGTTTTCGGATTCAATTTCTTCAATTTCCGAATTACTTGATATTATACCTTCGGAATATAATAATCCTCTAATTAAGTTAATATCATCTCCTGGTGTACGCATTAATAAGCCTAAAGAATGTTCGATACCATCAAAAATTACACTCAAAGATAATGGAGATTCAGTACAAACAATGTCCGTATTTCTAACAAAGGAACTATTTGTGACATTAACAATACTTCTGCTCTCTACTCCAACCACTATACTCCGCAGAAGGTTTTATGTTATTATTAATGGGTTAGATTTTATTTTTACACAATTATTCAAATAATACCAACGTTGCAGGTAGCCATGGGATTACTAGATGGTTCAGGTTTTTCACTTCCCGTATTTGAAGAAGTGGAGATAGTTAAAGTCAAAATTAATGTAACAGATTCTGCAATTGATGCTATGAAAAAATCTATGGAAGATGATTACGATACTCACGTATTAGTCATAAGCGCCGAAGCCGGCGGTTGTTCAGGTTATTTATACGACATGAAAATAACAGAAAATCCTAATGATGAAGATTTTCAGAGAATAGATGTAAACGGAATAGGTATACTAATTCATAACAAAGATAGTAGCCTCCTAAATGGAATAGAATTAGATTATAAAGATACTTTAATGGGTGGCGGTTTTCAAATTAAAAATCCAACTGCAGAAAGAGAATGTGGCTGCGGGCAATCTTTTGGTTAAGGTGTTGAGTGCATTTGACTAAATTTTTATATCCAACAGGCAATTACATTATTTCAAATGATGCAAAATCTATACTTAGTGGACCTGGAATATTAGAACATTTAGATAAAATAATTACTACCAAAATTATTGGCTGTGAAAACAATGAAATACATGATTCAATTATTTGTAATTCTAATGGAAGAATATTAGATCAATTAAAAATTTATATTCTGGATAATGAAGCCATTATTATCAATAATAGTATCAATGGAAGTGAGATTAGATCTCAATTGGTAAAAGGGATTCCCTGGAATAAAAAAATTAATGTAATAGATGGTGATGATGCTATAATTTCATACAGAGTAGTCGGAACTAACATTACTAAAATTTTAGATTTTATCCGCATTGACATTAAAGAATTAAGGGGCAATCTATGGAAAGAATATGGAAATATGATAATATCTATGACAAGCGGTACGGGTTACGAGATATTAGAGATGCTTGTTCCGATTGAAGAAAAAAATTCAATGGAACACATCATGAAAGAATGTAATATTCTTAAATCCACGATTGAAAATTGGGATATCATGAGAATAGAGTTAGGTATTGTCGATTATTTGGATATAAATAATTCCATACCTTTTGATGTAAAATTAAATCATTTAGTCAAATTAAACAAAGGGTGTTATCCGGGTCAAGAGATTCACGCGAGATTAGAAAGTAGAGGTAAAATAAATAACACATTAGTTAGACTAAGGGCTAATTCTAATCATAATAAGAATAAATTTAGAATAATTGATGGTGGTAAAATTAAAATAAAATCTTCTTACAAATTTAATGAAATGGTAATTTCATTAGGCATAATTCCAAAAAAATATGAAAATATGACCTCTATAGAAACAGTAGAAAATATAAAATTTTTAGTAGAAAAATTAGATTAAATCTCTATTTCTAATTTTTCATCACCATCTAACCATTCTGAAAGAGGCACTACAGGAGATATGTGTAAAGATCCTTTATGGCGTGTAAATAAATACAATGTTGGATTAAATATATCTACTATCTGCCGTTGAAAGGATTTCCGTACACTTGATCCTCTTAATCTAAAAAAGCTTAATTCTACTGTTATTCCAATAATTGTTGCAGTATATAATACGAGAAGTACACTGATGGAAAAGGCTACAGGATCGGCGAGTGCAGGATCACTTCTTATCTGACCTCCGTACATCAATTGCCTAGATAATAAAAATAATAATCCTACTCCTACCCATGGACCAAGGGCATTTTCAACAAAGGTATCCATTGGAATTAATCTACGATTTGTAGGGTCGGCGAACACTAATGCACTTGCAGTAGCTGCTCTTATTACGGATATAAAAGAAACTAAAAATATGTATACAATTGCACTAACAAGCATAATATTTTTTACACTAAGTGGCATATATGAAATTATTAAGTACGTAAATAGGCCGAGAAAAACTGTAATAGGCATTCTATGTATAGACGCTAATACTCTGTCTAACTCTTTTGCACCATCATCGAGCCTAGGAATGCCAACAATTTCCCACCTAGTTAGCTTTTGAACAAACCTTGTGACCCAAGATAAAATAGATTTTTCAATTAATATCCATTCAAGTAATCTTAGAACTGGCATCATAGGTAGTGTAATTATTGCTGCAAATAATCCCACTAATGGCCAAACTATCAAACTAGGAAACAAAAGGAAGTGCTGCAATCTAAGGGGATGAAGTAGATCAGACTCAATTCTTGCTTGTCTATCTGAATTAAGATGGACTTTTCTGGCTTCAGCGTCTAATTGCCCCCTATATTGCCTTATTGGTATACCTGAATCAAGTACTGTACGAACTTTTTCCCTATAATATTCTTGTTCTGGTTCCATTCCGACCCACCAACGCCATGCAAATGAAACTGGTAGAGCTAATATCACAGGAGATAATAAAATTAAAAATGCAGTAAATAAGGACTCCAATGATTCTACCACATAATATGCTGACCATATCGTACTCAATAACAAAGCGGTCAAATATTATGATTTCAAAGTAAATTAAGACAAAGTTCATTGGATTAATCCCACGAAGAAGAACTATGGGGAATATACTAGTTACCGATGGAATGGCAGAATCTGCAGTAATTGATTTGAGAAAATTAGGTCACATAGTTACTGAAAAATATTTTCAACCAGAAGAATTAGAGGAAGGAATATTGAAAAATTATGATGCTATTGTAATTCGAAGTGCTACAAAATTAAACGAAAAAATAATATCAGTATCAAAGAATAGTAGTGGAGGATTAGGATTCATTGGCAGAGGAGGAGTAGGAGTTGACAATATAGACATAAAAGCAGCAACAAAGTTTGATATCGTAGTTTGCAATACACCTCAATCATCGACCCAAAGTGTAGTAGAAATTACGATAGGGCATCTATTATCCTCAGTTCGATACATTTCAAAAGGAACTTCTGATTTAAAAAATGGAGAATGGACGAAAAAATTCTTGCGAGGTACAGAGTTAAGTGGTAAAAATCTTGGATTAATTGGGTTTGGAAGAATAGCACAAGGCGTCGCTCAGATTGCAGAAGCATTAGGGATGAATCTGCATTGTTATGACCCATACCTTCCAAAAGAGATTGCGAAGGAAAAAAATTGTACCCTGCATGAAAACGTAGATGATGTTTTTAAGAATTGCACACATATATCCATTCATTGTAATTATTCAGATGAAACCCATCATCTAGTTAATTCAAATAGGATAATGATGATGCCTAAGAGTGGAGATGATGGAGTAAAATGTGGCAGACATATCGTAAACTGTGCAAGAGGAGGAATATTGAATGAAGAAGATATATTAAAATTACTAAATAATGGAGAACTATCTACAGTATCTATGGATGTATTTGAAAAAGAACCGCCGGGTATAATTGATTTGATTAATCATGATAATTTCCAAGGAACTCCGCATATTGGTGCAGCAACTCTAGAAGCTCAAAGAAGGATTGGAGAAGAAATGGTTACATTATTAGATGATTATTTTAATGGTAAAAAACCCCATTCTAAATTGAATTAGGAATTATTCTAAATTGTGCATCTTTGTGAGTGGATCTTGTAAAATCATTAATTCTAGTGGAATTTTAATATTAGATAAAGCTGATTTTAAAGAAAGGTTATTTTCTTTTTTAGTTTTCCAAATCAATGAATTAAATTCAGTAAGTGAATTAGTTATTGGACCTACTTTAGCATAATCAGAATCATCATCCGACAGATTTAGCATAGGATATTCTTGGATACTAATTGAACTAATACTATAGATTTCCATAGAAATATAATGGGTAAAGAAAGGGCATATGGGTGAGAAAATTGTTAATATATCTCTCACAATTCTATGTAATGTCCAGGTTGCGGATTTGTCAAATTCATATAATCTTGTTTTAGCCATTTCTAACCAATGGCTAGGAAAAATTCCTGTACTAAAATTCTTTATAGTCTGTGCTGCAGTATATATATCAATTTCATTCCAAGAAGATTCTACTTTATTTAATACGTGTGAAAATTCTTGAAGAATCCATTTATCTTCAAGTGATAGATCTTCTGGAATTTTATCAATATCTTCAGGTACATCAAATTGACTAGCAAACCTAGAAACGTTAAATATTTTAGTTAAAACTCCGAAATATTTAGATTCTATTTCTTCAGGATTTATGTGGAAATCATCACCAACTTGGGCATCGCAAGCTTTCCAAAGCCTGAAACATTCACTTCCAATTTTATTAGCCTTAAGTTGAACTTGCTTACCGTTTGGACCTTTTATTTTCCAAGAGCCGGTTCTGCCTCCACTTCCACACTCTAAGACCGAATTGGCATCAATGCCGTTTCCTAATGATTTTGACATTTTTCTTCCCCAAGGGTCCATTCCTAATCCATCTATCCAGACATTAGAAAAAGCAGGTTTATCCAATAATAAAGCATTTTTTAATATTGTATAGTATAACCAAGTTCTTACGATTTCTTTTCCTTGAGGTCTTAATGAAGTAGGATAACTTTTAGAAAATATCTCCTCATCTTGCATGTAACCAGATACAAATAAATTAGAATTAGATGAGTCCATCCAAGTATCAAATACCTTATTTTCACCAGTTATAACTCCGAGATCAGACGTTTTCTTATCATAAATACTAATAAAATTTCTAGAATTACGATCTATTATCTCTGAACCATCAGGTGGAGAATTTAACCAAGGTTGGACATAAGTACCTTTTGGAGGGACAATAATTTTTGTTCCATCTTCAGAATACCATATGGGTATCTCAGTGTGGTACCAACGTCTTCTGCTAATTGGCCAATCTATAGATATTCCATCCATCCAATCATGTAAAAATTGTTTATTTCTTTTAGGAATAAAATTACTTTCATTTGATAATTCTAATAACCTATCTTGGATATGAGTTTGGCGGACATACCATTCTTTTAATAAAATAATTTCTATAGGATTATTTCCTCTTTCGCTAACTGGAATTTCCTGAATGTGATCAGATATTGAATCTATTTTTCCTTCGTTATCCAGTATCTCTATTGCTAAATTCCTAGCGTCTTTAATTAATAAACCAGACAAATCTCCTGAAATAGGGGTCATTTTCCCATCTAAGTCAATAGCTTGGAATGGTTTTAATCCGAGATCCCTAAAAATTGCGACGTCATTTTGATCACCAAACGAACAAACCATTAGAACTCCGCTACCAAAATCCATTTTTACAGATGGATGTGAAAGAATTTTAACATTGCTATCTCTATTACTTACTGACAGAGGTAAGTTAATATTTTTGCCAATTAAATGTAAATATCTAGTATCCTCTGGATGAACTACAACAACACCGCATGCGCAAATTAATTCTGGCCTAGTAGTCGTAATAATTATTTCTTCATCATCTTCCGTTAACCATTTTATATTACATAATTTAGTTTTTCTTTCTACCCTCTGAACTTCTGCATCTGCTATTGTTGTACCTTCTACTGGATCATATATATTAGGACGGAGATCTTCTATAATATCTCCTTTTTTAAATAATTCAACGAATATTGATTGAGTTAATGATCTATATTCAGGAGAGTCAGTAAGATATTCTTTATCAAAATCACAGGATAATCCAACTCTCTTTGCTGTATGTCTCATCTCCTGAGTGAAGTTTTCTATAGTTTTTGAACATAAATCTAAAAATTCGGATCGCTCGAAACTTCGCATCTTACGACCAGTAGATTTTTCAACCGTAAATTCAATATTTATTCCGTTCCTATCTACGCCCCATGGAAAAAATACTTCTTTACCGAGTAACCTTTGACTCCTAGCAATAACATCTATCATACTGTATTGAGCTACTGCACCGATATGCCAAGTTCCACTTGGATATGGTGGAGGGGTATCTATTACAAATAATTCCTTATCGCTATTTGGGTTAAATGAATAAAATTGTCCAACATCAAGGTAATGATTTTCTTGAATTTTTTTTTCCAAATCTATAGACCATCTTTTATCAGAAATTTTAGGTTTATTCATTACACTACCTCCATTTACATCATGCGCGAGTGTATGTTACTCTTGACCGTTACCAATATATGGCATTGAATTATAACGTATTTATGAGAATTTAATGCGAGAGGTTGAAGTCCTTCCTTCATACAGCATATAATAGGGGTCCGACATGAGTAATGATGGGCTTGATCTAAAATTAGAAAATTTTTCCAAATTTACAAATAATTTAAAAAGGAAATTTAGGGGAGCAACAACAACAAATTTGCTTACAATGTTTCCAGCATTGACTGTTATTTTTTGTTTATTGATAACAGGTTTTTTTACTTCGCATTCAGGTGTTAATGATTGTAGAACAGGATATGAGCCGAGTTGGTGTAGTGAAGAGAGTGCATTGAACGTAAATGGTGAAATGGATGTTTATCTTCCTGAATCTACAGATCCTTCAAGTTCCAAAAATCTTCTTGAAGAAGTTGGAGAAAATTGGACAACAAATATCATGATTGTTTACGTAGAATCCGATGATTATAATATTACGGACAAACAAATTTTAGATGAATTGGATCAGGTTGAAAGAAGTATTAATTCCAATAGAAATGATAGGGGAGATGACGATTCCATCGTATATGTATTATCCATATCTACCGTGATAAAGGAAGTTAATTCTAGTGCTGGGCGCCTTATGAAAGCATTTTTTAATGGGGTTGCTGATGCTACTGGAAATGAAGATTTTTCCGATTCTGCAAATGATACAATAGATTCTCAATCTGATCTAATTGGAAATTATGCGATACCTGAGGAACAAGATAGGATAGATCAGATATTAGAAGAAATGCCACAAAACGCATTAGATAAGTTAGTTAGGGACGTAGGGACATTTGATGCTGCTGGAAACCAGGTTAACATTACTGCGAAAAAATGGAACAGGGGCGTTTTAATTTTTGGGATTTCTGGAAATTTAGATAAAGATGGAGATGGGATAGATGATGATGGAGGAATTCCTGGAATAATTGAAAGGACACAATTAATAATTGATAAAATTTCTATTGACAATAAATGGCAAGAACGTAACTTAACTATGACATTAACTGGCCCTACGCCTTTAACAAATGCAATCACCGAAGAGTCATTTAAATTATTTTGGACTGTATTTCCGGTTGGAGTAGTAGCGGTTTCATTCGGATTATTTTTATTCCATTGTGATTTATTACAAACAGGCAGAATTAGATTTGTTCAGGGCGTTAAAGTTGTGATTATTACTGGTCTACCGACATTATGTTCTGTATGGATCACATTGGGAATAATTGGTTTTTCTAATTATGAAGTAACTATGACAGTAATAATAGTAGGGCCGATTGTCTTGGCATTGGGCGTTTCATATGGCCTTCACATTACTAATAGATATGCGGAAGCAAAGGGCAGCCCTAGAGAAAAAATAGATGAGGCATTAAATTCAACAGGAAAAGCTGTATTTTTGTCTGCAACTACAACAATAATTGGATTCATATCATTAGTTTTTACTCCAATGCGGCCAATACAAACAGTTGGTTGGTCATTAGCAGGAGGAATTGTTGTCGTATACTTAATGACTATGTTGATGGTGCCTAATTTGACATTATTACTAGATTTAAAAAAGCCTTCACATCCACCACCTAAATTATTTACTAAAGCAGTAGAAGTTCCAGTCAATTGGACAAAGGTATCTCTATCAATATTTTTATTATTAATGCTAATTTCCGCAGGAATATCTAGGCAAAATATAGAAGAAAATATTGACTTATTAGATATGGCACCAGAAGAAATTGCAGCAGTTAAAAAAATGAAAGTTTACTCCGATGAATTTGACTCTGGACAACCAGGTTTTATTTTGGTAAAAGCCCCAATTGGTGCAGAACCTTCATTTTCATTTACCGCTGATCACCCCTATGGTAATTTAGAAGGAATTGAAGAATTGGCAGCTGAATGTGATCGAATCGAAAATACGAGTGCAGTGTCCATTGTATTTCTTATGAAAGCAATTGCAGTTGGAGTTAATATTTCAGGTTCGCCTATATTGGATTTATTAGATGAGTTGCCACTACCGGGTGCTATTGACGATGCAGCAGAATTAATATTTGATAGAGAAGCCTCAGGGAATGCTTCATTTTGGGCAGCTTTAGATACATTAGACGCACAAGAAGATGATGGTGGAAGGCAAATACAAAACTTTTTGCTATATGTATTCTACAATACTCTAACAGACGAAATGAGAGAATTTTTCATATCCGATGATTTTGATAAAAATTTAATCTATATTGATATGCCATTTTTAGATAGTCAATCAACCTCTAAGGCAGTCAATCTTATCAATTTAAAGACAGAAAGTGCGGGAAAAAAAGAATATTCAATAGATGCAACTAATCTAATCGGTGTTGCCCCAATTACTATTGAAATTAATGAAATGATTGTAGGATCACAATGGAATTCATTATTCTTTGCCCTAGGATTTACAGTTTTAACATTAGCACTAGTGTTTAGAGACTTGAGATACGCCTTACTTACTACCGTTCCGGTTGGATTTACAGTTGGAATGCAGTGGCTAGTAATGGACACTAATGGCGTACCCCTTAACCTAGTTACAGTTATGATTGGTTCCATTTTAGTTGGTGTTGGAGTTGATTTTTCTATTCATATTGCCAATAGAGTTAAGGAACTAGGAGGAGATTTAAATGCCATAAAAACAGCTTGTGCAAGTACAGGAATGAGTTTGTTCGAGGCAACTATTGTAACTGCTGCTGGGATGTCTTGTGCATTCTTAATACCAATACCAGCAATAAAACCTTTCATTGCTGTTATAATAGTACTATTAATTATAGCTGCATTGTCAGCTTTATTGTTACTACCTGCCATATATTCATTATTTGTAAAGATGAATTGGGGCTTGACCGGAGGAGTGGAAAATATGGTAAAAGCAGCTGGTATTAGAAGAGCAATTGTTAGAGATGATATAGACGTAATAGATGCAGCATTATTATTCGGTAATTCCGAAGATGCATGGTAGATGATAACATTCATGTATTAGATAATAGGGAGAGATTGTCATGGTAAAGTATTGGCTAATGAAGAGCGAACTAAATGTTTATCCTTGGGATAAATTAGTTTCTGATGGTTCCACACATTGGGATGGCGTAAGAAATTATCAAGCTAGAAATTTTATGAGAGATAAAATGAAATTAGGTGACTTAGTATTATTCTATCATTCTAATTGTAAACCTCCGCATATAGCAGGTATAGCCAAAATTTGTAAAGAATCCTATCCTGATTTTACATCATGGGATGTTAATTCAAATTATTATGATCAAAAGTCTACTCCTGAAAATCCTAGATGGTTTATGGTAGACATAGAACCGGTTGGAAAAACTAAAAAAATTAGTCTCCCTGAAATGAGAGAGAATCCATTGTTAGAAGGGATGCCATTATTGAGAAAAGGAAGTAGGCTATCTGTACAACCTGTTCCGGAAGAGTTTTTTAAAATAATTTATGAATTAAGTAACATAGAGGAATTGTAGGTGGGCATGTTCTCGGTGGACGTACGTTACCATAGATGATATGACATCAATCTCCTCCACTCCGCTATCCCAAGGCATCCATTATTCTCAGTAGGGCTGCTCGCTTCCGCGCCTGACCTGTTTCCCAAGTGTAAAGTGGTCTTGACTTCCCTTCGGAAGAAATTTCCACCAACATGGATCTCTTGGGGGCGAAGCATCGTCGTTAACCGATGAGTCATCAGTGGTTCGTCTACGCCGCCCTCGAACTTCAGGTCACCATTATCAACGATTTGTGAATTGTAGAACACGTCAACGCTCCCCCTAGCCCGTTCATCGCTTCATCCCATAACGTATCAATTAATCCCCCTTAAGAATTATCAACAGTTTCATATTTTGAAGGGCAGCCCGTTATAACTTCTGTAGCAAATAAAGTCCATCCATCATCTACTTTTACTAATTTACCCTTGATTGCAACCGTTAATCCTTCATGGAATCCTTCAGGTAGTGAAGCTCCTGAATAATCAACTGAAATTACATAAGTTATTCCCGATATATTAAAAAAACTATCACCCAATGATAAACTTGAGTTATCAACTTCACCCCTGACAAAAATATCTAGGTTGCCGTATTCATCTGGTTCTTTCATGATATCATCAACAGAATATTGTATTTCTGGATCTACGGACAAAAGCATTAAAAAGAATATCGAAAACATTGAGACACTAATTATAAATAATTTAGTAAATTTATTGGCAACCATTCTAGCGTCTCCATGATTTTTTTTAATTATAATGACTTATATCCAACTGCTTCGGAAATATTTACAAATCCTTCATCAATACGTCTCTTTTTTATCCCTTTAACAATATTTGAAACTACAGAAGGACCTTGAAATACCAAAGATGAATATAATTGCAATAACGAAGCCCCGGACGTTATAGCGGACCAAGCTGTATCAGGAGATTCAATACCTCCAACGCCTATTATTGGATAATTACCATTTGTATGTCCATATATTAGTTTAATAACTTCTAAAGATCTATTATGTAAAGGCCTACCAGATAAGCCACCTTCCTGAGACAATATTTTCCGTGATTTCGTATTCATCGGTACTGGTTTCTTTATCGTAGTATTAGTAGCAATAAATCCATCAATATTATGTCTTATTGCAGTATCTACAGAATCGATAATTTGATCATCATCCCTATCAGGAGAAAGTTTCAATAATATTGGTTTGTATATTGCCGAATTATCTCTAACTTTCATACATTCCCGTAGAATTAAATCTAAAAATGACTGGTTTTGGAGTTCCCTAAGATTAGGAGTGTTGGGAGAAGATACGTTCAATACAAATATATCAGCATAATCCCATAATATTTCCAAAGTATCAGAATAATCTTGAGGTGCATTATCATTAGAGGTTTTACTAGAACGTCCAATGTTTGCAGCGATAGGAATGCTAGGCCAATTGCCTGCGGATTTACGTTGATTTAATTTATCTTTTATATTAATTGCACCTGGATTATTCAAACCCATTCGGTTGATCAGGGCATTTTCTTTTTCTGCTCTAAACATTCTAGGTTTAGGATTACCATCTTGAGGGAATCTAGTTACCCCTCCATATTCACCCCAAGAAAAACCCAATGAAGGCCATGAAGACAAAACATCTGCACCTTTATCAAAACCTGCTGCTAATCCAAGAGGGTGCCTAAATAGGTTATTTAAAACAGTAATTGGTTCATCAGGTGCACCATATATAGAATTTAATAGTCGTTGTCCAGTTGGACTTTCACCGAATTTTGATAAAATATTGATACTGTTCTTATGGGCTTTTTCAGAATCCATTACCTTCAGGATAGGCCTAACAAAACTACGATAAGGCAACCCCATATATTGTCGGAGACGGCAATATTCTTCAATAGTTGTGTACCATAGTATAACAATGAACTCGATAGCGTATGATTTAGCATTGTGGGAAATATGTAGGAGAGTCTTGAAATCGGAAAAGTTAAATTTCATAATTGATGAACATTTGGATGTTAATATTCAAGAATTAAATAATAAAATTTCAGATTTGGCGCCAACAGTATTGTTAGATATAACTAAATCTAAATCAATGAATTCTAAAGAAATCATAATAGAAAATAACAAAGAAATAATAGGAATAATTAGTAAACATGAACCAAAACAATTAGAAATTATTTGGATTGAAAATTCCCCAATACTATTTTGGATTGATTTTGAAATGCGGATTGTAGAATTAGTAGAAGCAGGATATCCTGGTTGTATTGGTTGCGGTGGGCCAGGATCAGAGGAAGTATGGAATGAAGAGAAAAATAGAATTTCATCAAGGCAATAATTATGAAAATGATGAAATAAAAAAAAAATTATTAACTCACATTTATACATAGCATTTAATTCGATAGAATCGTAGACTGTCTTTGTCTCGGTTGTGAAGTAATTTGAAGTTGATGATTTTAGAATCAGGAGCTAAAGCAAATACTGTAAAAAAATACCTAGGCAAAGAATGGATTGTTCAAGCGTGCGGAGGGCACGTTGAAGATTTACCAGGTAAAGGTAGTAAAGACTCTAGTATACCCATGTGGGAATCTGATTTAGATACCTTACCTGAACCCCCATGGAGTTGGACCATTGGAGCAAAAAAGAAAATAACAGAAATGATTAAACATGCTAAATCATCAAATGTCGATGAAATATATATCGCTACTGATCCAGATAGGGAGGGTGAGTTCATTGCTTGGAGACTTAGTGAAATTTTTATAAAAAAAGGTTTTTCTAATCAAAAAAGAGTCACATTCAACGAAATTACAGAAGATTCAGTCATTAAATCTCTTTCAGATGCAAGAGAAATAGATTACTCACTAGTAGATTCTGCAAAGGTTAGAAGGTTTATGGATAGGTTAGTAGGTTTTGAATGTTCGAGATTTTCTCGATCTTGGCGATTAGCATCAATGGGAAGGGTGCAAACGCCTACGTTAGGATTTATTGTTGAAAAAGAATTAGAAAGAGAACAACATGTACCAATTAAATTTCAAAGTGTAAATTTCTATGCTGGAGGTATTAATTTTAAGGTAAGATTTCATGAAAAAGATGACGAGCAAGCTTGGTTAGATGACTCAGGTAAACATCATCCAGATAGAACTTATGATCTTGAATTAGCGAAAAACGCTGTTAAAAATCTAGAAGTAAATGATTCAATTGAGATTATTACAATAAAACCAGGTAAAAATTCTAGAAAGCCTAAACCACCTTTTACTACAGATACACTACTGCAAACGGCAAGCTCAAATTTGGGATGGTCAGTTTCAAGAACTAGTAATGTTGCAGGTGCACTTTATAATTCTGGGCATGTAACATACATTAGAACAGATTCTACGAGAACTAATAAAGATGCTAGAGAAACGGTACAAAAATATATTTCTGATAAATATGGTTCTGAATATCTGGGATCCGGAATGTTAGGTTCAGATGCTAAAAAAGGATCGAAAAATGTTCAAGATGCACACGAAGCCATTAGGCCAACAAGACCTGAAATTATAGAACTTAAAAGTGGTAATGAAGACTCACAAGCTCTTTACAGGTTAATTTGGTCAAGATTTGCTGCTTCACAAATGTCTGATTCAATACGCGAAAACCGCTCCATAAAAGCCAAAACTAATAATTATGAAAAATTGATTACAGGCATGGCATCCTGGAGAATCCATTCTGGTTGGGAGGAAGTGTATGCTGAATATCATAATAATGTAAAGATTAATCCACCAGCATATAATCTAGACGTTGGTGCAAAATGGCCCTTAGACAAGATAGATAATAATCCTGATTTAGTGATAGATGAAACTAAACCTCCTAGAAGATATTCAGAAAGTTCAATAGTCCAAGAAATGAAAAAAGCTGGAATTGGTAGGCCTTCAACTTACGTTACAACTATTCAAACTCTGAATAAGAGAAAGTATGTAGAAAATAACAACGGGTCATTAAAACCAACTGATTCCGGCAAGATGATGTGGCTAGAAGTTGTACCATTTTATAATAATCAAGAGAATCATGAAGGTTTGTTTGATAGAGAATTTACTGCCAAAATGGAAATGAATTTAGATGCAATAGAAAATAGTTCTAAATCTGCACCTACTGTTTGGCACACATTTGTAGATAATTTTAAAGAAATTAATAATTTTGCAAAAATATGGAAGAGGAGCATTCCATCTAAAAAACAAATAATATTATTAAATAATTTATTAATGGGTAAAGATAGTACTGATCAGGAAAAAATTCTATCAGGAAAAAAAGTTGAAGAATTAACAGGGGATGAGATGCGAGTCATATTGGACGAAGTAATAGAAAGTGGAGCTACATTTCCCGCAAGTGATAAACAAGTTGGATTAATAGTTAAATTAACTGATAAATTAAATTTAGATTTGAGTGATTTATTGAAATCCAATAGCATTAATGATATAGAAGAGCTAACTGGAGGAAGAGAAGGTTCAGCGAGTATAATTATAGGTAAATTAATAGAACGAGATGGCGATAATTTAGCAACAGAACCTCAAGTTAAGGCAATAAAGACCATGGCAGAAAGATTAGGAATAAAAGTAGAGGATGCTATGGCAATAGTTAAGACAACGACAATTGAAGAAATTAACAAACGCGATGCTAGTGAGTTAATTGGTAAGATGAAGAAAATGAAAAAGAAATAGTGAATATTATGATACACGAATATGATATTGTAGTAGTTGGAGCTGGCCCAATAGGTGGATACCTGTCTGGAAAATTATCTCAATCTAACCATCGTGTTCTACTAATTGAAGAACATAAAGAAATAGGAAGGCCATTCCAATGTGCAGGTTTGGTTAATCCTGGTGCAATGGCTAAAGTTGGATTATATGATACTGCACTTACTAGAATATGGGGTGCAAGAATGTATAGTCCGTCTGGGATCAAAATAGAAATAGGAAACCCCGATATTACTAGGACATGGTCTGTATGTAGAAAGATTTTTGATGAAAGAGTTGTGATGGACTCCGTCGCCAACGGGACTGACATTTGGCTTTCAAGTCAACCTAAAAGTGCGGTGATTAATGATGAGTATGTTGAAATGGTCATAGATTCTAATGGGAGTGAA
>MEHZ011606833.1_pt1 | contig 15615 bp, 22 predicted proteins | sample 897221 | NCBI WGS metagenome assembly MEHZ01 (sample SAMN05514161, study PRJNA337945) | marine metagenome | isolation source: marine surface water | place: Arctic Ocean | collected 2007-12-13
TCGCCGATGTCACCAACACGTTTGTATGGAGCTGGCTTGCGACAATCGTGTTGTTGCTGTTGGCGATCCCGGCTTGGTTGGCGGCAAGTCGCGTGAGCATTGTTAGTGAGCAGTGTTAGTGAGCAGTGTTAGTGAGCAGTGTTAGTGAGCAGTGTTAGTGAGCAGTGTTAGTGAGCATTGTTGATGGGCGTTGTTACTGGGCAAGGTCAGCCACGAAGGAAGCATTGTTAGAGCGCCCCAAATGAAGTCGGACAAATGGAGTTGAAGAAATGGAGTTAAACAGGTGGCGCCAGATGGTTGCGCCCGGTGCTCGTGGGATCGAGGCATTACACACCGTCGACGACTTCCGGGCGGCAGCGAGGAAGCGGCTGCCCCGGATGGTCTATGACTTTGTCGATGGTGGCGCCGACGGCGAGCTGGCGTTGACCGCCAACCGACAGGCGCTCGACAGCGTGCTTTTCTCGCCTCGGTTTATGGTCGATGTGGCCGAACGTGATCAAACCACCACCGTGTTTGGGCGCAAGATACCACTGCCATTGATTCTGTCTCCGTCAGGTCTCGCCACCCTGGTTCATCCAGAAGGCGAACTTGCGGTCGCACGAGCGGCCGCAGCAGCCGGTGTCATCTTCTGCGTCTCGACCGGGTCGGGGCATTCGCTCGAGGCGATTGCCGACGCTGCTGACGGGCATCTTTGGTTCCAGCTCTATCTGTGGAAGAGCGAAGAGGTCGTGCAATCACTGATTGCGAGGGCCAAGGCCACAGGGTGCGAGGCGCTCGTCGTAACCATCGACGTACCCGTGGTTGGCAAGCGCGAACGAGACTTGCGCAACGGCATGTCACTGCCGGTCCGGCTGCGACCAGGTAATGCGCTGAACGCAGCGACCCGTCTGCGATGGTTACGCAACATCGTGACCGGGCCCGAGATCACCTTTGGCAGCCTGGCCGACATCGCTCCCGGTGACGACGCCAGCTCGATTGGTGAATACACCAGTCGCGAACTCACAGATCCGTCACGCACCTGGGCCGACCTGGCGATGATCCGGCGCCAGTGGGACGGCCCCTTGGTCGTCAAAGGAGTCATGTCTGTCCATGACGCGCTCCATGCCGTAAACAACGGCGCTGACGGCGTGATGGTCTCAAATCACGGCGGCCGCCAGATCAGCAGCGTGCCCGGCGTCGCCGATGTCGTCCCCCGGATCGTCGATGCACTCGAGGGCCGAGCCGAGGTGTTCCTCGACGGCGGCGTACGTCGAGGCGAAGACATCGTGAAAGCACGTGCACTCGGTGCTCAGGCTGCGTGCGGCGGACGGCTCTGGTATTGGCCACTCGCTGTTGGCGGTGAGGACGCTGTCGCCCGAGTCATCGACATTCTTGCGGCCGATGTTGACCGCACACTTGCCCTGATCGGCCGTAAACGATTCGACGACATCGGGCCCGACGTCCTGCACACACCAAACGCTGGTTAGCGACATGATGGCTACCCACCGAGATGGTGTTCCAGCCGTTCGACAAGCCTGATTCCAGCAGAGGGGGTCACATCGAGATGAGTAACAACTCGAACTCGACGGTGACCAAATGCTCCTATAACAATGCCATCTGCATCTAGGGCCGCGGCGAGCTTGGCGGCATCGGGCACGTCATCAGCCAGATCAAAAATGACGATATTGGTGTCCACCGGAAGCACCCGCTCCACTCCGCTCAGGGCAGCGATCCTTGTCCCCAAATGAGTGGCAAGTTCGTGGTCATCAGCGAGCCGATCGACATGATGATCCAAGGCGTAGAGACACATCGATGCGACGATTCCTGATTGTCGCATCGCACCGCCAAGGCGCTGTTTCACCCGCCACGCCTCGGTAATGAAGTCTTGGGAACCGGCGAGCACCGCACCGACGGGGGCACCTAATCCCTTCGTGAAGTCGATCCACACCGAGTCAAACCCTGCGGCGTATTCGGCTGGTGAGACCGCCGTCTTCACGGCGGCGTTCATGAGGCGTGCACCGTCCATATGCGTTTTAAGGCCCGAACTGAGCGCCGTGCGGGCGACAGCCTGCAACGTCTCCAGTGGCCAGATTGCGCCACCACCCATGTTCGCCGTTTGTTCGACACAAACAAGCGAGGTCCGCGGTGCGTGGCGCGAGCGCGGCCGAAGAGCACTCGCCAACTGCTCCTCGTCAAAGATGCCCCTCTCTCCGTTCAGCGCGTTGATCATGACGCCGCTGATTGCGGAGGGCCCACCGGTCTCAAAGTTGACGATGTGACAGGATTTCTCGCAGATCAAGTCGTCGCCAGGATTGGTGTGCACATTGATGGCGATTTCATTGCACATGGTGCCCGAAGGCAAGAAGACCGCGGCCTCTTTCCCCAACAACGATGCAACGCGAACGCACAGTTCCTCAGTCGTGGGATCCTCGTCCTTTTGTTCATCACCCACCGCACAGGTCAGCACGACCTCGCGCATCGCCACCGTCGGTTTGGTTTTCGTGTCAGAGAAGAAGTCGTCCAATTTACAGCCGTTCTCGCAGCACTTCAGCTGGCCGCGCTTCGTGTGGTCAAGGTTGTCAACGGAATCAATCTCCCACGAAATGGAACGCAGTGCCGTCATGAGTGGGCCGAGGGCCATGACCAGAGGTTCTTCGAGGCTGCTGCACCTTGCCGATCACTGTTCGAAGGGCGTCGTGCCCTACGGTCGTAACCATGGCTGAGATCGAACGCCGATTCGTGAGTAAACGGCGGGCTGACCCCACAGGGCCCGGACGCGACCTGCGCTATATCCCGAGCGACGCTCGCAACGGCACAATTCTGACCGCTGACGAGATCGCTCGCTACAACCAGCAAGGTTTCTTAGAGCCGAAGCTGGTGCTGCCCCCAGACGAGGCAGCTGACCTGCGGAGCTACTTCGACGACTTGTTGCAGCAGGTGCTCGACGCCGACGACAAGCGCAACTCGTACTCGATCAATACCTACCATGTTGTCTGCGAACAGCTACACGATCTGGTTACTGACGATCGCATCACCGCCATGGCGGCGGACCTTCTCGGCGAAGAAATCGTCTGCTGGGGAAGCCACCTGTTCGCCAAGCTTCCAAACGATGGCAAGGAAGTCCCCTTTCATCAAGACGCGGTGTACTGGCCAATGACGCCAAGCCGCTCGGTCAGTGTGTGGCTCGCAATCGACGATGCCGACGAAGAGAACGCAGCAATGCGCTTTGTACCAGGCAGTCACCTCGACGGAGCGTTGCAGCATCACGCGCGTGAGCTTGACGGCAGCCGCGTGCTCGGCCAAGAAGCTGACTTTCAGGAGATAGAAGGCCGACCGCAGTACCTCAATGCTATGCCTGCCGGTTATGCCTCTTTGCACAGCGACATGCTGCTTCACGGCTCAGCCGCTAATACGTCGATGCGCCGTCGGGCTGGGCTGACGCTTCGTTATGTCAGCGCCGAAGTACGACTCCTCGATGGCTATGACTACTGGCGGAAGTCATCGGTACATGTGCGCGGCGGTGACCCATCCGGCTTTTGGTATGACCGTCGTCGACCCGACGGTGAGCATCCTGAGAAGATGGCGAAACTCTGGGGTGAGTTCGACGGCCAGCCAATGGACGACTGAGGCGCTAACCAATACGGTCGGCAATGGCCAGGGTCCGATACAAATCGCGTCGTACTGGCCTCTCAATCAGCTTGGCGTCGATAACGACGAGGCCGGTGTCGGCTTCCTCAAACATGGTGACCATGACGCGGGCTCGTGCCACTTCTTCATCAAAGGGCGTGAAGACCTCGTTGAGCGCTGCAATCTGTTTGGGGTGGATTGCTCCCTTTCCCGACAAAGCGCGTTGACGAGCCTGTTCGGCTGCCATCACCATGCCTTCGAGGTCCTCAAGATCAAGGTACGCCACGTCGGCGCCGTCGAGGCCAGCCGACGCCGCCGCGTGGACCACCGAGATCGCGCCTACAACAACGGTTCCCACTCGTTGGCACATCGCAGCTCGGCAGCCATATCAACACCACCGAAGAACATGACAACAATTCGGTCGCTGCAATGGGCAATCTCCTAGGCGCCTTCGAGCGCCTGATCGGTCTCGATGATGACCTGCAACTAGGTCTCGTACCCCTGCTCGGTGGACAGGCCGTCGAGCCAGACCACTTCGTCTGGGGTGCGTACCTTGACCATCATCAGGACTGGCGGCGGCGTGTTGGTTGCCAAGACCGCCTGCACCTCGGCCATACCGAACGCCTTGCGAACGCAGTTGATGGGCACGACCCGTTCGACTCTATTGTCGGCCTGAGGTTCCGCAAACAATGCCAGCGTCTGCTCCCGAGCCTTGTCCTTGTCCTTCAGAGCGATGCCATCTTCGAGTTCGACACTCACGATGTCGGTTCCAGACGCCAACGCCTTGGGGTACCTGTCCGGATTGAGGCCGGGCGAGAAGATGAACGTTCAGCGCGGCCCGATGTTCGTTGGTGCGACGGCGTTCACCGGATCAGCCACTGCCTGAGCCCAGCTGAGACGCAGGATCTGTTGGACCGGTGTAATAGGTATCGCTGCCCTGCTGTGCAGCGACACCGCGCTGGGAGTAAATATCGAGCGTGTCGACGACCGGTCGCTGGTAGCTGCTCGACAGCCATAACCGAAGCAGTAACCGCTTCTCGGCTTGGGAGTCGCCGTCATAGAACGCGTCGCGGGTGTGTAGCACCGTGTAATTGTTGATCAGGCTTAGATCGCCTGGTTGCAGCATGGCGTCAAGGCGCAGGTCCGGCCGTACCGCGAGTTCGTTGAAGTAATCGAGCGCAGCGTTGTCGAATTCGGCGATGGGCTCGGCTAGCTCCTCGGCCGCCATATAGACATAGTCGGGCACAAAGCGAGCGCTCACAAAGCCATCTTTTTCTGAGAGCACAGGGATGCAGTGGGGCGTCACCGGGTCCTCACCGGGATTCTCGGCACCAAACCGGTGGTAGCGAAAGCCTCGATATAACGGCTCGAGATACTCAGGTCGCGTTGCCACGATCTCGTTGTGAATAGCTGCAGCCGAGACATAGCTGCTGAGCCCGCCGCGCGGAGCTTTACGTATCGACAGCATGCCGATGATGTCGGTCAGGTCGGTGTGCATCATCAACTCGACGCTATTTCGATAAGCCCGCTGACTTCGGTCCTTTCCCGAGACGTCCTCGACACGACCCAATCGGTCACCCATGTTCGATTGCGACTCACCAGTGCCCAGATGACAACCGAGTCCCCAATACATGATCTCGATGTCATCCAGCGAATAGTCCGCTACCGGAAAACCTCGGATGACGACAATGCCGCTCCCGTGAAGAAGATCGCGTTCGATGGCCGCCAGATCCTGGGCGATGTCGGTGAGATCAAAATCGCTTCTTTCGACCGTGTCTAGTGACAGTCCGGCGCTGTGCACCGACCGAAGCGCTGCGTCGAGTGCGGCCAGATGACGCTCTTGTAGCACGAAGCTGACGTCGTCGATCGAATCAAAATTTGCACCTCGCCAGGCTGATGGATGATCGACCGTTTCTCTGTAAGCATGTGACATCTCGGTTCCCCACTCGACACAATAGGTGCGGACCGCCATCGTAATCTCCGCGACGCAGGCATGCCGAACGTGTATCCAGCCGAGATCCCGTTCGCCACCCGGCAGAATCGCTCCCCCTCTAACCTGCTGAGCCGTCAGACCGCCGCAACAGCAACCACGAATCACAAGGTGCAACGCCCAGGTCGCTTCTTCGTCTGGGGACCATGGAACACACAAACGAAGACGTCGAATCTCTCGCAACCAAGATTGCTGCCCTCGGTCTCCCCGCCTGTGAGCAGAGCTCCCTCGGTGCGGCGCTTCAAGCAAATGACCCTGCCAATGGTGAGATAGAAGGATTTACCCACCAGGCGCGCTTGGGCGACCTGCTCCTGACCAAAGGTGTCGTGAGTGGCCCCAGCGCGCACGTTGGGCGTCATTTCGAGGCGCCCGGCTCCGAATCAAAGCAGGGCTTCACTCTCAATGAGGAGTTGCTCTATCGATCGAGGTGACGGGGCGGCGTTGGTCATCTGGCAACCGCTCAACTGGCCCGTAACTCACACGAGTACCGGGGTTACCGGCCCGCTTCCGGCGGCAGGAGTCGAGGCTGTCTGGCGTCTGACGAACCACCCAGGAACACTGACTCCAGAGTGGTAGGTCCAGACGGTGGATGGCCTGCCATCAGCCGAGTACTACGTAGAACTCGTCGGCATCGTTGCTGTCATGAACGCCGTCGACCGGCTCGCCTCGATACTGGACCTTGAGCTGCTCCCGGCTAGGGACCCCGAGCCGGGCGAACGAACTCGGCCGTCAATTCCGTCGTCGGTCAGTAGCCACTGGGTTCCCACCGCGCTCGATGCCACAGACGCCAATGTCCTCAAAGCTTTAGCTCTTTCTCCAGCCGTCGAAGCGATGCGCACTCGTATCGGCGCAACCCACTACATACCCGCCGAAGGGCGCGCTGACATGAACTGGTCCCGAGGCACCCTGGACCGGCACCAAATTGAGCTAGTCGCCGGTGTCACGTCAAAGCACAATCAATGCTTCTATTGAACAACGTCGCACGCGATGCTGCTCGGTCCGAGCGGCGCCGAAACTGACCACGACACCCGCCCTGTCGGTCTCACAAGCGGCGCCGGGGTTCCGCTCGGTGAGCTTCTCGTTCGCTTGGTTGATGCATCATTGGAATCCGACGAGATACTCGCCGCTGCCAGCGATGAGTGCGTCGCGACCCTTGGCATGGACGCAACCGTCGACGCTGCCGCCGTGATCGCGAACTTCCACATGATGACCCGCGTCGCCGATAGCACCGGCACACCGCTCGACACATTCACCGAGCAGATAACCAGCGATCTACGCGAAGCACTTGATCTCGACGATCTCGACACCAAACGGCTCGACACCACAGCCCAGCCATAGCGGCCGCTGATCCGTGACGAGGCACCGACCGGATGCAGCGAGGCTGACGTCGCCCAGCGACGAATAGGGGCAAAGGACCTGTCTGTCGGTCCGCCCTGGAAATAAGTCATACTTATGGAATAGACGTCGAACGTGAAGTTAGTGATCTGAACAAACGGGTCGCCGCTCTCGAGGCGGCTCTGCTCAGCAGTGGTCCTGCGGTGACTCCCGATTCGCCGGTGACGGTGCCCGGTGCCGCGCCCTCTATTGCTCCCCCGCTGATTGGCGTGGCGCCCAGTCCCACGCCACCGCCGGGCTACCTCCCACCTGCAGCGCCACGCCCACCAGCCGCCTTCGATTCAGGTGTCGAAGCCCTGCTGCGCTGGGCAGGTGTTGTGCTGATCTCGCTCGCTGGGATCTTTTTGGTCAGCACTGCAATCTCTCGCGGATGGATCGGACCCGAACTGCAATTACTCGCAGCAGCGCTTGGCGGTGCCGCTATGTCGGCGGCCGCGGTCTACATCGCCGATGCACGTCGGCCGTGGGCGCGTGCACTCGGCTGCGGTGGTGCAGTTGTTCTGGCCGTGGCTGCACTTGCCACACACGAGTGGCTCGACTTGGTTGGGCCAGTCCCAGCACTCGTCTTTGTGGCAGCAGCAACAGCCGCATCGGTCGGCGTAGCGTTACGACTTCGCCTGGAGAGCATCGCGCTCGTTGCGGGGTTGGTTGCTCTGGTCGCCCCACTCGACACCCTTAGGACCGTGGGCGACAGCGCGACCTTGGCGTGGATAGCGGCATACATTGGTGGCTCCAGCCTGCTTGGACTGGTCATGTCATGGCCTGGTCTGCGCATCATCGTCGGCTGGCTTGGCGCCCTATTTCTCATGATCTATGCGTTGACCGAAGACATCGCCGGGGCGCTGCAGGTCGTGGGCTTTATCGGCACTGCAGTCATCGCCGCCTCCTTATGGGCCGGGCCGTCGGTTTTGCATCGGCTGCCAAAGGGTGCAACAACCAGGTCAGGATCGCAGGAAACTTTCGACTGGAAACCAATCGATAACCGCATGGTGGCTTTCGTTCCTGCCTGGGTGTGGATCGTCGCCACTGGCCTGCTGTCGCCAGCCCATGACCAGACGGCCGGGCTGATCGCAATCGTCACCGCAGTCGGGTTCGCATTACTGGTCGTGGCGACATGGTCATATGTGCCTCACCTGATCTCGACGACCATGGCCTTCGGGGCGCTGACCGTACTTGCGCTGGGCTTCGCGATATACCTGGACGGGCCCGCCTTGATGGTCGCCCTAGGGGGTCAAGCGATCACGTCGTATTACGTGAGCCGACAGCTCAACGCCAGGAAGCTTCGCTTACATGCCTATGGCGTCAGCCTGGTGTCATCCGCCATGGCGGTTTTCGAGATGGTCGACGCGATCGATCGCGACGGCTTCGCGAATCTCGGCTATCTGGTCGCCACACTCCTCGTGGTGCTTGGCTGGGTCGCCGCCGCAGTCCTCTCCCACTTGCGCGGACTCACGAGTCGCGAGCTAGATGGCAACGATGCAACCGCTGTCGCGGCAAGTGGCACCCGCTATCCAACACCATTCCAGCTCTCATTCATCGGCGCGTGGGCTGGGACGACGTTGTGGGTTGCTGCAGCGCTGCTTGCAGCACCACAGGGACTCGTGCTGATCTCAGCCGCCTGGGCGACCATGGCCTGCATCGGCCTGATAGTCGGCCTGATCCAGCGCATCAGCGTGATGAAGAACGTGGCGCTAGCCACGCTCAGTATTACCTTGTGCAAACTCGTGACCATCGATATGGCCGAGGTCGACGTGTTCTGGCGAGTCGGTCTGTTCTTCGTTGTCGGCATGGCCATGATCACTTTGGGCCTGAAGATCCCGGCATTGATGAAGCCAACAAGCGCCACGACCCCAGACTCTGAACCTGGCGACGATGGACCAGCAGCAGGTCAGCTCACTACTTTCTAACCGCGTCCCTGAGCTGTCGTTCAGATCGATGTCGAACCGGCATAGCGCGCTTACTAGCGTTGTCATCGTGCCATTGCCCAGACGCGTCGCCAGACTCAACAAGCGTTATACGAATCGGTTCATCGAACCACTGGCCTCTCGCCTGCCAGGATTCGTCGTCGTGGTGCACTCTGGCCGACACAGCGGCGCGACATACCGCACACCTGTATACGCCTTCACTGCCGGCGGCCATCTACTCGTCGCACTGACATATGGCCCTCGCTCCGACTGGGCTCAAAACATGCTCATCGGTGGTGGCATAGTCGAGCGGCATGGCGCCCAACACATCATTAGGTCCAGCACCGTCGTTGACCGTCGGGTGGCATGGCCCCATGTACCGCTGGTTGTGCGAGCCGGATTGCAGATTCTTCGGGTCACCGAGTTCCTCCAGATTGTGGTGCGCTAGGTTCTAGCAGGATGACGCCTGCCCGCAAGATCGCGTTCATTGGTTCGCACTCGGTGCGAAAAACCAATGCAGTGCACTCGTTCGCCGGGGCCGTGGGCCGCAGCGGGCGCAGCGTCGAGGTCGGTCGCGAAGTCGTCCGTTTCAGCCCCCTTGGGCGGAACGAAGGGGCCACACCCGAGGCCCAACTATGGGCGATCATGGCCCAGATTCAGCAAGAACTTGAGCTGCGAAACCAGGCCGAAGTGTTGGTTCTCGACCGCGCCGTGATCGACAATTTTGCCTACTTCCTTCGTGTCACTGGCGGTGATGACCCGTTCGACGTCAAGCCTCTGGTTCGTCGCTGGTCCACGACCTATGACCTGTATGTGCGGCTTCGTCCCGACATTGCGCTCAAGGCGGACGGTGTGCGCAGCACCAACCAGAAGTTCCGCAATGAGATCGAGAAGATCCTGGACCTGATCATTCCTAAGTACGTCGATCCTGACAAGCTGGTTGAGCTGCAGGCTTCAGACATCACTGAAGGCTTCGATTGGGGCCCTCTGCTCGAAACGTTGTGTGGCCCGCTGGGCGAGAACAAGCCGGAGCCGAAGACCATTACCTATGCGCCAACACTCTGGGACTTCGACGACTAGCTAATGCGCAGGGTGTTGCCTCGGAACGTTGCGATCAAACGGAGCTCAGCGGCGGTTCGGATAGCTACGTCGTAGATTCCGGCCTTGCCCCGCAGGCTGTGTTCGACGGCCTGAGCGACGAGCACATCACCGAGTGCCGCAGCGTCCACGAAGTCGATTGCCGCATGGATAGCCATAGACGGGTTGCCTCGACTGTTCCCGGCATAAGACATCGCAACATCGGCCAGTGTGAACAAGACCCCTCCGTGGAGCTGCCCAAGGCTGCCCAGATGTTGTTCGCCCACCGTCATCGAGACTTCGGCGGTTCCGGCTCCTGCCGAAGCCAGCGCAATACCGAGCTCACGCGCTGCGGTGTCAGCAGCGTGCAGGGCCTCGACGCGAGTCCGGGCTTGTTCGTCGTTCGCTGGGTCCATCGCTGCAGCGTAGGTCCTCGCTCGTCGCGTTTCTGATACGAACAGCTGCTCAGCACTGCCACACCTGCCGCCGAGGTACACGTGCCAAGCTAGACACATGAGCTTCGACATGCTGGCGTCCTTTCGTTCTGACCTGCCTGTTGCTGGTGACGGGTGGCTACCACCGCCTGAGTACAGCTTCGTTGGCGGCCACAACGACGCTGCGAGCGTGCCATTCACCGGTCTCGCCGAGGCATTAGTCACGGCATTGCGCCGAGAAGGCTCGAACCTGGCGTACTACAACCTGGGTGGCTCACCGCTTGGCTATGAACCACTTCGCAGGTTCGTTGTTAGCGAGCTTGGCGCCCGATCTGGCATGACGGGCGGGCCCGATCAGGTCCTGATGGTCTCGGGTTCGCTGCAGGCATTAGATCTGGTTAACAACGCCATGTTGTCACCTGGCGACACGGTGCTGGTCGAGCAGGCGACCTATGGAGGCATGATCTCCAGGATTGAACGAATGGGTGTCCGACATGTCGGCGTCGAGCTTGACGAGGGCGGGGTTGTTCTTGCCGATCTGAGGGCGGTTCTTGACGGCCTAGCCGCCGACGGTGTCACACCGAAGTATCTGTACACGATTCCCACGGTCCAGAACCCGACGGGAACCGTCATGCCGCTCGATCGGCGTCAGGCATTACTGGCGCTTGCCCGTGAGTACTCGTTGCCGATCTTCGAAGATGAATGCTACGCCGACCTCACCTGGGGCTGTGAGCGCCCACCATCGTTACGGGCCCTAGACGCCGGCGGTGGCCAGGTCATCTACTGTGGAAGTTTCTCGAAGTCGATCGCTCCAGCGTTACGGGTTGGTTATCTGATTGCCGACGAGCCTGTCATCCAACAGCTACTGGCACTGAAGACAGATGCCGGAACCGGCTCACTCGAACAACTCGCACTTGGCGACTACTGTCCGTCTCACTTCGCGGGACATGTTGACCGGCTTATTAATGCGCTGCGGATTAAGGCCGATGCCATGGTCGATGCGGTCCGGAACGAATTCGGCGACCAGGTTCATGTGGCCCCACCCATGGGTGGCATCTATGTCTGGCTTACCTTCCCTGAAGGCACCGACACTGACGCATTGCTGCCGGCTGCGAAGGCTGCGGGCATCGAGTTCAACGCTGGTTCTGGCTGGTCCAGCGACTCCCGGTGGGGTAAGCGCCGGCTTCGGTTGTGTTTTGGTGCGGCCGATGTGGACACCATTCGGTCCGGGGTTACCGAACTGGCCAAGGTGTACCGCGCGTCGTAGAAGCCGCTCTGTGCCAGCTGCCTATAAGAAGAACGAGATGGCAAGCGGGTACTAGCAGGAATCGCCTTTGTTCGCAGCGGCGGAACCCATGATCGAGAACACCAGATGTGGCACGACCAATAAGAGAAACAAGAAGATGCCGATGAGCACCACGAGCAGCACGACCGAGATGATGACGTAGATCGCCAGGCTGATGTGCCCCTTCATCAGCTGTTTGCCATGACCGTCTATGAACGGGCTTCGGTCCTTCGTGATCAAACACATGACCAGCCGAACGACGAACCCTACGAACAGCGAGCCCAGGTGGATGATGAGCTCATACGTGCGTTGATCGCTTGTCGCCATGCCACTGAGCTGGGCGGCCGCACCTCCTGACCGAAGCGGCGCCACATGGTTCGTCCACTCGTACCCGTCCCAATACTGTTGACTCAGTTGATCGACCCGATACCAGCCCGGTTCGGCGGTGCCGGAGCTCTGCAGGCCGGTGCCTGAGTACTGATTGGGATCGTAGGAACTCACGCTGGTCACGGCACTAAACGCGGGCCTGGTTCACCGAAGGTGCTGGCGCGACCCGTCTGCGGTCCATAAGTTGGAGGCAGGCAGATAGCAGAGGACAAGAAGCGGCGGATACAACGTCAGGCGGTTACCCAAGCGCTACTGCGACGTCAATTCCGACTGCGCCCCGGGATGTCGCCAGGCGAGATCCAGACCTTGGGCGACGAGGAGCTGCATCGGATCGTCTCGCGGCACGGCCGCTCTTAGAAAATGCTGTTCGGCGACAACGGCTCTGGAAACTCACCTATATTGCAACGCGATCGCGCTGGCATTGGCGGGTGCCGCCATCGAAGATGCAATGCAAATTGCCGACCTGGACTGGGACCACCTGCTGCGTTGGAGGGCCCTACACGAAGACGAGCGGGCCACCGGCCGAGTTCGGCTGGACGTCTCTGGCGGTGCCCGTATCGATCTGCGCTTTGATGAGAACGGCCACCGTTTCCCTGGACTCGGCAACCACACCCCCGCCACTCATCGCGATGTTCGCGGATACGGGCAGCTCGGTTCCCGGCTACAAAGCGCAGCTCGACTACCAGCAAAGAACTCTCCAATCAATGGTGCACGACGCTTCATCAACGTCGTGCAACATCGACAATCTTCTCGATCGCACCGTGGCGATCCTGAATGCGAACGAATGGCTCGGCCGCTTAGCTAATCCTGAATTCAATGTCGCGGCCGAGACGGTCAGCGACTTGGCCGACGAGATTAACCGGGCTCCCAGTCACTACCGCTGCAAAGAGGCAGTCGCTAAAGACGAGGCAGAGAAGGATCTGCCGGGCCAGCAAGCTCGGCAAAAAGGATCGGTTCCCTCCGATTAGCGGCAGCATCTGGGCCGCCAGCCATGATGCAAACCTCGATGACGAGGAGCCGCTGTTGCTCGATCCAAGCATCGATGACCCTGGTCGATTCTTGGTGTACGACCTTGACCTCGGGCTCGGGCTCGTCTTGGCGCTGTTTAGGTCGGGGCCAAACATGAGCGAGCCAAAAAGTCGGTCGAGATCTATGGCCTTAACCGCAGCGGGCCCGATGTCGTTGCTGCGGCGGTTTCGGAGCAGCTGCTACCAACGAGTTAGGAAGGTCTCCGGGAGGTACACCGCAGCACCTGAGTTCTGATTCGCCAGGGCAGCGATCTGCAACAGGTCCTGCACGGTCTGAGCAATCGCATCCGCGCTTTGGCGGCTCTGGGCGCCGGTGTGGAGGCTGCCTTGGCTGACAGGGAACTTCATAAGACACTCATTGTGCTTGTTGGTCGCCTCACCTGCACATCACTGAGGTTTTGGTGTGGCTGGCGACATAGGTGCCGAGGGTCACGATTGCTTCATTTTCGAAGCAAATCGTCGTAGGTTGTTTCATTCGAACAACAAAAGGACCTATCCATGTTCGATCTTCTTCATCGCAAATCCACCACAACGCGCACCATCGAGTCATCGCTGCGTCCAACGTTCACCACGAACGAAATCGCCTCGATGGCGGGCCTTGGCACACTCATCACCCTCGCTGATCGCAGGGAGCTCATGACCGAAGGTACCGCCGGCAACCATGTCTACTTTCTCGTTCAGGGCACCGCTGCGGTCAGCCGCTGTGGCGAAGTCATCGCCATGCTCAGTCCCGGCGACATGGTCGGTGAGCGAGCATTTGTTACGTGCGAACCTCGTAACGCGACCATCACAGCGCTAGGGCCCATCACCGCATTGCAATTCGACCAACAACAGTTCGCGTGGCTTCGACTCGAATCCGCCAAAGTCAAAGGCTTGAGTGACACGCTGGTGTCATCACGCTGCTAAGACGAACTCACTGATGAAGAACCAGTCCCCTGGGCGCCCGCATGTTGGCGCTGCCGCCCCGGAAGTGGTCCTGTTCGACACCACAGGCGACATCTGGCGACTTGATGACCATCGCGGCAAACACGTCGTTCTCATCTTTCACCGCCACATGTATTGACTGCCATGTGCAGAGCACGTGATTGCGGTTCGTAATCGGCTGGATGAATTTGGCGCAGACGTCGAGGTTGCCGTCGTGACCTTCAGCCAACGCCAACGTGTCCAAGAGTACCTGCAACGGGTGCAGCAGCTTCCCACCTTGTCGGACCATCCGCTGCCTTTCCTTCTCGATGAAGGTCGCGAGACGTATCGCGCCTATGGGCTTGGCCGAGCCTCGTCAGCAACCATTTACGGGTGGCGGGTATGGGTCCGTTATCGTCAGATCGTGAAAGAACGAGGCCCCGGCCTACTTCATCGCCCGACCGAGGACACCCATCAGCTCGGCGGCGACTTTGTTATCGACCCGTCTGGCACGCTGGTGTACGCACGATGGAGTCGTGGGCCCGCAGACCGGCCGCCAGCCTCCCATCTCGTTGCAGCGACGAGGCAGAACACGTACTGACACGCAACAGTGAGACACAACGCACATTTAACCTGAATGAGCACAAAGTACGTATATTCTGTCATTCGATGTCTGCACAGCCGCTCGACCGCTCCAGCCCCCTTCCATTATGGGCCCAGCTAGAGGGCGATCTCAAGCGCCGCCTCGACAGTGGGGAGTTCGACGATGGCGCTTTTCCAACCGACCTGATGCTGACCGGCGCCTACGACGTAAGCCGCCACACCGTTCGAGAGGCCATCCGCCATCTCAACAAGACCGGCGTCCTGAAACGCGAGCGTGGCCGCGGGACCGTGGTCAATCGGTCCGAGTTCGAACAGTCGCTTGGCACGCTGTACAGCCTGTTCCAGTCGATCGAATCGACCGGTGTCGAGCAGACCAGCGAAGTACTCGAGCTTGGCATCGTGCAAGATCCCCTCGCCGCCTCGCACCTCAAGGTCGACGAGGGCACCGACCTAGTCCTGCTGGCACGGCTACGGCTTGCCGGCGGTGCGCCTCTAGCCCTTGACCGCGCGTGGCTTCCACGCACCATTGCCGAACCATTACTCGATGCCGACTGGGCTCACACTGCCCTGTACGCCGAACTACGCAAGATCGGCTCGCCAGTGCCGACACAAGGGTGGGAACGGCTGACGCCGATCTGCCCGAATGCGGCGGACCGGGCCAAGCTCGACATTGCAAAGAGCGACGCCGCCTTTCATCTCGAACGACTCGGAAGCCACGACGGTGAACCGGTCGAATGGCGGACGACCGTGATTCGGGGCGACCGATTCCGCTTCGTCACCGACTGGACATCCGGCACAGCTACAGCGCTGCGCCCTGCCGCGACCTAGACACCAGCTCGACCCGCCAGCGGCTCGCATAGAGCCGGTGTTCTCCTGTGCCGGCGAACCCAAACTTGCACATTCGCGAAATGTACGTATAATCGGACAATGAAGCGGTTTTCGGCGAAGATTTCCCTCCGTCGTCCGATCGCCGTTTTACTGCTGGCCTCTTTCGCTGCACTCG
>MEHZ011649942.1_pt1 | contig 15597 bp, 12 predicted proteins | sample 897221 | NCBI WGS metagenome assembly MEHZ01 (sample SAMN05514161, study PRJNA337945) | marine metagenome | isolation source: marine surface water | place: Arctic Ocean | collected 2007-12-13
TCCCTCGCGTGAAATCGAAAAATACCTCGCCTTGGAGGCGAGCGTCTTAGAAGAGGGGCTTTGATAATTTTTCCGCAATGGAGAAACTTGTCGGATAAATATGACCGTCCGAATTCTCCTCTCGCTCGCTCTCAGCCTTCCGGCTCTCGCCGATCATCACGAAGGCACCCACGACTCCCTGCCAAACGTGCTCTGCATCATGTCGGACGACTATGCTGCGCATGGTATCTCCGCTTATGGAAGCCGCCTCGCCGAGATCGCTCCGACGCCCAATATCGATCGTCTCGCCGAGGAAGGTGCTCTTTTTAAGAATGCCTTCTGCACCAACGCGATCTGCTCACCTTCTCGCGCCTGCGTTCTCACGGGGCAATATAATCATACCAATGGGCCCTCGATCTCCCGGGCAGCGTCACTCCGGGGAAACAGACCCTAGCGATCGAATTCGGTAAAGCCGGCTACCACACCGCCATGATTGGGAAATGGCATCTCAAGGCCGAACCATCGGACTTCAATTACTACTCCGTCCTCGCTGGACAGGGTTCCTATTTCGATCCCGAGTTCCGCATCCGCGGTGATAAGCCATGGAAAAAACACCATCAAATATAAGGGGGAATACTCCACCGATGTTATCACCGACATCACTCTCGACTGGCTCAAAGAAGGCTTGAATCAGGAAAAGCCCTTCTTCCTCATGCACCACTACAAAGCCCCGCATGACTACTTTCAGAATGCCCTGCGCTACGAAGACTACCTCAAGGAGGTGGATATACCCGAGCCCTCCTTGGGATCCGTCGTCGCTAGAGACCTTTGAGATTTTAACCGCCTCTCTGCATTCGTGCGGTGAGGCGGTTTTTTTATTTCTTCCAGCGGAGCTCTGTTTGACACTTCGCCTCGATGCATCCGCTCATTCAAGCTGCCGACGACCTTCGAGAGGAATTACGGGGGCTCACCTTTCCCGAGCCCGTTTATACGACCTACAATCCCCTGGAGTATGCTTGGGAGCGGCACTGCGACTATCTCACGCGCTTTGGAAGTGGGAAGAAGAAGGTCCTTTTTCTCGGGATGAATCCCGGGCCCTACGGGATGGCGCAAACGGGTGTGCCTTTTGGAGAGATTCCCCACGTGCGCGATTGGATGGGGATTTCCGGTTCTGTGGATAGACCGGATCCCGAGCACAAGAAACGTCCGGTGACTGGATTCGATTGCGAGCGTTCCGAGGTATCGGGGCGGAGGCTATGGGGGCTTTTTGCTGACGTTTTCGGGACAGCGGATTCCTTTTTCCAGGATCACTTTGTCACCAATTTCTGCCCTTTGGTCTGGATGAAGGACACGGGAGCCAATCTGACGCCGGATAAGCTACCAAAGGATTGCATGGTGCCGGTGAAGGCAGCTTGTCTCGCCCATCTGAAGAAGGTCATAGAAGTTCTTGAGCCCGATCACCTGATCGGGGTGGGTGCCTTCGCAGAGAAGCAGCTAGGAACCGCAAGCGACGGCTCTCATAACTTGGGGAAGATCTTGCATCCCTCCCCGGCTTCCCCGGCGGCGAACCGGGATTTCGTAGGAACGGCAACGAAGCAGCTGAAGGAGCTGGGCTTGCTTTAGCTTTAGTCTTCGTTGCGGCCGCGGTCGTGATCGATTCGGAAAGAGCGATTGCGGAGACGGGAATTTTGAAGACTCGAGATGACACTATCGGCGTGGGTCGATTCGACATCGACGAGAGTGTGCTTCGGGAAGATGCGGATGCGTCCGAGGACGCCGTCCGGGAGTTCGCACTCGCGGTAGATCATGCCGGCGATATCACCAGGCATGACGCTCTGCGCCTTGCCGACGGTGAGGAAGAGAGTGGACATCTTAGCGCTGCCCGGCCCTTTCGCTTTATCACTTCGCTCAAAGCGGTTACGTTCACGCGGCTGGTCGCGGTCACCCCGATCACGCCTATCGCTACGGTCGTTACGATCATTCCTCTTACCACGGTCACGCCCGGAACGCTCGTTTGAGAAGGGTTCGTTCTTGTCATTATCCTCCGCGATGAACTGGCCTTCACGGCCGCTAGTTTCGCGGATGAGGGTGATAAGTGCATTGGAGATATCGGTCGCGGTGTGACCTTGCTCGAGAAGGCGGTCAAGATAGGGCTGGTAGCTTTTGTAGTCGCCGGCTTCCAGTCGCTCCTGGATCGTCTCGAAGAGTTGGTCGGCACGGCGTCCCTCGACTTGCTCGCGGGTGGGGATGCGCTCGCGGCGAATGGGCTGACGAATATATTTCTCGATCGTCTGGAGGCGATAGATGTCGCGGCCGAAGACAAAGTTGACGGCTTTGCCGTCGCGCCCTGCACGACCGGTGCGGCCAATGCGGTGGACGTAGTCTTCGGGGTCCTGTGGGAGCTCAAAGTTCACGACGAGTTCGACATCATCGATGTCAAGTCCGCGAGCGGCGACATCGGTAGCGACAAGGATCTCGACGGTTCCCTCACGGAACTTGGCGAGGACGCGCTCACGCATGGACTGCGTAATATCGCCGTGGAGGCGGTCTGCGGTGAAGCCACGGGCGAGGAGAGACTCGGTGAGGTCATCAACGACGCGCTTGGTATTACAGAAGATGAGGGAAAGCTTGGGTTGTTCGATGTCGATGATGCGGGAGAGCGCCTCCACCTTCGAGCGGCCGCGGACCTCGTAGCAAGACTGGTCGATGCTGGAGACCGTGAGAGCCTTGCGCTCGATCTCGATGAGCTCGGGCTCATTACCGAATTTTTCGATGAGGCGACGCACGCCTGGGTTCATGGTGGCGGAGAAGAAGAGAGTCTGCCGGTTCTTGGGCAGGACTTTGAGCATGTCTTCCATCTCCTCGCGGAAGCCCATGTCGAGCATGCGGTCGGCTTCGTCCAGAATGACCGTTTTGATGTGACTTGGATCAAAACTTTTTCGGCGGAGGTGATCTAAAAGGCGGCCCGGGGTGCCAACGACGATGTGGGTTCCTTTTCGAAGAGCACGCAGCTGTCGATCGATCGGGGCTCCACCATAGACGGGCATGGAGCGAATATTTCCTAAAGCGGAGCCGAGCTTGAAGACTTCCTCGCAGACCTGAACCGCGAGTTCGCGGGTGGGGCAGACGATGAGAGCCTGCGGCTTCATCAGTGTGGCATCAATCTGCTGGAGCGTAGGCAGGGCAAACGCGGCCGTCTTTCCGGAGCCGGTTTGAGAGAGCCCAATAATGTCCTTACCCGCAAGGGCAAGGGGGATGGTCTTTGCCTGAATAGGGGAAGGTTGTTCGAAGCCCATTTTTTCAACGGCTTCGAGAAGGGGCCCGGAAAGTCCGAGTTCAGAAAAGGGAAGAGTGTCCATCGGTAACTTCGCAGTGGTCTGCGAAGTTCCCTCTTTCAGTGAATTCAGGCTGATAGCAAGAACAGAATGCCTTGGGTATGAATCACTTCTTACGCCAAAGCAGGAACAGAATGCCACAAATACCGCCCAAGAAGGTAGTGGATAGCTCGGGGACATTTTTCACTTCAGAGGACGGAGCTTGGGCTGTCGCTTGAGTCGCGGAGGCTAAAAGAAGGTAACTTAACGTAAGAATTTTCATCGTTGTTGGGGGGGGGAGGTTAAATCTTAGTGAATAAGTTTAACCTATGAGTAAGGCACTACTACAGAGTGTTTTGGAGTTCAATGAATATTTGAATTTCCTGGCATGTTTTGGGTGTAAGTCTCTTAGCGTTGGAAGGCTTTGAGTCTAAAGATCTCGGTTGCATTGACGGGAGCTGCACTGCGATAGCTCAAAGAGCTCGTGCCGTCGGCATAGAAGACTTCGTCTAGGAGGGGATACCCAGCTCCCGTGGGTTGCCAACTCCCGTTTCCTGTTTCGATTAAGATGAAGACATCGTCAGCAGCGAGGGATCGACGATAGCTGAGTTCGGCATAGCCGCCTTCCGTGATCGTCAAGGTCAGGCCTCCAGGTGCAGCGTAAGCGATGAGGTTCGGGATGCCGTCTCCATCGTCGTCGCCATTAGGATCACCAGCGAAGGTCGTCGATTCACCTTCTCCAGGCGAGCCGCCACTGGAAACGCCGGCGCGCCAGCTCTCGGGGAGAGTCGGGTCAAGGAGAGAGTCGGGGACCACGACGTAGACGAGGCTGCGATTACCGCCATCAGAGACGGTGGGCCAAGGAAGGTCGGTTTTGTATTCAAAATCCCGAATGGAAGTGCCTGCGCCCATCGAGAGCTTCAGTCGTTCTCCGCCGTTTGAGAGATTTTTGTAGAAGGTGCCGATGACGAAGTCCGGGGTCGTGACAAATCCGTAGCGGAGATTGAAGGCTGATTCCTTAGCGACCACGACAAGGCGTTCGCCGGGAGCGATGGTCATTTTGGTGCTATTGATGAAGTCGAACTCGATTCCCTTGGTGAAACGCACGTTGGTGAGATCCAGCGGGGTGGAGCCGATATTCATGAGCTCGATCCACTCGAAGTCGCTCTCTTCCAAAGTCGGGTCGAGTGCGAGTTCTTCGGGGGTGGGATCGTTTGGATGATACATCACCTCGCTGATGATTAGTCCATCGAGCCAGGGCTGGATGGCGGGGGCAGTGGCGAGGAACTCGACTGGATCCGACCAATTGCTCCATCGACCGCTGGCATCCTCGTGGCGCACGCGAGCGCGATAGGTCTCGCCATCCCGGGTGATGCTGGGGACCTTGATGGAGGGGCTAAATGAGGTGAGCGCTCCGGATTCCCAATCGGCATTCCATTCAAAGAGGGGATCTTCTCCGCCCTCGATGAGATTGCGGGTCGCGGACAGCACCATTTCGAAGCCCATGTCCGAGCTGGTGGGACTTCCTTGATGGACCTCGATGCTAATGACGTTTTCGCCTGCAATGAAGAAGGAGGAATCCACCACGAATTCGTCGAAGGTCGACTCTCCGCCGTTGGAGTCGGCTTGGGTGTCGTAATTGACGACGGTGTTTGTGTTGAAGCCATCACGAATAACCGGTGATCCGTTGACGTAAACGATGGCCCCATCATCGACGAGGAGACCAAAGGTAAAGGACTCGAACACAGAGGGGTCAGCGAGGTTGATCGTGGTCCGGAAATAGGTCGTGATGTGCTTATTCGAGTTATCATCTCCGAAGAGAATGGCTGTCGTAAGGGTAAGTCCGCTGATGCCACCATAGCCTGCCGGGCTGGCGCCTGTTTTCCAGGAAGCGTCATCGAAGTTCATGTCCTTCCAGGCCGTTCCCTGGTCGCTGCCATCATCGAGGTAAGTCCAAGTTGCTCCGCCGGGCATGAGCACCTCGGTGCCTCCGCCGATGGGAGTGATCTCGGCGACCCGCCACTCCATCGCGGCGAAGCTGCCCGCGCCTTGGGGATCTGAAAAGGCAGAGCTGGTGAAGGCGAGTCCGTCTTGAGGAAAACCCGCGGTTCCCGAATAAGTGATGGTGGGCTTGGCGGGAAGGGCGGGGTCGGCGGCAAGAGCATCGAGGTAGGCGTCGCGTCCGCTCTGACCGGAAACGCCGGAATCGTTTGAGATGGGGGCCATGGCACCGTTTGTGCCACCGACCCATGATCCGCCATCGAAGGCGAACTTCTTCATGTCGGCCACGATAGGCTCGATATCACGTTCCGATTGGCTTCCTCCGATCGCACCGGTCCAGCGGTCACGGTCCGCTGAAACAAGATCTTTAAGCTTACTAGCCGAAGGATCCAAAAGAAGGCTGATTTGCTCGGGCGTCCAGATGAGATCGCGCATTTCTCGGACGACGTTCTTGTAAGCAGTAGCGAAGGGTTCGCGGGTGGGAATATTGTTGCCGCTGACGATGGCATTGGCTGGGAAGTCGATGCCTCCATTCCAGTTCGGTCCCCAGCTGGTGTCCGAATCCCAGGGGAGGGTTTGTAATTGTCCCAGAGGATTTCCAGGCATGGGCTTAAAATAAAAGGCGCGGTTCTTGAGGTGCTCTGCCGTGTTGGGTGCGACGTCGTAGTGGCGGATCATGTCATTAACCACGTGGTAGTGATTCCAGTGGTTGTAATCGACGTAGGTGTTCAGGAAAGTGTCGTCCTTGGCCGGGCGGAGGTTAAAGATGATGTTCTTGAAATCGGAACCATCATCGACTGCATCAGCCGCTTGATAACGCTGCACGCTCACTCCATCGGTGCGGCCACTGATGAGCTTGTAGAGGTTTCCTTTTTCCATGCCGTGGGCATCAAGAAAGCGCTTATCAAATTCTTCGAGGGCAAGGAGCATGCCGAAATGGTCGCCTTGATATTGATTGGGTGCTTCGTCGGCACCACGGATCACCCGCATGTTGAACCAATGGGTATTGGGAGCGGGGGTCCCGGTCATGTTGTAGATTTTGTGGTTTGTCGATTGGTCCATTCCCCAAGTGGAATGGCCCCGTGAACCGATCATTTTATGAGTGGCGAGGAACTTCCAGGGTTCGGGGTATTTATTACCATCAGAGTCACGGAAGGTAGGATAGCTACCGCGATTGAAGCGGAATTTGAAGCTCCGCTTGCCGTTTCCGGCGTAGCGGGCATTTCTTTGGCGGAGACGGTAGCCGATGTGGTCGTAGACCTTGCCATCGTAGACGAAACTGCAGTTCCAGTTGTAGGCGCTTCGTGCGGCATATCGGTTTCGATCGATTTGGTTCCCGTTGTAAGCCACCGCTTGGTCAAAATTCGCGGAGGTGGTGAGGACGTGGTAGTTCGGAATCGAGGTCATCGTTTCCGCCGAGTAAGTGTGGGGAGCTCCAAGAACCGAGCGGGCGTCGGCCTGGTAATCCGGGATCCCGTTGTAAACGAAGTAGGCAAAGTTCAGGGCCGGGTCATCGGCGTAGGGAACCTCGACGTTTGCGCCACTGGAGTCCGTGGCGGAGATACGATAGCGCACGAGAACCCGGTTCGCTTGTCCGGACACCGTTGCGGTGTAGATGTTGTCGCCGGCGAGGGCATCGTTACCTGAACCGTCATCGACCATCGCAAGGGTGATCCAATTTACGGCATCAAAATAGGTAGGGTTCGGGGTGCGCGGGCTTTCTGGATCGGCGATCAAGGCCGAGGTCGCTTTCGCGAGAAAAGCGGGAACGTAGTTTCCTGGAAAAACGAGCTGGACCGCAAGACTTACTGAAGCGACTCCATTGGGGTCGGTGATTTTTGCTGTGATGACGGTGTCTTCTTCCGCTGCAGGTTGATTGGGGGAATGATCGACCTGCCGGATGGCGGGCGGAGCATTCGTAGTGAGGGCGGAGTTGGCCGCTCCGGGGCTTGGGACTGGAGGAGCGCCTGCAACAGGAGCAGGGCGGATGACTTCAAAATTGATGCCAAAATCGCTGCTGGTGACGACTTTGTTGAAGGCATGAATGGCGATCGTGTTGGTTCCCTCGTGTAGGAAGCTGTTCGCGGTGGTGACGAGGTGCTCGATCCAATTGCTCTCATCGCCATTAGAGTTTGCCGTCATTCCGATGTTGAGATCTCCGTCGTTGACTTGATAGCGGTGGACTTCTTGGTCATTGATCCAAACGACAAAGCCATCGTCGGAGAGAAAACGGAGAAGAAGGTTTGAAGAGATTTCGCCTCGAGCGATGGTGAATTCTTTCCGAAAAAACACAGAGGTGTAATTGGATCGCATGTCAGCGATGGGATTGGCAAAGGTGAGCCCGGAGACGGAGCCAAAACCGATGGGCATGCTCTCGGAGTTCCAAGTGGCGTCTTCTGTGAAGCTCTCGCCGCGCCAGAGATCGACCGGGCTTGAGGCCTCGCTGTCTCCCTTGCGCCAACTCCAAGAGGCTGATGCGGGAATGAGAGTGGCTTCAGGGAGGACGCCGGGAACGAGTGAGCTGCGCCATGAAGCCCCCAAATTGTTATCAAGAGAGGGGTCAATCAACTCCATCGAGGAACCATTTCCATTCGCTCCGATGGGCCAGGGAAATTCCGAGCGATAAGTCACGGTATCTGCGCGAGTGCCATTGGCTTGGCGGAGCTCCACCGTTTCGCCCGCGCTGGAAAGGCCGCCACCAAAGGGCCCGACGGAGTCCACGCCATAGATGCCCTGCATCGCGGCGGGATCTTGTGCAATGACGAGGTGGCTGAGGCCCTGGATTTCGGTATTTGCGGGAATCGTAAAATTGATTCCTTGCTGGAAAAACCATCCAGAGACGTCGACGGGGTCCGTGCCGGCATTGTAGAGCTCCACGAATTCATCATGGGAGGTGTTAGGTTCACTATTATAGTGGATCTCATTGATGACGACTTGCGCTGGAAGCATCGAGATCAGAAATCCAGAGAGGAGGAGGGGTGAAATATTCATCAGAAAAACGTTAATAGGATATCTGAATGGGCGCAGGATGGAAGCAGGGAAGCAAAATTGGTCTCTGTCTTGCCAGCAGACCCCCTGATCGCTTTACTGCGCTATGCGCTTTTTCTTTATTTGGGCACTTTTTATTCCGCTTCTTAATGCGGGGACACTCACGAAGCATCAATTTAGCGATTCGAAGATCTTCCCCGGAACGACGCGGGATTACTGGATTTATGTGCCTGCTCAGTATGATGGCTCGAAGCCGGCTTGCCTGATGGTGTTTCAAGATGGAGCGGGATTTGTCCGGAATCCGGGGAAAGAGGGCTACGTGCCCGATGTCTTCGATAAGTTGATCGCGGCAGGCGAGATGCCGCTGACTATTGGGCTTTTTATCAATCCCGGAGTGGTGCCGGCCGCGAACGAGAATGCGCAACCGCGCTTCAACCGCTCGTTGGAATACGATGGGATGGGCCCGGACTACGCCAACTTCCTCGTGGAGGAAATGATTCCCCGTCTCAACCTCAAGATCTCGGATAATCCTGATGATCGGGCTCTTTGCGGGGGTTCGTCGGGAGCGATTGCCGCTTTCACGGCAGCCTGGGAACGTCCGGATCAGTTTCGTCGGGTTTACTCCATGATAGGAACCTACGTGGGGCTTCGGGGCGGAAACGACTATCCAGCCTTGATCCGCAAGACCGAACCCAAGCCGCTCCGTATTTTTCTGCAGGATGGCAAAAATGATCTCAATATTTATGGCGGAGATTGGTGGATGGCCAATCAGACGATGCAGCGGGCGCTCGAGTTCTCCGGTTACGAACACACCCATCGCTGGGGCGATGGCGGGCATAGTCGTAAGGAAGGAAATAAGCTGATGGTTGAGGCGCTGCGCTGGTTGTGGCAGGATCACGGGAAGACTCCGGTGAGGACTCATCCGGGAAAGTGCAAATCCCGTGCCTCCGAGTGGCTCATTCCTGGCGAAGACTGGCAGGTGGTGAGTGAAGGGCACAACTGGTCGGAAGGTCTCGCGATCGCGGCCGATGGCACCCTTTACTTTACGGACGTCCCGGATAGTGAGCTTTTCAAAATCACGCCGGATGGAAAAGAGAGCCTCGTGGCGAAGGAGACAGCGAGGGCCAACGGGATCGCCTTGGGGCCTGATGGCAAGATTCTCTATACGGCATCCGCGAAGCAGATCCGCGCCTATGATTTGGCGACTGGAAAGCACGAAGTCATCGACATAGGAGCGGGCGCCAATGATATTGTGGTGTCCCATGCCGGGCACCTTTACTTCACCGACCCTAAAGAGGGAAAGGTGTGGCATATCGATCTCAAGACAAAGAAACGGAAGATGGCGGCGAGCGTCAATGGGCTCAACGGCATTGGAATGAGCGCGGATCAGACTCAGCTTTTCGTGTGTGAGTTTGCGGGCCCCTATGTTCATTCCTTTTCCATCGAAGAAGATGGGTCACTCAAGAATCGGCAGGCCTACTTTTATGCGCAGCAGTCGACGCAAAATTCTAAGGTGGGGCTCGATGGGCAGTGCGCGGTTGCTTCCGGTCATCTCTTGGTGGGGACCTTTGCCGGACTTCAGATCTTTGACCAACCAGGACGGGTTCAGCTTGTTCTTCCGCGTCCCGCTTATGAAGACGGGCGCGTCAATTACTGCGCTGTCCATGGAGACATGCTCTATATTGCAACGCGGCATCGGATCTATAAGCGGAAGGTAAAATTGCAAGAGGCTCCCGCGTGGAAATATCCCGTGAAGCCACCTAAGCCAAGGCTGTAGAGAAACATGGCTCCTTGTTCGCGCACTGGCACCTAATCCCACTTGGATCAGGTGCTCAGGCTTACGAGATAAGGGTGCCTCCCAAGTATGGCGTGCATGCAACGAGAGCAAATTGCCGCAGTCCAAGACGTAGCAGTAATCTTGTGACGGGGTATAGGAGGGAAGAATGTCACAGAAATTGGCCCTCTTTCCGCGTGGGGCATTCGTCTCTCTTGAAACACTACTTGGTATAAGAGGGGCGAGGCAGCAACTGTGACCCCAAAACCTGAAGCAAAAAAAAGCGCTGTCGAATGACAGCGCTTTGGGGAATTAGGGAGCTTCGAGGGCCTTATTCGTCGTCTTTGTTGAGGCGGCGAAGGCGTTCTCCGAGGGCGCGCTTGGCCCGCTCCGATCGGTCGATGACGCGGTCGGAGGCATTGGCATCTTCGTCTTGGATGAAGTAGTCGAGGACCGCTTCTGCCCAGAGGCCGTTTTGGTTGACCATGGCGCCGACCACTTTGAGCTGCTCGATTTGTCCCACAGCCACGGTGGCGACGTCGGACCAGAAGATTTCCTTATCTTCTTCTTCGAGTCCTTCGGTTTTGGTCAGGAAGTTGATCATGGCCTCGAAAGCTTCACGACGCATGGTGTCGTCTTCTTGTCCGTCAGCAAACTCGTAAAGGATTTCGAATTGAGATCCATCGGGCCATTGCTTGAGCGCGGCGATGGCTGAGAGCTGCATCGAGGTGTTGTCTCCCTCGATTGCTTCTTTGACGATTGCTGCGGCATTTTCTCCACCGGCAGCGCCCAGAAGGCGGAGGAGGGCGGAACGGGTCTCGTCGTCGACCGCGGACTTATAGGATCCCACGATGGGGCCGGCGAAGGCTTCACGATTTTCTGAGGAGGAGACGACCTCACTCAAGATAGTGACGGCTTGAGCCTTCACGGACTTATCCTCGGCGATGGAAATGACGGTGAGGAGTTCGCTGAAGTTTTCCGCAGTGGCCATTTTTCCAGCAGCACTGATGGCCGCTTTTCCTTCGGCGGCATTTTCGGTTCTTCCTCCGTAGTTGATGAGGGCCGGGATGGCGCTTTCGCCTTTGCGCTTTCCGAGCACGTCGAAGAGTCTAAGGCGAATGTCGGTGTTGATTGACTCATCGGTGGAAAACTCGGCGATCTGTTTGTCGATGTGGGCTCCTTCACCCATCCAAAGGACAGTAAGGTAGGTGGGGCGGACGCCCTCATCCTTCGCACCAAAAGTGATCAATTCATTCAAGACAATAGAAACATCGTTTTCGCTGAGTTCTTGGGTCGGGAGGGGCTGGCTGGGATCGATGTCAGCGTATGGGGCGGTCATTTCGTTGAGGCGCTCAACGCGCTCTTTCTCATCGCCACGATCCATGTAAATAATGACGGCGATGACGAGACCCACAGCAAGCATCGAAGAGATGGTGGCCTTGGCCGCGCGGCCGAGTCCTTTCTTGATGACGACGACTGGAGTTCCTCCGATGGTCGCGGAGGTTCCGCCAATGGCCGATGCCGCTTGAACCTGGGCTCCGAGTGGATTTGGCGCGGCAACAGGAGCGGGTGCTCCCTGAAGATGGACAGTTTGTTGTCCCAATTGAACGGGAGGGGCGGGGGATAGGGGAGCCCGGACTGGGGCAGCCACCAACACTGGCGCAGCGGGCACGGCCATTTGGAGTGCCGGGGTAGCCATCGGAGCTGGGGCAGCAACAGGAGCAGCTGGCATTTGTATAGGAGCGAGAGGCTCTGGAGGAGCGGGAGCTGGCTCTACCGGAGCAGGTGCCACAGCCGCGGCGGGGATTTGTTCCACGGGAGCTGGCACGGCCGCTTGTAAAGGTTGGGGCTGGGTGTGAACCGCGGGTATGGCACCTAAAGGTGGAGCTATCGATTGGGGAGCAGTTTCCGGTTGGGCCGCAGGAGCGGCAGGCTGCTCAGGGGCCGGGGCGGCTCCTGGAATGAGCAGCTTGGGTCTCTTCGGGGGTTCCGGAGTTTTGGGGGCTTGGCTGTTTGGATCTTCGCTCATTAGGAATTTGGTGAGAGATTCGCGTGCGTCCATCGGACGATCGTCCATCGGGCGCGAAAGATGCCACATAACCCAGTCACAAAGCCAGCCCGGAAGATCGGGACGGTGTTCGCTGAGGGGTGTGACGGTGTTTTGGAGATGGGCATTCATCACCTGCGATGCGTTTTCGGCATCGAAGGGAAAAACACCAGCAAGTGTGTAGTAGTAGACGCAACCGATGGAATACATGTCGGTGCGCTTGTCGAGCGGGATGCGCTCGAATTGTTCCGGAGCCATGAAATGGATCGAGCCGAAGACGGCGTCGCCATGATCGATCGTCTGGAGTGAGGGTTTGGGGGAAAATTTGGCGAGGCCGAAGTCAACGAGTTTCACCTGGAAGCGACCGCTGGGGAGCCAGGTCACCATGATATTGGTGGGTTTGATGTCGCGGTGGACGAGATCGAGGTCTTGGGCGGCAATGAGCGCTTCCTGGGTTTGGAGGGCGACTTCGCGGAAATCGTCGTAAGTCAGCGTGCCCCGTTCGATCATTTCATCAATAGTGCGGCCGGAAAGGAGTTCCATCACCACGTAGGGTCCGTCTTGGTCCACTCCGGCATCAAAGACGGTGACAATGTGAGGATGCTGGATCGAGCAGAGGGAGGTGGCTTCCTGAAGCATGGCCTTGGTGGCCTCTTCTTGATTCACGTATCCGCCGCCAGCGAGGACGCGCTTGATCGCCACTTCGCGATTGAGGTGACTATCGAAGGCACGAAAAACGGCACCGACCCCACCTTGGCCGATTTTTGCGCGAATTTCGTAGCGTTCTGCCGTTTCCATGTGACCGATAAACTAGCGCCATCATTGACAAGGGAAGCGGGGGATCAATGCCAAAAGCGGCAGAATCGGATCATCTTCCACTAAATTAGCGGAGGAATGAATGCACAGAAGTGGGGCCTCCTTACATTTCCACCTGATACACTCATTTGAAATGATGAACCTCCTCTATTTTCTCTGCTCTCTGATTTGCGTTTTTCTGCTTCCGCTCAGCGGAGCCGAGCGTCCTAAAAACAGCGTGCTGATCATGGCGGATGACATTGGGTCGATACTTACGGAGATCCGATTCAGAAATAGCGCGTGAGTAATTTCGTCCAAATCCGCGCGGTCATCGTTCACCATCATCTGCTCATCAATCACGGAAGAAAAGAAAGCCCGGAAGAGACCCTGATCGATCTTCATGGAATCGCTTGAGATCCTACTTTTTGCGAAAGACTCGCACTGTTCCGTGGGCCCAGCTTTTTTCTTCCTGCCAGCCGTTTGCTTCCAGCGCTTCTAAAGTGAAACCGAAGCTCTCTTGAGTAGAGTATTGGGCGTCCCAGATGAGGAGGGTTCCCGAGGGGAGGTTTTTGGGGGTGAGGTTGTCCCAGGCTCCGAGTTTTTGACCGATGATTTTTCCGTGATTCCAGTAGGTGAGGGCGGTGTGGTGGCTGATCCAGGGCTGATCGGCGGGGATGTTTTCTTTGGTCCAAGCAGCGGCATCTTTTAGACCTTGGCCGTAGCGGCTTTGGGTCATCGGAGGGGCGATAATTTTGAGCGATTTTCCCTCGTGGGGCATGCCTGCAATATGGGTGTCGCCCACGATAAACTGCTGCTGCGGCATGAGGAGGCCGGTGTAAACAACGGCCCCGACCACAAGCGCGACGCCCCAAGTGGGGAGCTTCGGCTTAACGAGATTGAATCCTCTCAGAGCGACGAGCCCGACAAAGGGAGCCATCGGCATGATGAAGTGGTAGTAACCGCCCGAAGCGAAGAGGCCCTTCCAGTAGATGATGCTTTGGAGGGCGAAGTAGGCGGGATAAGTGGCATAAAGAAGGAGGTCCCATTTTACCGAACCCCATTTTCTAAATGCTCCAATGAGAAAGAGGATGACGATGGGAAAGCCCGCTCCGGTCGCGAGGTGCTGGCAGTATAGCCAGAGCGGCCCCGAGCCATACATCTCAGTGGGTTTTGACTCAAAGAACATCAGGAAGGGAACTTCGCCGCGCGTAAGTTGGGTGGCGATATTTATGAGGACCATCGGGAGGATGGTCCAAGCGCCGATCCAGACGGCATGGGGAAAGGCGGAGAGCGATTTTTTCCAATCGCCGCGGGCTAGAAAACGGGCGAAGCCGCCGGGGGCAAAGATGACCCAAAGCCCAAAAAGGCCGCTGAGCGCGATGCCTTCGTGGCGCACGAGCCCAAGGTAGCCGAAGCAGATCGCGGCAGGAACGAGATGCTTCCGCATCGCGAAAAAGACACCCGCAATCCACGTGATCATGAAGGGCGTCTGGGTCAGGACCGGATAACTGAGTTCGGGGAACCACCACTGAAATCCAACGAGAAGGGGGAGGACCCAGAGGTTGGCGAGGCCGAGTCGTTTTCCCTCGCGGCCGGTGAGCCACATCGCGACACCTGCGAGAAAGAGCGTCCAGAGTCGTGCCGAGGTCAGCCCGAAATGAGCGGGGATGAAGTGAAGAAGATTGCGCCCCGGGCGGCTCCACGAATGCCAAAGTTCCTTGGGATTGTTCCAAACGTCGGCAGAAATCAGGAAATGGGCGATCTCGTCATCGAGGATCCACGCTTGATTGGTAAGGAGTCGATAAAGCGACCAAGCGATGGCCAGGGCAAAGCTGAGCCAGAAATACTTTCCGAGTCCGTCGTTACGCATCAGTAGTTTTCTGCCATTCGATCGCTTCCCGGTCGATGAGATTGTATTTCACAATGCAGAAGATGGCGCGCACGCCGTCCTTCCAGCCGATCTTTTTTCCTTCATCGAAGCTCCGTGGATAGTAGCACACTGAGGTCTCCATGACGCGGAGATTCATCTTGGCGAGCTTGGCGGTGACCTCGGGTTCGAAGCCGAAGCGGTTCTCCTCGATGGGGATCGCTTGAATGATTTCGCGACGGAAGCCCTTGTAGCAGGTTTCCATATCGGTGACGTGGAGATCACTGGTCATGTTGGAAAGAAGGGTGAGGAAACGGTTTCCCATGGTGTGCCAGAAGCGGAGGACATTGCGGGTGTCCTTTTTTAAATAGCGGGAGCCATAGACCACATCGGCGCGATCGGAGGCAAGGGGCGTGATGATTTTGATGAACTCGGCGGGGTCATATTCCAAGTCGGCATCCTGCACGATGACGTAGGGAAGCTTGGCGTTTTTAAAGCCGGTCCGTAGCGCGGCGCCCTTGCCCTGGTTGTGGGAATGCGCGATGAATCGGACGCGCTCTTCCTTGGCCTCCCAATCTTTCGCCACCTTGGCGGTGTCATCGGATGAGCCGTCATCGACGAGGATCACCTCTCCGACCATTTCCTGGAGAAGGATTTTTTGAAGAACTTCTGCGAGCGTGCCTGCTTCGTCATACATGGGCACCACAACGGAGAGGCACCGGGAAGGAACGTCACTAACCATCGCAAGAACTCATAAACGGCAGGAATGACCGACTCAACGACCTTTTTATGATATATGAGACCGTCCTTTTCTTATTTCTAGGCAAAGCGA
>MEHZ011395131.1_pt1 | contig 15536 bp, 30 predicted proteins | sample 897221 | NCBI WGS metagenome assembly MEHZ01 (sample SAMN05514161, study PRJNA337945) | marine metagenome | isolation source: marine surface water | place: Arctic Ocean | collected 2007-12-13
TCACCAGTTAATACATTAATTACATTTGGTACAATTGGATAAAATTTTAATTCTAATGCTGAATCATTTTCAGCAGTCAGAACATCCATCATATCTTTGTAATCATTATCTGGTTCAACTATATAATCAGATTTATCAATAACTCCTTTTGCTAACTTATAATTTTTAAGTAACCTTCTGGCATTAACACGTAAAAATTCTACTCCTTGCGTTTCTAACCAATCAAGATTCCAAGCAGCCCAATCATCAGTTTTTTGTACATAAGGTAAAAATTGTGTTGGCTGTGTTAAGCTAGAAAATGTAGGCCCGCTTTCTGCTCTGGCCCCATTTTTCATTTGCATTGCATTTAATACTCTCATCTAGATTTTTTTTGGCTATTTAATATTTTTAAAACCAGACTTTCTAATTTTTGGACTTCCCATACTTCTACTACGGCCAATATTTTTAAAGGCACTGGTATACTTTAATTTACTTATTTTTTCTGGATTTACCAAAGAATCACCGTCTGATTCACGTCTTTTAGCATAACCTCTGTTAGATTGTTGTATTTTAACAAAAGCAACTAAGGCTCCAAATGTAACTAACCTATCCACGTTAAGTCCAGGATAGTAAGCTAACATTTCTTTTATTAACATTGGGTCAGGTATTCTTTCTACCCCTAGTGTTTGTGTCATTACATTTCCTTCATCATCTAATTGCTCATCAATTGACTCTCTTATAAATTCAATAGCATAAGAAATTAAATGACTTTTAAATAAGGTTCCTGTATTTTTCCATCCATACTCTTGATAAACTGTTCTGTTAGAACCTAAGTCTTTTAAGAATAAAATTTGTTGTTTAGGTACTAGATACCTTTGTTTTTTTCTTGCAATCATATGTTGGATAAATAATGATATATTGTTTTCAACAATAGTCCATGCATTATACCATTCTATAATTAATTCTAATCTACCATGTGTTTTATTGATATCATCAAATCTACCACACCAAGCAGCTACAATCTTATCTCCTTCAATGAATATTTCTGTATCACCTGCTTGAGTAGTCCTAGTTACTTCAACAGCATTCTTATATATAAATATACTACATAATGAATCTGATGTAGTTGTTTTACCTTCTGACACAGGATCAATAGAACCATAGTATTGACCAAATTCAGGACGTTTACTAGATGGTCTTTCCCATACTACAATTGATCCAGTTTTATCAGTCAACTTTTTGTTTACTGGGAAATCAGATATAGGAAGTTTAGTAGTTCTTTTAGCTACAATACCTTCTTGTTCTCTATCTAATTCAATTAATTCATAAGAATAATCTTTCTCTTCTATCTTTTTCATTTGCTTAGATAAAATACCTTGAGGAAAAACAGAGGCTTTTCTGTATGCAAATGCTTCAGCAATATTTAAAGGTTTTTGAGATATTCTTAATTGATATTGTTCAGGACCTAATTCTGCCTTCCATCTTTCTCTTTCTCTTTCAATTGCTACTATAGCTTCTTTAATTTGTGAGTTACCCCAACTATCTATGTAAGGAGGCATAGACCATTGTTCTGGAATAAATAATCCTGCCATAGCAGTAGTACCATCTGCGTCTATAAGGTCAGTCTGTACTGCATATATATCATTAGCTACAGGATTCATAATCATTTCTTTCAAAGGATTACATTGTTCTAAATCACCCACTGATCCTGCTGCAATAAACATACCTGTTGTCATCATACCGGAAGACATTGCTGGACGTAAGTATTCATATGTCTGCATCATCTTAGGTGCAATACCAGCCTCTTCATGAAAGAAGTATGTTGTTGGTCCCCCTACTCCTGAAGTAGCATTCTTTTCAAATGAAGCACCTTGTATTTTAGATTTAAGTCCTCTTGAAGTTTTTCTATTACCTACTTTTACTTCTATTTGTTGTTGCCATAAAAGAACCTTTTCTGGGTTACTAGGTCTGTACCAAGCAGTATGTTCATTAAGAAAAGTTTTGTATTCATCTAAGAACTTCCAAGATCCTTTATCATTAATGTAATCTTTTAAAGATGCACCAATTTTACAGGTGCTACCTTCTTCAAACCAATACGTATTAATTATCTTACCCATATGAAAATATGAGGAAGCTATCTGACGTTTTTTAAGTATAGCAGAATGTTGATTATTTAATTCAGCAAGAATTTCATATAAAGCCATATGATATTGAGCATCACGTACTTTTGCAAATCCATACTTTTTTTCTTCTTTGTCAAAAATTGGTAAAAAGTTTAACCACATATAATAGTCTCTAGTAAGAAACCAGGTCTTGTTATTATTCTTGTATATTACCCCTTGTCTACATTTATCCTTTTGATCTTCCCAATACTGTGTAAAATCTTTTGACCTAAAAGGAGAACTACAGTATAGTCCTTCCGTGTTAAATCTTCTAGCTTCAGCATTAAATACTAAGCTTGTTTCATCAAACTCATATTTACCTGGCTCTTTAAATATACTAAAAATAAACTCATGGAAATCTGCTTCTGTAAGAAAGTCAGTAGTTGTCCACTCATTATTTACAAACGTTTGTATAGTTCTATTCATATCTAATGATGGCATATACATCACCTACTTGCAATAATAAGTGTTCTTCTCCATCATGTGTCATAGGTGTAGGCATAGCATGATCAGCATATCTTACTATATCACCAATTTGAATTTCATTTACATCATCTCCTCTTCCCACTACCTTACCTTCATAAGTTATTTTTTGTGCTATTGAAGGGATAATAAGTCCTGAAGCAGTTTTAGTTGCCGCTTTAATTTCTTTAATTAATAGTTTTTGTCCTACTGGAATAATTTTTTGTACCATGTTTTTTGTTTTATAGTTGGTCATAAGCTAAACCTGCACCACCACGTACAGAGCTTTCTTGTTCTTGTTGCATATCGGTGTAAGCACCTTTATATGATTGTCTAATCTGTTCAAACTTAGCCGCTGCATTAATCATAGAGTTCATATTACCATCTCTACCATGTTCAATAGGTGTGACCTCCATATACTGTGCTAATCTATCTAACATAGCTTTAATCCCCACGTAAGCCCTAAAGGTAGGTGTCTCATACATTTTTTTACACATATCTAATGCATATCTAATTTTTCCATCTTCTGGAGATTCTTCTAATCCTATTTCTTCTATAATAATATCTTCTTTCTCATGTTCAGGTAAATTAAAAAAAGGATTTAAGTCTGGATTAGGGCATGACATATAAAAGATATATTGATATACTTGCATATTAGTATCAGGATACTCTGACATTAATTTTTTAAGAAATGGGATAGAATAACAATGCTCTGTTAATACTAATTTACTGTTTTGTATATCAAATAATTTTACTATCATATCTTGTTATCTTTTAACCACATTATTAAAGATCTTACTTCATCTTTTAAATATGGAAGTTCATACATTTTTATTCCTTCTAAAACTGGTTCACCATTTATATGTTCATTAATTGGATAACCATTCTTGTCTTCTCCTACTTGTTTAAACTTTACATGCTGTACAATTAACTTACCTATCTTTAATTTAGGGTTATGCTTCTTAATAATATATGCATAAATACTTAACTGCAAGTTATAATGATTAAGATTACAATCATCTAAATGATTTAATGGTCTGAACATTTTATTAGTTATTCCTTCCCAGTTTGTAAATCCTTTGTTCTTTATCTCTTTGTTAGTTTTGTAATCAGTAATATTTATATAACCATTTACTACTTCAACTAAGTCAGCTTGTCCACATATACCTGCAGATTTAAGATATACTAAATGTTCTGGATATACACCTTCTTCTAATTTTTGTTCAGGAGCAATCTTTACCCCTAACACTTCATCCATTAAAGGTTTTATAATAGGAACCTCTGTACCAAATTTTTGAATTGTTTCAAATTCTAATATATCTGCTTCTCTTGGATTAGGATAAAAATTACCTAATGTTATTGCTCTATTTGTTTCTCCATCCCATGCCGCTATTATTTCTTTAGGTGTCATACCATACCACTTTGACCTTTTATTTTTTGATGATTTTATTGCTTGACCATCTCTGTCAAATTTTGGTTTAAATTTACCTACTAAAGAAGTTACACTTAACCATTCTATTTTGTCTTGATCAGAACTTTCATATACATGACCTTCTTCTTTAAATATAATTGCCATAGTTATAGAGTTATAGTTGTATACCAGTAAGTATTTTCTGTATTAGTTTCAACACTTACCTTTACGTTATTATTATAATAGTTAATTGTCATTGTCTTCTATTTGTTTATTAATTATTTCTTCTTGTTCTTCAGATACTACAGCATCCCAATATTGTTTAGGACATTCAGATGCTAGTGATCTTACTTTTAGAGCTAAACTACATCCACAATCTGAACAACAAGGTTGTGTTCCAGGCACTAAACAATTATCACCAAAAGCATCAAATAATGAACAACCTATACAAACTTTAAATCTTTCAGCTGCAATAGCTTCAACATGTTCTTTTTTAAATACTTTGTTTGTAATACCTTCAAGTATTTTATCACCATTTTTAAATATATCTAAATACTTTCTCCAACTAACCATTCTGTTTAAATTTTTGTTTATCTAATAGATCATTGTGTATCTGTTCCATGGCAGCATCCATTTGTTTGATATTTATTTTAATATCCTCACTTTTTGCATAACCATTGTATGTCCTTTTAGCAATGTTACCTAACAAGCTTTTATTTTTTTTTATTGCTTTATCTAATTTTGCTTTTCTCAATTCAAATGTACCTAGACCTTCTACATAGACTCTTGGATAACTTAAATCAGAAAGCTTTCTTCTAAGCTTTGCATAATAAAAAGTAATAAAATCTTCTACAACTTGTGGATGCACTTCTACATCTTCTGCTATATTTTCTCTAAACTCCTTATGTGACTTGGGACGCATTGCCTAAAATTTTATAGTCCAATAATACCAACCCACTTGTCTGAATATTTATATTTGAATTTATAGTAATAGTTTTTTTATTATTACCACTTTTACTCAACAATCCTTTTTTCTCTGCTTTTGTTATTGCATTCCTTGCAGACTGTGGACTTTTAAATATATTCATACTTACTAATTGCACACAAAACTTAGTTAATTCAATATTAGGTGTTTTAGATAATTCACATAAAAATTTTAAATCAGAATTAGTAACTAATATATCATTAAAAAAACAATACGTTAGTGTCTGATACTTTATTGATTCATCAATGTTAACCTTTAACTTTAAATCTACTTTTTTAACTATTGCCATATTATAAACTCATTATCATATCAACCATGTCTGGATGAGGATAAATATCAGACTTACCTGTTCTTACATTTCCATGTGTAAGTAAACCCCTCATCTTCCCATAGTATGCATCCTCTTGAAAATCAAAACCTTTTGTTGGACCATACTTTTTGATATATTGTTTTAAACCTAATCTTATATCTACACTATCTCTTTCACCTACCCATCTAATCCACTTTTCAGTAGCTTTGATTTGTTCTTCAGTGTAATTGTGCCAGTGTAATTTGTTTTTAAAGTGTTCAGGTAGTTCACATATTTGATCTTTATGACACACTGATCCAACATATGTTTTCATAGTTTTACTATCTAAATACCCCATGTTGCATATCTCAATTCCTACTGAATGTCTATTCATTTTTCCTGATCCAGTCTTACCTAAATGATATGCTTGTGAGCCTGTTGGAAATGCTTGTACCATTATCCCATCATAGTCATTATTATTATTTCTATGATTTTGTCCACCTAATACAAACTCTGTTGCAATACGCCCTCTAGTATCTCTTCCCCAATGATCAATGCATCTATATGGATTAGCATTACCTGCTGTGTGATGTAAAAATATATAGTGATTTTTTACTGGTCCTTCCACATATTCCCCTTTAGGTAAATAATGCTTATGTATAATTTGATCATAGTTTGTTTTAAACATCTGACCATTCGTGTCTGTATCTTCATCTATAGCTTCTGTTAATGCACTAGGTAATTGTAATAATAGTGCCCATGTATCAGCACCAACTATTCCGTCAGCAGACAAATTATGCATAAGTTGAAATCTTATTACATGCTTTTCTGTTTGTTTTCCAAATACTCCATCAGGAGTAATTAAAAGATTTTGTTGAAGAGACCTTACTTCTGGTCCACTATCACCCTTTTTTAACATCCTCATATTATTCTACAATAGCTGCCGCTTTTTCCATAGCTTTTTTAAAAGCTTTATCTTCTTCACTTGCCTCTCCTGCGTTATCTTTTTGTGCTGCTGCTGCTTGAGCAATAAACATTTGAGCTTGTAGTCTTTCTGCTCTTGCCTTATCTATTGTAGCTAATAAGTCCTCATATTCTGCTTGAACAGTTAAATGAGGAATGTTGTCTTTGTAGAATTGTGTGATTTCTTCTCTACGCTCTGCAAGTTGTTCTTTGCTTAGTTGAGGTTCTTTATCCTGTAAATTAGGATCTAAATTTTTAACATCTGCCATTTTATTTGGTTTTATAAATTAAACATATATGCAAACATACATAAATAGTTTAACTTAAAAAAGTTTAATGGCTTTTATTTCTTTCTTGATTTAGCGCCAGAACATTTCCAACGTTTACGAGATAAGTTATTTGGAGTGTTTGGATCATTTGCTTTTTTCTTAGATACTCTTTTCTTTATACCTAAACTTCTAGCACAGTAACTATCACCTTTAGAGGTGCCAGGTTTTACCCGTGGCCCTCCTCCTTTAGCTTTACCTGCTTGTCCGTAACTAACTTTTTTACCTGATTTAGTTACTTTAACTTTTGCTTTTCCTTTTCTTGGTGTTGCCATTAGCTAAACACTCTTATTTCTACAATAATTGAGTTATCTCCACCAAACCCTATATCTGCTGGTTGTAATAAATCAGCATTAGTAATTCCATATGACTCTATAAGTAAAGTTCCAGTACCTCCTGAAACTGTATAGGCAGAAAATAAAGATACTACATCCCATTCACCAGTTCTTACACCGCCAGGTAATACAACCATTACTGCGTCTTCTGCTGGTCCAGATGTAAATTCAAATCTATATTCTCCTACACCTAAACGTGCATCAGTAGCAAGAACAAGTCCTGCATCATTAGAAAGAAAAGCCGCAGTTGGATCCCCTGTACCTGACTGAGATATAAATATAAATGATGAAGTATATGGTAATGCTGGTACTGTTGCATTTACAGTTACTGCCCCAGTTCCTCCTGCTGGACTAATTGTAACATTAGTACCTGCAACAATTGATGATACTGCACTTCCTCCACCAGAATTAAAAAATGTTTTTAGTTGAGATAACGTAACTAATTCCGTTTGTAATTTTGGTGCAGGCTTTAATCTTTCTTGTGGGCTTGGATACCTTGCAACAGTAATATAATTATCTGCTTTAGGTGTAACTGTACCATTTCTTTTTAACATGCCCATCATGTCTTGTAATATTGTACTCATTTTTTTATTTTTAAATTATTTTTTTGCTACTAATTTTGCTTTTTTTGATAACTCTTTAAAATGAACTAATGGCTTGCTAGTTTTTGTATGTGTTTTTCCAGTGTGTAATTTACCATTACCCATTTTGTGACTACCACCTTTCCATTCTTTTCCGTTTTTTAAATAGTGTTTTACGCCTTTCATTTCTTTTTTATTTTTTAACGCATTTATTTACCATTTTGGTTCTACCGCTTTTAGTTTTTTTACCACTTGGGGATTTTTTCTTACCTACCGCCTTGTATCCTTTCCAACACGACATTTTCTTTTTAGTTGCCATAATTAATCATTTACGCTTTGCGGATAAGAGTTGAGCATTATATCTCTAATCTTAGCACATCTTTCATATTCTTCAGTTTCAATATAAAACGCAATCATATTTTCAAATTCCGTTAACTCCGGCCCCTCATCAGGATCAAAAGCTAGTACAGCCTCATGACCATGCTTAAACTTCTTTACCAGTAAGTCTTCAAATGTTATTTGATTAGTCAATACTAAAAAAGAATTCTCATAAGCTGTCTCAAGTAAAACTGCATCTAATTGCATTTGTTCTATTTCCGTCAGACCACTATCTTCTTTTTGATTATCATCCCACTGTCCCATGCTATATTATTTAAATTATACTGCGTCTATAAGAACAATATACTAAATTTCTCAGACCCATAAAAATTTTTAACTCATAACATACCCCCCACCTGATTAAAAAAGTTTAATGTACCCCTCCCGGTCCTGGCAAAATTATGTATATGGCATAAGTGAGAGGTTATAACAAATTGCTCCCCGCCTAAGACTTGTGGTTGGGGTGACCCCCGTAATTATCCATGCTTTAATATAATTTAATACTTTTACAAATGGTTTACTTCAAAAAAATGAACATCAATGAGTCTACTGGCTCAGCAACAATCATCGTGACTAATGCTCCAATGACACAGAAAGCTACTGAACTGTGTGGTCTTGCAGTGGCTAGCAGAACACAAGGAGTGCTCTCCTTTGGTGTACTAAGTCTGTTAGACCCTGAGACTAACAAGACAATGGGGGCTTCTCACCCTACAATCGTGGCGTTGACTGCAAAGCTTAACGTTGGGGATGAGATGCCTAAGTTCAAGCTCTCTGATGTCAAGGTGGTTAACCTTGTCACTGGTGAGGAGAACGAGAACCTCTACTGGGTAGAACAGGTCTAACCTGTACAGAGGGGAGTGTAACAGCTCTCCTCTTTTTTTTTAACTTTAAAACTTAACACAATGGATTTAATAGAAGCAATGAACTTATGGACAACTGAGTGTGATGGAACACTATCAGGTTGGGATACTAAAGAGGGTTACTACACCTTGTTTATCAAGACAGGTATGGTACGTGGTCACGCTAAGGCAACAGCTGGAGGTATCCGCTGGGAATGGCCTGATTCACTCATGGAGGCTCACAAAGAGCAAGAAGAGTGGAAGAAATACAAGAAGAGTAGACTTGAAGCTGTTGAAGAAGCAATGGTCAAGTCTAGCCTTTACCAACGTAATGTGGTAAAAGAGAAGCTGGAGAACCAGCTATGTGAGGATGAGGAACTGGACAACCTGCGGATTGACGTTAGGTTAGATGATCTTAGAGATGCTGAGTATGAAAGAACAAAAGAAAGGATAGAAACTGGTCTTGAAAAAGTAGGTCTAGGAGAGATAGGACCTGATGGAAGAGAAATGGGTAACTAACTTTAATGGGAGCGTAACTGCTCCCTTCCTTTAATTTGTCTATAGGCCTCTCTGCAGAGAGCAAGACACCCTTTTACAAAATCCCTGTAAACTATCTATGCATAGATAGAATGGTACACGTATGTACAGTCAATTTAACTGCTTAGACAGAGATTGGGAAATCAGTACGTGTTACAAAAATGTCAGCGTTGCTTGGTCACAAATCCAAGATGAGAAAGACAGAGTGTTGTAGATTACTAAAACTGCAATAAGTTATCAGAAAACAAAGATGGTTGAACGTTAGCAATACTACAACTAAGTAGTATAGTATAACTTCGCTAGTCAATGTCTTGTTGCAGTTATCTATTAGGAGTTTGTGGGTTGGAGGACATATGAACTGGTCATACATTTATTTGTTTTATTATTGACTGGTCATACATATGTATATAACTTTAACTGCTCCCTTCCTTTCAATGGAGTATATTTATTAATCATTAACATATAATTAAATTATGGAAACAAACAAAGTTTATTTCAGAAAGTTAAACATCAATGACAACACAGGTAGTGCAACAATTATTGCATCTGATATACCATTGGTACAGAAAGCAACTACATTAGCCGGCTTAAAGGTGGCAAGTAGAACACAGAACAACATCACATTTGGGGTGTTAAGCCTCATTGACCCAGAAACGGGTAAGACAATGAGATCTGATCACCCAACCATTGCCCAATTAGGTGCCAAACTTAATAAGGGAGATGCAATGGAGGGCTTTAAGCTATCTGACAATCCGGTCATGAACATGACAACAGGGGAAGAAACAGGTATGTTTTGGATAGAAGCTATGTAAACCAGCTTGTAGAAGGGGAAACACTACTAGTCTAACAGAAATGTTAGATTGGTAGATGTTTTTTTTATTTAAATGGGTGTATCATTATATACATGACACCTCATACATACAATATACCACCTTTTATGACTATCATAACTTCCATAGCACATTAATATATTAATATAGCTAACAAGAGGGATAGGTGTGATACTTCAACTACTCCCTTCCTACTCTATGTAGTATGTCTCTCCATCTATAGGATAATAGACATAGTACCCGTAATTTCAATAATCATTTAATACTAAACTATTATGCAATATCTATCTCAGACATCGTCAGATGATAAAGGAAACTATACCATGACTTGGAAAGACAAGAATGGTAATACAGTAATAACAGAACACAATCTATTTAATTGGTAGTATGTTCTTTGAAGATGCACAATTTGCTTGGGAGCTCTATAAGATATCTCCTGAGCTAACATGCACTTGTGATGAGGTTCATACTTGTCAGCAGTGTTATGAAGAAGATAAAAATAACTAGTCAATAAAAGCAGTAGTGGCTACCTGCAGATAAATAATGGTAAGTTGAAGGTAGAATGGTTAGACTATTCATAAGCCCAAGTGTATGTAAATGCATATAATAGACTCACAATCGTAGCCTTGACTGGTTTTATATATTATTCAATAATCAACAGCTTATACAAAATTATGCAAATCAAATCAGAAACCAAGTTACCAGACACTGTAATAACTGTAAGGTTAACTACAGCAAAAGAAATGTATAACTTCAGTGAAGTTACACATGATCATACAGAGTATGATACTGATTGGGATGAATTACTCTATACATTAAGTGAGTATAAAAATATTCCTTCACACATATACATTCAGTATCCATCAGAAAGACAAACTGGGAATGGGGATGTAGTTTGTACTATAACTTTATATTGTCAGGATACTGAGAAACTAGGTTATCTTGAGGCAGAGGTAACTAAAAGAATATTAACAGCATTAACCATCACCTATCCTTGGGAAAGGGATGGTTTAAATTAAAACATGTGAAGCTTTCAGCATCTTGTGGGGTAGCGGGAAAGACGGTTTAACTGATAAACTAGACACCGATGAGTCTAAATATCTTACCTTAGGCAGGGAATGGGCTTATTTGTAATACTGAATTAACCCACAGTATACAGAGTACAATATGAAAGGTTGGTTGCCCATATTGTGAATGACTTGTCTGTTGAACATGTAACAGTCACCGTCAACCGGGGAAACGGTACTAAGGAGGTAGTCAGTCTCTTTATTTTAACTCACTACTAAAATAATAAATCATTATGAAAGATAACATTTCAGAATTACAAGTATTAAGATCAGCAGCTGGCTATTACATAGGTCGTACAGAGAATGGTATGCCTTATAGCCGTGAGTCAGACTATTTTAGAAACAAAGATGATGCTGAATGGGCATTAAGCTTAGATAAATATGAAGATGCCCTTGAGGGCAATTAACCAAATTACTAAATCACTATGAAAAAACTAATCTATTTATTCTTGCTTATATTTATAGCAGGACCAGCATTACAATCTTGTGGATCATCTAAACGTGGGTGTAAGAACATGAGAAAATATCGTAAATACTCTTATCAACCTCAACAATTGGTGTACAATCAAACAAACTATACCAGATGTTAAGGCATATAGCTATACTCTTTCTCACAATATCATTAATGAGTTGTGAGAATGAGCCTATTGGTTTAACAGAACCTATTGTAGATGATACAATAACTATATTTTATCAAGGGTACAATGACACTGATACATCAACAGGTATCATATACTTTGAGTATTATGCATGGGATACTAATCTTATGTCATTCTACAACGAGCAATGGCAATTAACAAATCCAATTTCATCTGACCAAGGGTCATGGTTAACTTGGGCTGTTATAAATGCAGAACCAATGTTTCTTATAATATCTGAAGATGTTATACAATCAGAAGATTGGGAAATGTACAATGCAGACTACTACTATTTAAATACTAACCTTTCAGATCATATTACCAATGGTGATACGGTCATAACACTTTAATTACTATGAAAAATTTCTTTAAATCAATTATCAAAATCTTATTTGTTGTTATAATTCCTATTGGATTTATATGTGGAGTATATAGACTACTACATACGTATGATACGTACAACACCGGAATTATGTTTGCTCTTATATTAGTGGGCATAGCAGTAATGACCAATGCAATAATGTTTGTAACCTATATGTCTAAGGTTAGAATGTTACCTAAAGCAACCATAGAAATATTACCAATATTTGGATTTGCATTTGGAGTAGACCCTAATCGTAACAATGGAGAAATCAATTGGATATTACTTTTACCCTTCATATCAATAGAGTTTACATCAAAAAAATGAACCACTGTTCATACAAACAGTACCAGTAGTTATATATATATAATATATACTACTATAGTTAGGCCTTGAGATTAGTTAGTAGTGAATATATGGATAGTAACAATACCTTTTTGATATAGCATATTGTTTAAGGTTGCGTTACTGTCTCCATATAGGTTACCACAACTGCTCCCTTCCTAACCTATACAGTTATCAATTTATTAATCAACAAAAAATTATGGCAAATCAATTTAAAATCAATGAGGAGATTGTAGAGAACATTCTACAGAAAGTATTACAACCTAAAAGCCCACACAATGGTGAGCATATATTTAAAATATTGATGAGGGAATTACCTAATCATGCTAAAGAAATTATATTACATCTTAGTTTATCATCAGAAGATTACAATCCAGTTAGCATAGGTGACTATGTAAAGTTTGCACCACCAATCTACCATGCAGGTAGTGAGTTTGAATGGGATGTACTTGAAGATATAGGACTAAGTCCTGGTAATAATATGGTCTATGCTAAAATAATGGGTGATTCATCATGGGGTAATGCAGATTTTAATCCATTTTATAGTGGTATTAAAATAGAAGTATTATATCATGATGATGATAAGAAGCTTAAAATGTTCACTCATACAGCAGACCCTATGGATTTAACCATAGTAAGTGAATCAGATATCAAATATTTTGATATCTTAGATGCAGATGTGTTGATGGATGCAATAACAGATGAAAATACTGAAGAAAATGGCTAAAATATCAATAGAATTATTAAGAGCAGAACAAAGCGCATGGAAACTATTAGACAATGCGTTAAATGATGCCAATGGTAAGAGTATATCTTTTGGGAGGTATATGAATGATAAGTATAAAATGAATAGTGATGCATTAAAACTAGAAGATAATGAATCTATGGCTATGCTTATGCTTTTAAAGAGTCATGTCAAAGAAATCAAGTGATAGATTTGGCATTGTCAAATATACAGTCTTATCAGATCCCAATTTATCTATACAGGCAAAAGGGTTGTATAGTCTCATAGCTTGCTATGCAGATAAAAACCGTGAAGCATATCCAGCTGCTTCAACACTTGCTGACTCACTAGATGTATCACAAAGATATGTCTTTAAGCTTTTAAAAGAGCTGAAACAGCATAATTACATAAAAAGAATAAAAGGTAAATTAGTTATCATATAAGTGATAGCTATATAAGTACAGTTTATTTTTGAATTTAACTAATAATATCTTATAATTATTGAGTCAAAAGCAGTTATATTTTTATCTTTGTTAGAAGATATGATAATACAACTACCAAATGGCCGCATAATTGAGTGCTCACTAGAGCAATACCTCTCGTTAACTGATGATGAGGTAAGAGATCTTAATGGATTAAGTTCAGCATACACAAAAGAAGTGGTCAATCCCTTTTATAATGCTTTCTCAGGCAAAACAGTAACAATAGATTATGAACTAGAGTTCATAGATGAAATTGAACCTGCTCTTGATGAGATAGATGCATTTGAAAAGCTTGATGACCCATATTTCCATTCAGATGACGTATAGTCATTAAACAATCAATTATTAATTTTTTAAATTTAACAAAATGCAAACTAAAGTCAACGTATGTGCTGATGACATGGGTAATGTTATCAATCAATCAAAAAACAATCCAGAGTATGGTTACATCAGACTCCAACAAGACAGAGTTACCTTTGGTAACAATGGATGGGTTAAAAAACAAAAGCTATCTACATTACTACAAGGTAAAGTAGAAGACTTACAGTCACTTAATTTTAATGCAGGTGACACTATAGCTGGTAAAATTGTTATTAAAGAACAATTGGAACCATTTAATAATAATGATCCAGACAGGGACTATAAGAAGGCAGGTGATACAGGTATCGTTTGTTGTGTAGATGGTCAACCTATATATAGGAAAGCAACGTTTACAGCTGATACAACAGCTCAAGATGTTTTATTGGCTCATACTAATGGTCAAGACATCAAAGATGCAAATGGATCTACATCAAGTACTAAATCTCACAGTATAGGCGTACCAGCTGCATCTGTAGAACAAGCGTTTGATATTAAAACTGATGTTGAAGAGACAGAAGTAGTAGAAGAAGAAGAAGTTACTGATAAAGTAGAAGAACTTGTAGAAGAAGAGGCTGAAACCTTTGAACTGTAAGTTTAATTAACATTGTAGAAGGCCTGTATGGAGATTTTAGTTAATCTTTCTGCGGGCCTAATACATTTTACTAATCAATAACAACTAAACAATTATGCTATCTCAAGAACAACTAGAAACAATACTAAATCAACAACAGAAAAACAGACTTTCTAAAAGGGAAGAACGCTATCATTACTTTGGAATATTAGCTGAATACCAGCTACATCCACCATCATTGGTAAACTCTTTAAGTTATACCAAACTAAATCCTTATCAACATTTTTTGTTTAAACGTGTACTACATGGCCTTAAGGTTTATAAACCTGAAGAAGTTAAGAAGTTACACTGGGACAAAAAACGTAGAATAACTAAGGTATGGAAACGTGGCCAAAGAGAAATAAATGTTTGGAAACAAACTATTTGTAATAAGCGTGTAAATGCTTATCTTAGCAAAACATTCCAGCACTCTCCATTAGCACAGTATATAGCAAATATACCAGCTGATGAAGTATTAGATGATTATACCAACACTATGAGTTTCAAAGAGTTAGGTATGACGTATGAAGATGTTATATTAAAATTCATGGCTTTAGGATTACTTCCAAAAAACTATCTAGAAATAACAAATGAACATCAATAAAGTATCTAAAAAAATGTCTAAATTGAATACTGCTTATAGTAAAATACGTAAGCAGTATTTAACAGACAAACCAGTATGCCATGCAAAGATCCATAAGTGTTCTGTACAGGCTACTGATATACATCATAAACAAGGACGTGGAGTTTATCACTTAGATACAACAACATGGTTACCTGTTTGTAGAAACTGTCACATGTGGATAGAAGAGCATCCAGAAGAATCTTATGAGTTAGGATTTTCAAGTTTAAGATAGTAAAATTATGAGTAA
>MEHZ011656658.1_pt1 | contig 15516 bp, 13 predicted proteins | sample 897221 | NCBI WGS metagenome assembly MEHZ01 (sample SAMN05514161, study PRJNA337945) | marine metagenome | isolation source: marine surface water | place: Arctic Ocean | collected 2007-12-13
CAACTGCCTTGAAGGCTGCTGAAGCCTGTTCGCAGTCAGTATCGGCGATGCGCTCGTTCTATTCACGCCACGTGGTCCCGCGGGCGAAAAACGCCTGTTCGACCGTTTCCCATGATTATAAGAATTCAAAGACAACGATCCCGTTTATCGAGACGTCGACGATGGATCTCGCAAACGAGCTGCGCGAGAAAGGCTGTGCCTTTACGTTCAATTTCTATAGCGCCGAACCGTTCCCATGGCGCGGGAGGCGCGTTCTCGACAAGTTCGAACACGATGCGCTCGCTACATTGAACGGCAAGACCCAGGAAAGGGTAGTCCGGTTCGAGAATTACAAAGGACTGCGTTCAGTTCGGGTCGCTTACCCGGTGATCATGGGGGAAACATGTGTCGCCTGCCATAATTCTCATCCGTTAAGCCCACGCACCAACTGGAAGGTTGGCGATATCCGGGGTGTTCAACAGATTACGTTGCCGCTCGCAAATGTCGGCACCTCATTTCTGCCGGATATGCGAAAATCTGCGTTTTACATTGGTATATTCACGTTTGCCGGGTTGATATTAATCTGGTTGTTATAGCGCGAAATTCAGTCCCGTATCGAGGAGTCTCGGAAGCTTGCAGCCGATGCGGAGCTTCGCAATATCGACCTTGCAGCGGCAAAGGCAGAGGCGGAACGCGCCAACCGCGCGCAGGGCGAATTGATCGCTAATGTCAGCCATGAATTGCGGACACCGTTGAATTCCGTTATCGGATTTTCATAAATTCCCATTGACGAGCGAATAGGCCCGCTAGGGTCGCCGGCATACCCTGAATTTGCCGGCGAAATTCAGGCGAGCGGCACGCAATTGCTCGAGATCATCTATTCGATCCTGTATATGTCGCAACTCGAATCGGGTACCGCCGAGATGCAGCAGGAAATTCTGGCGCTCGACCATGAGTTAAAGGCCAATGTTCAGGCTTTCAAAGCCGCGGCGGACGCGCGTGATGTGTCCCTGAAACCCATGATCATGCCGGACCTGCCACCTGTATTGTTCGACCGCAATGCGCTTTCGCGGATCATGTATTGCATCCTCGACAATGCGATTAAATTTACCGAGCCCGGCGGAAAAATCTGGGTCCCCGCGCGTAAACTGGAGGATGGCGGTATTGAGATCCGGTTCAAAGACACTGGCGCCGGCATCGTGGCCGACGCACTCGATGACGTCCTGAAGCCATTTCGCCAGGCCGACGGTGCCCGATCCCGACTTTTTGAAGGGGTTGGACTGGGTCTCGCCATGGCAAATTCGATTGCCAAACTGCATAACACGACGATTGACCTGGAAAGTGTTGAAGGTGTCGGCACGACGGTCGTCCTGACGATTCCCGCCAATCGGGTTGTGCCGGAAGCCATGACTGCCAGTAAGGAAGACATCGGCGACGGCAATGGCGCTGCAATCGCGGCCTGACTGCATTCAGTCGGCAGCGCGCCTGGGCAGCGGGAAGAGCCGGCGCCAATCGATGATCAGATAAAAATTTACTGAAAAGTAGCCGCGGCAGACGCGGCGGTCAGACGCCTGTCCCCTGTGCAGCGGCCATAGCTTCGCCGACCGCAAGGGCCATTTCGGCCTGCCCGCGGGCGAGATCGTTATCTGCCTGCTCCAGAGCTTCACGCGCCGACGCGATGCGTGCCTCGGCTTCTGACTGGTCGATATCCTCGACCGGCATGGCTTCTTCGGCAAGAACGGTGCAGCGTTCGCCCGTCACCTCGGCAAAACCGCCGGCGACGAATATCCGTTTCTCAACTTTCGTACCAGCATAAGTGTCAATGACGCCGGGCCGCAGTGCAGAGATCAGCGGTGCATGGCCGATCAATACACCGAAATCGCCCTCGGCACCGGGAACGACAACCATCTCGACATCTTCCGAAAGCAGCAGCTTTTCGGGCGAAACCAGATCGAATGTAAACGGGTCAGGCATAACGGTTTCCTGCGGTTGGGATCAGCGGTGCGACGATCAGGCCGCGGCCGCCATTTCCTTCGCTTTTTCGACGGCGTCTTCGATCTTGCCGACCATATAGAACGCGGCTTCGGGAAGGTCGTCATATTCGCCCTCGATCAGCCCCTTAAAGCCCTTGATGGTGTCTTCGAGGTCGACGAACACACCTGACATGCCGGTGAAGATTTCCGCGACATGGAACGGCTGCGACAGGAAACGCTGGATTTTACGGGCGCGCGCAACGATCAGCTTATCTTCTTCCGACAGCTCGTCCATGCCGAGAATGGCAATGATGTCCTGCAGCCCCTTATAGGTCTGCAAGACACGCTGAACTTCACGTGCAACGTCATAGTGCTCATCGCCCACGGTACGCGGATCGAGAATACGCGATGTGGAGTCGAGCGGATCAACAGCCGGGTAAATGCCGAGCTCGGCAATCTGGCGCGACAGAACCGTCGTCGCATCGAGATGCGCAAACGATGTGGCAGGCGCAGGATCGGTGAGATCATCGGCAGGCACGTAGATCGCCTGGACCGACGTGATCGAGCCCTTGTTTGTGGTTGTAATGCGTTCCTGCAGATTGCCCATATCGGTTGCGAGGGTCGGCTGATAGCCAACCGCCGACGGAATACGGCCAAGCAATGCCGACACTTCGGAACCGGCCTGCGTGAAGCGGAAAATATTATCGACGAAGAGCAGCACATCCTGGCCTTCTTCATCGCGGAAATATTCAGCCAGCGTCAAACCGCTGAGGCCGACACGCGCACGCGCACCGGGCGGCTCATTCATCTGGCCATAGACCAGCGCGGCCTTTGATTCGCCATCGGGCTGGATAACGCCGGATTCCATCATTTCGTGATAGAGATCGTTACCTTCACGCGTCCGTTCGCCAACACCGGCAAACACGGAATAACCACCATGTGCCTTCGCGATGTTGTTGATCAGTTCCATGATCAGCACCGTCTTGCCGACACCGGCACCGCCGAACAGGCCGATCTTGCCGCCGCGCGAATATGGCGCCAGCAGATCGACAACCTTGATGCCGGTGATCAGCACGTCTGTTTCCGTCGACTGTTCCGTAAAGACCGGAGCCTCACGGTGAATTGGCAGCTTTTTGGTGGTGTTCAGCGGACCGCGCTCATCGATCGGCTCACCGATGACGTTCAGGATACGGCCCAGTGTTTCAGGACCGACAGGCATCATGATCGGCGAACCCGTATCAGTCACCTTCAGGCCACGAACCAGACCTTCGGTCGTGTCCATGGCGATGGTGCGCACGGTGCTTTCGCCGAGATGCTGCGCCACTTCGAGAATCAACCGGTTCCCGCCATTGTCGCATTCTAGCGCGTTCAGGATATAGGGCAGTTCGCCTTCGAACTGAACGTCGACCACAGCGCCCAGAACCTGGGAAACGCTGCCAATATTTTTGCTTGCCGTATCGGCCATTGTCATACCTCGTACATCGATTTGCCGGACATCAAACTGCCTCGGCGCCGGAGATGATTTCTATGAGTTCTTTGGTGATGAACGCCTGACGCGTCCGGTTGTAGTTGAGCGTCAGCGAATCGATCATTTCGCCGGCGTTCCGTGTCGCGCTATCCATCGCGCTCATTCGCGCACCGTGTTCGCTGGCATTGTTTTCAAGCAGCGAGCGGTATACCTGCACACTCAGATTGCGCGGCAGGAGGACTTCGAGAATTTCGTTTTCGTCGGGCTCGTAATCGTAATTCACGCTCACCCCATCGGTCTGCTCTTCGCCGGCTTCCGGTGCATCGGCCGCAAACGGGATCACTTGCTGGCGGGTAACGATCTGCTCAATCACAGATTTGAACCGGTTATAAATCAGCGTGCAGACATCGAACTCGCCTGCCTCGAACATTGCAAGAACACGATTTGAAATGCCCTGCGCATCTTCAAATTTGAGACGCGGGCGCCCGATGCCTTCGATCAGGTCGACGATCAGCGGCGCGAATTCACGGCGCACCTGCGCCCAGCCTTTGCGGCCGACACAGAGAATTTTCACTTCCTTGCCGTCCGCCTGAAGCTCGGCGACCATCCGGCGGGTATCCCGCACGATGGAGGAATTGAACGCACCGCAAAGCCCGCGATCGGACGTCATCATGATAAGAAGATGCACATCCTGCTTGCCGGTTCCGGCCAGCAGTTTCGGTGCACCGGCGGACGATTCCATGGATCCGGCGAGGGAACCAAGCATACGTTCCATGCGTTCGGCATAGGGCCGCGCCGCTTCGGCCTGTTCCTGCGCACGACGCAGTTTGGCCGCCGCGACCATTTTCATCGCCGACGTAATCTTTTGCGTCGATTTGACGCTGTCGATCCGCATGCGGAGGTCTTTAAGGCTGGGCATATCGCGTTACCGGTTCCTGTTTTCCGGAGTGTCGATCAGGCGGCGACGAAGTTCTTGGCGTATCCGTCGAGGAACGCCCTGATCTTCGCATTGGTATCGTCCGAAACCGCCTGCTCTGTGCGGATGGTCTCGAGGATATCATCATGGTTCGCCTTGATGTCGGACAGGAAGCCCCGTTCGAACTGCGTGACGGCGCGCGCCGGAATATCATCCAGATAGCCGTTCACACCGGCAAAGATCGATATCACCTGCTCTTCGACAGGCATCGGCGCGTATTGTCCCTGCTTCAGCAGTTCGGTCAGGCGTTCGCCACGGCCGAGAAGCTTCTGGGTCGCCGCATCAAGATCCGATGCGAACTGCGCAAAGGCGGCCATTTCGCGGTACTGAGCGAGTTCCAGCTTGATCGAGCCGGCAACCTGCTTCATCGCCTTGATCTGGGCCGCCGAGCCAACGCGGCTGACCGACAGGCCGACGTTCACCGCCGGACGAATGCCGGAATAGAACAATTCGGTTTCAAGGAAGATCTGACCATCGGTGATCGAAATCACGTTGGTCGGAATATAAGCCGACACGTCACCCGCCTGGGTTTCAATAATCGGCAACGCCGTCAGCGAGCCGCCGCCATTCACGTCGCTCATCTTGGCTGCGCGTTCCAGCAGACGGGAATGGAGATAGAAAACGTCACCCGGATAGGCTTCGCGTCCCGGCGGGCGGCGAAGCAGCAGCGACATCTGACGATAGGCAACGGCCTGCTTCGACAGATCATCATAAACGATCAGGGCATGCATGCCGTTATCGCGGAAATATTCACCCATCGTGCAGCCCCCATAAGGGGCAAGGAACTGCAGCGGCGCGGGCTCGGACGCGGTCGAGGCAACGACGATGGTGTATTCCATCGCGCCGACTTCTTCGAGCTGCTTGACGATCTGGGCCACGGTCGAGCGCTTCTGGCCGATAGCGACATAGATGCAGAAAAGCTGCTTGTCGGTATCGCCTTCGTCGAAGGCTTTCTTCTGGTTGATGATCGAGTCAATCGCAATGGCGGTCTTGCCGGTCTGGCGATCGCCAATAATCAGCTCGCGCTGGCCACGGCCAACGGGGATCAGGCTGTCGATCGCTTTCAGGCCGGTCTGCATCGGCTCGCTGACCGACTGGCGCGGAATAATACCGGGTGCCTTGACGTCGACACGGCGACGTTCGGCAGCCTCGATCGGGCCCTTGCCGTCAATCGGCTCGCCCAGCGCATCAACAACGCGGCCCAGCAGGCCCTTGCCGACGGGAACGTCCACGATGGTGCCGGTCCGCTTGACGATATCGCCTTCTTTGATGCCGGAATCCGACCCGAAGATAACGACACCGACATTGTCGGTCTCGAGGTTAAGCGCCATGCCCTTGATGCCGCCGGGGAATTCGACCATTTCGCCGGCCTGAACACTGTCCAGCCCGTAGACGCGGGCGATACCGTCACCGACTGACAGGACCTGTCCGACTTCGGCGACTTCGGAATCGGTACCGAAATTGGCGATCTGATCCTTGAGGATCGAGGAGATTTCTGCGGCGCGGATGTCCATCACGCTGCCCCTTTCAATGAGAGTTCTAGACGTTGAAGCTTTGTACGAAGAGAGGAATCGATCATGCGGGACCCGACCTTGACGATCATGCCGCCCAGAAGCGACGCATCCACACGCGTATCGAGGGTAACTTTAGAGCCCAGAGCCGACCGTAATTCCTGTTCCAGCGACGCCTGCTGCGCCTCCGTCAGCGGCTCTGCCGTCATAATTTCCGCCGTCATTTCGCCGCGCGCATTAGCGAGCAGCTGGCGGTAGCCGACGCACATGCTGTCGAGCACGAAAAGTCGACGGTTGCGGGCGACCACGCCGGTAAAGTTCAGGGTGAGCTCGGAGACGCCGGCCTTTTCAAGCACGGCCGAAAGCGCCTGAGCCTGCGCGTCGCGCCCGATAATGGGACTCGCGACAAGGCGGCGCAAATCGGCCGATTCGGCCAATAATGCACGAATAGTCGCGACATCCGCAGCAACTTCGTCTAGTTTTTTCTGTTCCTCGGCAAGATCGAAGAGCGCGGCCGCATAACGGCCTGCCACACCGGAAACGGCTGACGATTCAGACGACACCCAATTTACCTCAAAAACGTCCCGTAGACACAAACTAACCCGTTGTTTTTGATCGAATAATCAAGCCTGCGAAGGCATATCATATCGAACCTCCCGTAAGGGCAGCGTTAGGTAACACAGGCATTTGTGCGTTGCAACCCGGCGCAATCGGGAAAGTCGCGTCAAACCGTCGCGACAACGCCTTCGCCACATTTTCCAAAGTTCGGTGAAATACGGATCATTCTCTTTGATCGAGACATGACGTTCCGCCCGTTGTTTAGCAGCCAGAAAAGTATTCAGGTAGATTGATCGTCCGCCAACAGGTTGCTTACCATCATCCAATCCAACGACATCGGCAGCTCTGTCGGACGCGCTCTCCCCGATTGCCTCGTGCTATGTCCGCGTGCAAGACGCGCGCTAATGATGCCAAAGTCGAAAACATCCTGCAAAACAGAGGTCTACATAAAGTTATAGGGATCAATGTCGACAGAGATTCGAACGCCACCGGTCACTTTATGTGCGTACACCCAGCGCCGCAGAACATCCTGAATATTGAGATCCTTTCGTGCCCGCACCAGCAACCGGCGCCGATGCCGGCCACGGATGACGGAGATCGGGGCCGGCGCAGGACCAAGCACGCTCAGCCCGTCGCGGCGCGGCGCCGACCGCCCAAGTGCGTTCGCCGCATCATCCACCGCGCGCTCGTTCCGCCCCGACACGATGATCGCCGCCAGCCGACCGTAAGGCGGCATGTTGTGCTGTTTTCGCGCCGTCGCTTCGGTCTTGATAAAGCCGTCACGGTCACCGCCGATCAGCGCCTGCATGACAGGGTGTTCGGGCTGAAAAGTCTGCAGCAGCACCCGGCCCGGCCGCTCGGCCCGCCCTGCCCGCCCCGATACCTGATGCAATAGCTGATAGGTGCGTTCCGCCGCGCGCAAATCTCCGCCAGCAAGTCCGAGATCCGCATCGATCACACCGACAAGCGTCAGCGCCGGAAAGTGGAATCCCTTGGCCATGATTTGTGTGCCTATCAGGACGTCTATTTCCAGGTTCTCCATCCGCCGGACGAGCGCCAGCGCATCCGCCGGTTTATGCACAGTATCGCTCGACATGATTTCGAACCGCAGGTCGGGGAACTTGGCGCGGGCTTCTTCGGCCAGGCGTTCGACGCCTGGCCCGCAGGCCGCGAAACGGCTCTCGGCCTCACAGGATGGGCAGGTCAGCGGTGGCGGCGCGCTGTAGCCGCAGTGATGACATTGCAGCCGGTCGAGCAACCGGTGTTCGACCAGCCATGCCGTACATTGCGGGCAGTTGAGCCGATGCCCGCAGGCGCGGCACAGGGTCAGCGGCGCGTATCCGCGCCGGTTCAGAAACAGCATCGCCTGTTCCCCCGCGGCGACCGTCTCGGACACCGCACGCGCCAGGGCGGGTGACAGCCAGCTTTGGCGGTCGAGCGTTTCTTCGCGCATGTCGATGGCGGCGATATCCGGCAGGCGCGCGCCTGCGAAGCGTTCGGGCAGAGACAGCCGCCGATAGCGTTCGCGCCAGACATTATCGACCGTTTCCAGAGACGGCGTCGCGGATGCAAGGATGACGGGGAAATCACCGATATGGCCACGCACCACGGCCATATCGCGGGCGTTGTAGATCACACCTTCATCCTGCTTGAAGCTGGGGTCGTGCTCTTCATCGATCACGATCAGACCAAGATCGCGATAGGGCAGCATCAGCGCCGATCGTGCACCGACGACCAGCTTGGCCTCACCGTACAATACTGCACGCCAGTTGCGCCGCCGCTCGGACATCGGCAGATCGGAATGCCAGACCACGGGACGGACCCCGAAGCGTCGTTCGAACCGCCCGAGCCAATCAGCGGTAAGGGCAATTTCCGGCAACAGAACGATGACCTGCCTGTCCGCCCGGATGGCTGTGGCGATGGCTTCGAAATAGACCTCGGTCTTGCCCGATCCGGTTACCCCGTCGAGCAGCGTGACCGAATACCCTGCCCCAACGTCGGCAGACAACGTGGCCGCCGCCGCCAACTGCGCCTCCGACAGCACAGCGCCCGGAAGGTCAGGGTCGGGTTGGCCGACAGGATCCTCTTCGGTCAGGGCAATCTGGTCCAGCGCACCCGCATCCGCCATCGCCCGGATCACCGCCGGTGAACTGCCGGACAGCCTGGCAAGGTCAGCACCTTTGCGCGGCGTGCCGTCGGTAAGGGCGTTCAGTACCCGGCGGCGCGCGTCTGTCAGGCGGACGCCGCCGGGAAGTGATTCGCTTTTTAGGTCAACCGCGGAGGCGATGCGGTAGGACGTAACGGGCTTGAGCGGGCTCAGCGCCTTGGGCACGCTCATGGTCATCCGCAGGACTGTGCCGAGCCGGGCCAGGGTATAGGACGCGACCCAATCAACGAACCGACGGAGGTTGGCGGGCATCGGCGGGAGGTCCAATACGGCGCTGATTTCACGCAGCTTTTCGGGGTTCACCCCGCCGCGCGCCGACCCCCATACAACACCCGTGGCCTGGCGCGGACCGAGCGGCACCTCGACATAGGAGCCGGGCTCCACCGACAGATCGGACGGCACCAGATAGTCATAGGGCGCGATCAGCGGCAGCGGCAGCAGAACACTGACGGCCGTCGTCTGAGCGGTGCCGGGGCGTGTGGAAAGGGTGGGGTCCATCGGATACACTCTATCCTAGCCGTTCGGGGCGGCCAATCGGCTGACGGCGGAAGTATCGCATTCAGCAAAGATGAAACATCGCGGGCATTGCCTGCACAGCAAAACGGGCAGGCGCACGCTGGCCGGCTCAGAACTGAAGGAATATCATGAAGTTTTTCGTGGACACGGCGGACGTTGCCGAGATCAAGGATCTGGCATCAACGGGCCTCGTAGATGGCGTCACCACCAACCCGTCGATCATCGCCAAATCGGGCCTGAATTTTTTCGACGTCATCGCGGAAATCTGCGACATAGTCGATGGTCCGGTGAGTGCTGAGGTCGCAGCGACCGATCACGAAACGATGCTCAAAGAAGGGCGAAAGCTCGCCCAGATTGCCAGTAATGTGGCCGTCAAGGTGCCGCTGACGCCGGACGGGTTGAAAACCTGCAAGGTGCTGTCCGATGCCGGAACACAGGTGAACGTGACACTCTGCTTCTCCGCCGGTCAGGCGATCCTCGCAGCCAAGGCGGGTGCGACCTTCGTGTCACCCTTCGTCGGCCGGTTGGACGATATCAGCCGCGACGGGATGGGCCTGATCGACGAAATCTGCTCGATCTACGCCAATTACGAGACGTTCGAGACCGAAGTGCTGGTCGCGTCGGTGCGCAGCCCGAACCACGTGATCGAAGCTGCACAAATAGGCGCGGATGTCGTCACGGTGCCGCCCAGCGTGCTGCGCCAGCTCTTCAAGCACCCGCTCACCGATTCGGGTCTTGAGGCGTTTCTGACCGATTGGGCAGGATCCGGTCAGTCGATCCTGGGGTCCTGAGTATGAGCGGTCCGTCGGACAAAGCCGCAAAAACCCAGCCGGACAGCCTGACCGCAGAGACGGTCTCCGCCTGGCTGCGCAGACATCCGGATTTTCTGCACGAAAACCCGGAAGTCCTGACGTTCCTGACCCCGCCCGAATTCAAACGCGGCGAGCGTATTCTGGATATGCAGCATTTTATGCTGGAGCGGATGCGCGACGACCTGACCAGCCTGCGGCGCCATGAAAAGCAGCTTCTATCGGCGGTCGAAGGCAATGCCGCCGGTCAGTCCAAGGTTCACCAGGCGGTTACCGCCGTCGTCGACGCCGACGAAATCCAGGGGCTGAACAGCGTTATCCGGGGAAAACTGCCGGCCATGCTGGATATCGAATCGGCAGTCCTGTGCATCGAAGATGCCGGCGCCCTGGCCCTGGCGGGTGCAACGGCGATCGGCAAAGGTGGAATTGAAAACCTGATGGGCCCCAAAAAGCGCATCCTGCTGCAGGGGCAGACCGCGGGCGAAGCGTTCGTGTTCGGCGACGATGCCGCGCGGGTGAAATCGGTCGCTTACCTGCGGCTGCGCGCGGGGAAAAATTCCCCCGACATGTTACTGGCGCTCGGGTCGGGCCGCGATGACGGGTTCGACAAGGACCAGGCGACCGATCTGATCACTTTCCTCGCCGATGTGCTGGAGGCACGACTTAAACAATGCCTGGGGCCGAAAAACTAATCAGGTTTACTGCACAGGCCGATCTGGTCGCCGCGCTGGATGACTGGCGCCGCTGGCTGATCACCGAACGGCGCACGTCGATCCATACGGTGGACGGATATTGCCGCGATATCGCAGCCTTTCTCAACTTTCTGAACGATTACCGGGGTGGAATCCCGAACATTGCTGTCCTTGCCGACCTGAAGCCTGCCGATTTTCGAGCGTGGCTGGCGGCGCGCCTGCAGGATGGCCTGTCGCGCACATCGATCGCGCGCGCGATGTCGGCATTACGCAACCTTTTCCGCTTTCTTGACCGCACCGGGCGCGTTCACAATCCGGCACTGGCCGTGGTGAAGGTGCCCAAACCGCCAAAGTCGGTACCTAAACCATTAAACGCCGCTGATGCGCTGGCCCTGCTACGCCGCGCCGCCGAGATTGCGACCGAACCCTGGGTCGGCGCGCGCGACGTCGCGATCCTGGCCCTGCTTTACGGCTGCGGCCTGCGCATTGATGAAGCGCTCAGCCTCGATCAGCGCGATGTCCCGACCGGCGAGGTGATGACCATCACCGGCAAGGGGAACAAGCAGCGGATAGTGCCCGTTCTGCCGGTCGTGATCGATGCGATTGGCGTTTACCGCGCCGCCTGCCCGTTCCCGCTCGATGCCGACCGGCCGCTGTTTTACGGATCGCGCGGCGGCCGGCTCAATGCGGGAATCGTGCAACGCACCATGCGCCACCTGCGCGCCGATCTCGACCTGCCAGAGACCGCGACACCCCACGCGCTCCGTCACAGCTTCGCCACGCATCTGCTGGCAGGCGGCGGCGACCTCCGCACCATCCAGGAGTTGCTGGGGCATGCATCTCTCTCGACCACCCAGCGCTATACCGATGTCGACACCCAGCAAATGATCGACGTCTATGACCGGGCCCATCCCCGCGCGGTCGTCAGGGACTAGCATGTTCGGTGGCATCGGGCGGGCGCTGTCGCACCGCGATTATCTGCTGTACTGGTCGAGCAACGGCATCAACACCATCGGCCGGTGGATGTACCGGATTGCCGTCGGCTGGCTGACCTGGGAACTCACCAAATCGACGACGTGGCTGGGCATTATCGCCTTCGCCGAGAGTTTTCCGCTGGTCGTGTTCTCGGTATTGGCCGGCGCCATTGCAGACCGGGTCGGCTATATCCGCATCACCTTGCTGGCCCAGACCGCGACGGCGATTGTCGCTGCCGCCTTTGCCGCCATGACAATCGCCGGAGTGATCACGATTGAGCTGGTGCTGATCTCCGCCCTGTTGATCGGATCGCTGGAATCCCTCACCACGCCGGCGCGGATGGCGCTGGTTCATGCGCTGGTCCCGAAACAGGATATGGCGGCAGCCATCGCGCTGAGTTCAGCCACCTTTAACGCAGCGCGGTTTATTGGTCCCGCGATTGCGGGCGCACTTCTGGTCTGGACGGGATCGGGCGTGGTGCTGGCAGTCGTCGCCCTCGCGTTTACGCAGTTCTGCTTTACCCTTCTGATCGTGAAGGCGGATGAACCCGAACGAAATCCCGGGCCTTGGCGCGAGCTCACGGGCGATATAGTTACCGGCATTCGTTATGGGTTCCGTCAGCCCGGCATCCGTTTCCTGCTTGTGATGCTGGGCGTCACCGGATTGCTGATCAGGCCCGTGATCGAGCTGATGCCGGGCTTCTCGGCGGAGGTGTTCGACCGCGGTGCCGACGGCCTCGCCATTCTGATGTCGACCCTGGGGTTCGGCGCGATGGTGAGCTGTATCTGGATGGCGCAGCGAGGGCGGACAGATGGGCTGACCGCGCTTGTAACAACGAGCCTGCTGGTACAGGGGGTGGCGCTTGTCTTAAGTGCCGCCGCCGGTTATTTCGGTGGAAACCTGTGGCTGTCGGCAGGCTTTCTCGGAGTCGTCGGCTTCGCCATGCTGATCGGCGGGGTCGGTTCACAGACGCTGATGCAGAACACGGTCGAATCGCATATGCGAGCCCGCGTGATGAGCCTGTTCATCATGATTTCATGGGGACTCCCGGCTTTCGGCACGCTTGCCGCGGGATGGATCGCCAATTTTGCCGGGCTGCCGGTCACTGTTGCTGCTGGTGGGGCGCTGACCATCGTGCTCTGGCTATGGGCGCGCCCACGCGCCCGCAAACTCGAAAGCGACCTCGAAAAGACGCTCTAAAGGGCGCTTTCCATCAGGTGGGGTCGCTCCGGGGTCGATACGATCAGTCCTATTTTTTGCGCCCGCGTAGCCGTTCCCACAGGCGCATCGCCCGGCGATCCGCCTCGTCGTAGGTTTTCCCGAAACGCGGATAGCGGGTCTTCAGCCAATCGAGCTTGCCAGCGGCCCATTCGGATTCGCGCGACAGCAGGATCAGCCCGATGGTGAGAAAAAGAATACCCTGCAGGATCGGCAGTAACAGGCCGAGAATACCGAGAAAAACAAAGAACCAGCCGAGAGCAAGGACGGCGTAGCGTTTCAGACGCTGACTCATCGCCAAGCCCCGGTTGGAGGATTACATATGGATCGGCGCGCCTTCGACGGCAAGTGCGGCTTCTTTCACCGCCTCGTTCAGGGTCGGATGGGCGTGACAGGTCCGTGCAATATCTTCGGACGACGCGCCAAATTCCATGGCGAGCGCCAGTTCGGCAATCATCGTACCGGCATCCGGCCCAATAATGTGCACGCCAAGTACTTCGTCGGTTGCGGCATCGGCCAGAATTTTGACGAACCCGTCTGTATCGCCATTGGCGCGGGCGCGGGAATTCGCCATGAAGGGAAAACTGCCCTTGTTGTAGTCGATCCCCGCATCCTTCAACTGCTCTTCGGTCTTGCCGACGGAGGCTGCTTCCGGCCATGTGTAGACCACGGACGGAATGGCGTCGTAATTGATATGGGTCGCCTGACCGGCCAGTCGCTCGACGCAGGCAATGCCTTCTTCTTCGGCTTTGTGCGCCAGCATCGCACCGGGAATGACGTCTCCGATGGCGTAGACGCCATCCACATTGGTTCTGAAATTGCCATCGACCTGGATGACGCCGCGGCCGTCCATTTCAACACCGACATCTTCAAGGCCGAGATTGGCGGTGAACGGTACCCGTCCGATCGAGACCAGCACGATATCGCAGTCGATGGTTTCGGCATCGCCGCCAGCGGCGGGTTCCACGGTGAGCGCGACCTTGGTCTTGGTCGATTTCGCGCCGGTAACCTTGGTGCCGAGCATGAATTCCATCCCCTGTTTTTCGAGGGTTTTGTGCATCGCCTTGCCGACTTCGCCGTCCATGTTCGGGACGATCGCGTCGAGAAATTCGACCACGGTCACCTTGGATCCAAGCCGCCGCCAGACCGAGCCCATTTCAAGCCCGATATACCCACCGCCGACCACAACCAGGTGCTTCGGCACTGCGGCCAGCGACAATGCGCCGGTGGATGACACGATCCGGTCCTCGTCGATCTCGACACCCGGCAGAGGTGTGACCTCGGACCCGGTCGCGATGAGAATATTTTCGGCGGTATAGCTGGAATCCTTGCCATCGGCGGAGACGACGACTTCGCCCGGCTTGGCAATCCGGGCAGACCCGGTGATGCCGGTAACCTTGTTCTTCTTGAACAGAAACCCGATGCCCTTGGTCAGGTCATCGACAACCTTGTCCTTGCGCGCCATCAACGTCTTCAGATCAAGCTCTACCTTGCCGACCTTCACGCCATGCTCGGCGAGGTGGTTCTGCGCTTCTTCAAATTTCTCGGACGAATGCAGCAACGCCTTGGACGGAATGCAGCCTACGTTGAGGCATGTGCCGCCGAGCGTATCACGCTTATCGATACACGCGGTTTTGAGGCCAAGCTGTGCAGCGCGGATTGCAGCAACATAGCCGCCCGGGCCGGCGCCGATAATGATCAGGTCAAAATGTGAATCACTCATGTTTCTAAACCCTGATCAGACGGCGAGCATAATGCGTTCGGGATTCTCGATGCATTCCTTGACGCGGACAAGGAATGTCACCGCTTCGCGGCCATCGATGATGCGATGGTCATAGGACAGCGCGACATACATCATAGGGCGGATTGCGATCGAATCGCCGACAGCGACCGGACGACGGTCGATTTTATGCATGCCGAGAATACCGGATTGCGGCGGGTTCAGGATAGGCGTCGACATCAGTGAACCGTAAACGCCACCATTGGTGATCGTGAACGTGCCGCCGGTCAGCTCATCCATACCAAGCTTGCCGTCGCGCGCCTTCAGGCCAAGCTCGGTGATGCCTTTTTCAACATCGGCGAAGGATTTTTTGTCGACATCGCGCAGGACCGGCACGACTAGGCCCTGTTCGGTGCCAACGGCAACGCCAATATCGTAGTAGTTCTTGTATATCAGCTCTTCGCCGTCGATCTCGCCGTTCACCGCAGGTAATTCCTGAAGGGCGACGACACAGGCCTTGACGAAGAACGACATGAAGCCGAGCCGGCAGCCATGGCGTTTTTCAAAATCGTTCTGGAATTTCTTGCGCGCCGCCATGACGTTGGTCATGTCGATCTCGTTGAACGTGGTCAGCATCGCCGCCGTGTTCTGTGCCTCTTTAAGACGTTCGGCGATCCGCTTACGCAGACGGGTCATCTTCACGCGTTCCTCGCGCACATCGTCTGCACGGGGTGCGACAGGGGCTGCCGGTTTCGCAGCCGGCGCGGGTGCCGCGGCCGGTGCCGCTGCTCCGCCGCCATCCTTCATAAACATCAGCACATCGCCCTTGGTCAGGCGGCCGTCTTTGCCGGTACCGGAAATCTGGCCGGCATCGAGATTGTTTTCGTCGACCAGCTTGCGCACGGCAGGCGACAGCTTGTCCTTATCGTCATCCTCAGCGGCAGGAGTCGCAGG
>MEHZ011596095.1_pt1 | contig 15490 bp, 16 predicted proteins | sample 897221 | NCBI WGS metagenome assembly MEHZ01 (sample SAMN05514161, study PRJNA337945) | marine metagenome | isolation source: marine surface water | place: Arctic Ocean | collected 2007-12-13
TTGTTGATCGTTTTCGCTTTGTCAGCGTTCTTTTTGGCTTTGAGAATCGCCGGAGTCGCAAGTCCTGCAAGGACAGCGATGATGGCGATAACAACGAGGAGCTCCACGAGAGTGAAGCCCTTGCGCATCAATTTTTTAGTTAATTTCATTACTTTGGTATAATTTGGCCTTTTTTCGAGGAATCGGGCCGGTTTTTTAAGTGGAGGAGGGCAAAAACACATTCCTCACATCTGGAAGTTACGCCGCAGGGATGTCACGGCAAGAGAAAAGGCCTGGGTCCTATTGAAAAGCGTCCTTTAGGCTATCGAGATCGGCCGGGCCGGCTTGGTCTGCTGCAATAATCGCTTCTTTCTGAAGGGTCACGAGGGTTTCGATCCCTTTTTGAGCGAGTTCCAGCATTGCCGTCATTTCAGCGGGGCTGAAAGTCGATTCCTCGCCGCTGCCCTGAAGTTCCACAAATTGGCCGTCTTCGGTCATGACGATATTGAAGTCGACTGCGGCGTCGCGGTCCTCAGGGTAATTCAGATCGAGGATGGCTTCTCCTTCATAAATGCCTGCGCTGACGGCGGCGACGAGTTTCTTGATAGGGAAGTCTTTCAGCTTTCCTTCGCCCATGAGCTTATTGAGTGCGATGGCCACGGCGACCATTCCTCCGGTGATCGAGGCGGTTCGGGTGCCTCCATCGGCTTGGAGGACATCGCAGTCAACCCAGATCGTGCGTTGACCGATTTTCTTGAGATCGACGACGGCACGGAGCGAGCGACCGATGAGGCGCTGGATCTCGGAGGAGCGGCCATCGAGCTTACCGCGGGAGATGTCCCGTGATTTGCGATCGTGGGTAGAATAGGGGAGCATGGAATACTCGGCGGTGAGCCAGCCGCCCTTGACTCCCTGCATTTTCATCCAGCGAGGAACATTTTCATCAACAGTTGCCGCGCAAATGACGCGGGTATTTCCAAAAGAAACGAGAACCGAGCCAGTGGCATGGGGGGCGACGTTGGGAGTGAAGGAAATAGGGCGAAGATCAGTAACTGTGCGGCCATCAGGACGTTCCATGAGGTCGGGCATACGCTGGAGATGGGCCTTCAAGCAATGTCAAAGCGGGTCTAAGTAAGAATAATTACAATTGTGGCTTGCTTTCGGGGCCAAAATCGATAGTTCTTCCCGCCCCATGGCAAGAAAATGCTGGATAGAGCGCAACAAGCGCAAAGCTAAGACCGTTGCAAAATATGCAGACCTTCGTCACCAGTTGAAGGAGGAGAAAGATTATGTCGGTCTCACTATGCTTCCTCGTGACGCTAGCCCGACTCGTTTGGTGAACCGTTGTGAAGTGACTGGACGTCGCCGTGGATTCCTCCGCCGCTTCCGTCTTTCCCGGATTGCCTTTCGTCAGATGGCTTCCCACGGCCTCATTCCTGGAGTGACAAAGTCCTCCTGGTAGAGTATTACATGGGTCGTCAGGAAAAGTGACGTGCCCCGCACGGTCATCGATCTGGCTCCGCCCATGCCTATATACGAATACCTTTCTGAAAGTCCGGATGAGCCGGGCTCTAGCTGTCGGATCTGCTCAAAAGGCTTTGAGCTTTTCCGTCCCATTGACCGTGAGGCGCTTAAGAAGTGCCCCATGTGCAAGAATTCTGTGCGCAAGGTGATCTCAAAGGTCAGTTCGCCCAGGACGGTCGCAAAGCCTTTTTCCACTTCTGACGCCAAGAAGGCGGGCTTCACGGTGCTCGAGAAGCGAGACACGGGTGTTTATGAAAAGATCTAATCGGCGATGATGATCGATCTTCCTTTTATATTGGCTTCAGCGTCGTCTGAAATTCCGACGGAGTATCCCACGTGGGGAGAAGCTGGACTTTATCTTCTAGGGATCGCCTTTTTTCTACTTCTCAATGCCTTCTTCGTGGCATCAGAGTTTGCCATCGTGAAGGTCCGTCCGGGCCAGATCGAAGGAGAGCTTGAGAGCAAACCGAAGAGGGCCGGGATTGCCAAGTTCGTGGTGGGGAACCTTGATGGTTACCTCTCGGCGAACCAACTCGGGATTACCATCGCTTCCTTGGCGCTGCCATTTCTCGGAGAGCCCTTCATCAAGAGTTTGGTCGCACCTTCTTTGGTGTCGCTGGACTTGTCAGAGAAGGTTATTAAAGGGATTTCTTATACAGTGGCGATGGGATCGTTCACTTTCCTTCATGTGGTGATTGGGGAGCTACTGCCAAAGTCGATCGCTATTCGTAAGTCACTTGGCACGACATTGGTAATCGCGAGACCGCTCCATATCTTCTACTGGATTTTCCGGCCGGTCATTTTTATTCTCAATGGCACTGCGAATTTCTTGCTGAAGAATATTTTCAAGATCGACCCGGTCTCCGAGGGCGAAGCGGTCCACAGTTCCGAAGAGCTCGCGATGCTGGTGGAGCAAAGCGAGCGTGAGCAAGAGGTGACCGAAACCGAGCGTGAGATTCTCATCAATGCGCTTGAACTCAACGACATTTCAGTCAAGGACGTAATGACACCCCGGAGCGAAGTGGTTTTTCTTGATATCGAAAAAGGATTTCCGGAGAACCTCGAGTTTGCCATCAAGGCGACGCATACCCGTTTCCCCCTGGTAAAGGGACATCTCGATGAAACTCTGGGTCTCATTCACATCAAGGACGTGCTGAAGCTCATGAATGAGGACGACAAGGATCTTCTTCATATCAAGAGGGAGATCAAAGTGGTCCCTGAGATCATGAAGCTGGATGATCTGTTAAAGTTCTTCCTTACCGAGCGGGTTCATCTTGCGCTCGTGGTGGATGAGTTTGGCGATCCGGCGGGTCTTGTCTTCATGGACAACATCATGACTGAACTGGTGGGGAATATTAAGGACGAATTCGATGTCGATGAAGCGACCGAATTCCGCCGCCATAATGCAGATGAATTTACGGTGGAAGGCGGACTCACTCTCAATGAACTCTCTGATCACGAACCAAGTCTCGATCTCGACAGTGGCGAGGTGAGCACCATCGCGGGCTACATCGTCCAGCAATTGGGGCACCTTCCTGAAGCGGGAGAAAAGGTTGAGGTGGAAGGATTCGAAGCGACGGTGACCCGCGCAGACGACCGCCGGATCGAGGAATTGACCTTCATGCGACTCCCCGAGCCGCATGGAAAGGAAGAAGAGGCTTAGTTGTATGAACTATTCTTTGTCCACCGAGTCGGGGACGAACTTGAGCACGGTGCCGTTGATGCAGTAGCGCTTGTCGGTGGGCGTGTTGAATCCTTCGCCAAGAAAGACGTGACCTAGGTGGCCGTCACAGTTCTTACAGCGGACTTCGGTGCGGGCATAGCCAAGGTCGAAGTCGGTATCCGTGACGATATTTTGAGCGTCGGCGGGATCGTAGAATGAAGGCCAGCCGCACTTTGAATCAAATTTCTCATTTGAGGAGAAGAGCTTCGTATCGCAGCCCGCGCAGAAGTAGGATCCGGTGCCTTGTTCCTTGAACTCATGGTAGATTTCGCCATTGGCTGCCTCCGTTCCTGCTTCGCGAAGAATGCGGTATTGCTCGGGGGTGAGCTTTTCTTTCCATTCTGCGTTGGTGAGTTCGACCTTTGCTTCAGGCTGCTCGGGAGGCGTTGATTGGGTGGCCATGGGATCTTGTTTTTTGCAGTTCACGAGGAGGAGAGGCGCGATTGCCGCGAGGAGGATTGCCATCTTCATGATATTAAGAGGGTAGGGGGCAAATCTTGTTCCGTCAAATTTCGTGAGCTTGTTGAAATCTGAAAAATGGCCGATGCTTGCTGACGTGAAACTCACACGCGGAAAAGTCATCGTGGCAGGGCTCGTTCTTCTGGGCCTGACCTTTTTAACGTTGGGAGTCATGATGACGAAGAAGCGCCCCAATTACTACGCCCACTCGCTACGAAACTGGCAGGAAGCGGACGCTGTGCCGGGCTATCCTATCGCGCTTAATGGCGAGGTGGAGCTGCGGGAGTTTGTTACAATGGAGTTTGCTCCGAATCTGAATCTGCTCAGCGGGATTGACCTCTACTTATTACCGGTGGCAAGGGCGTTTGAGAACCCTCTCGGTGACTTCGCGATTATAGAGGAGGGCTTCGGTGCGAATGGTCTTTTGGGCGCGAAACTGAATAGCGCTGGAGGAGGAACTGCCGGAGTGAGTGATTCGGTTTCGGCGGCTGGGAATGGGCTCGTCCTTTTCGTGGGTCAGGCGGAAGGCTATCCTGGAAAAGTTATCGTGCTGGGTCATCGGCTTCCGGATGGGAAGGTTGTCCAGAGTCTCTACGCCCGGGTGAGTGATGTTTCGGTGCGGGTTGGTAAAGTGGTGTCCCGCGGAGCTGAGATGGCCAAGCTCATTTCTCTCGAGAAGGAGGTTGGGCTTCATTTTGAGATTCGAGAATCGATAGGAATCGATGTCATGCGGCAGGAGATTGCGGGAGTGGTTCTCAATGAGCTGCGCAGTGCGAATCATTTCAACCGGATTGATCCGATGGCTTTTCTAGAAGAGCACGAAGTTGCGAGCTGCTGGGCGGAGCCACTCGCGGTGATGCAGGAGGCTAAGGGAAAGAATTTTAGTGAAATTCTGGAAATGGATGCGGAAAGCGCAGCGAAGCTCAGCGAGATTCTCGGCGGTGAAGAGAAAGAATGATCTTAGCTTTGCGGATGCGGAGGGGAGTATCTTGTGCTATCGCCTATTGATGATTCGACTTTTCCTCCTTCTTATGGCGTTTCCGGCAATGGCTGGAAGCTTGCGGGTGGAGATTCTTCCTCGTTTCGCAGGGAAGCCGCTGACGCTTGATGCGATCAAGTATCAGGGAGCGGAGACCTTCTCGGTCACACGCTTGAGCTATCTCCTGAGTGAGTTCGCGGTCCAGAAGGAGGACAGTAGCTGGCTCGAACTTGGGGAGCAGTTCGCCTACCTCGATGTGGGGAAGCGCCGGAGCAGCTTCATGGTAAATGATGTCCCGGAGGGACGCTACCGGGCGATTCGTTTTTCCGTTGGAGTGCCTCAGCCTGCGAATCATGCTGATCCGGCGAAGCTCGCGGCGGATCATCCGCTGAATCCGAATCTCAATCAGCTCCACTGGGACTGGGCGAGCGGCTACATTTTCATGGCTGTCGAGGGGCGGTATCGCGCGGGGGATGATCTGAAGGGCTACGTCTATCACCTTGCGAATGATAATAATCTCAACCGGCTTCAACTCGCGGCAGACTTTCAGGTTAAAAAGATGACGGGTCTGGGCTTGTCGCTCGATGTGAAGCATCTCCTCCACGGGACCCGCTCGCTTTCTTTCGAGCAAGATGGTTCTTCGACTCACTCGCATCCGGGCGATGCTATTGCCAGTGCCCTGGTGGCGAATGCCCAGAGCGCCTTCGCAGTCATCGGCGTGACGTACTCGCCTGCCGAGCTTCCGCAGGAGGCGGTGAAGCCGCTTTATCTCCCGGCGAAGTATGAGAGCTATCCTTTTAAAACGAGCCGCCGCTTTCCGCTCCCGCTCTTGCCACGGGATAATCCTCTTTTAAAAGAGCGGGTAGCACTCGGGGAAACGCTCTTTTTTGAGAGCCTCCTCTCGATCGATAACACCGTCTCTTGTGCGGCTTGTCACGCACCACACCTGGCTTTCACTGATCAGATCCCCATCGCGCGCGGGTTTGAGGGGCGCTTCGGGAGACGCCACTCGATGCCGCTCTTTAATCTCGCTTGGAAGTCGTCCTTCTTTTGGGACGGGCGTGCGAAGTCGCTCCGCGAGCAAGTGTTGAAGCCGATCGAAGATCCCATGGAGATGGCGGCCCGAATGCCTTCCGTGCTTCGGAGATTGAACAACCAAAAAAGCTACCGAGAGGGGTTCGAGGCGGCCTTTGGTCCCGGAGAAATCACCGGAGAAAAGATCGGGCTAGCGCTCGAAAACTACGTTCTCACCCTCACTAGCTATGGCTCAAAGTTCGATGACGCGATGGCAGGTAAGTTGGAGCTCAGCGCTGCTGAGAAGCGGGGGATGGAACTCTTTTTTACCGAGAACGAGCCCCGCAGCCAGCAGTTCGGAGCTGATTGTTTCCACTGCCACGGCGGCGCGAACTTCTCCGACCACCAGTTTCACAATAACGGACTTAAGCCGACCAAGGATCACGGGCGATTTGAGGTCACGGGCGAGGAGCGGGACAGGAACGTCTTCTCGACCCCGAGCCTGCGGAATGTCGGACTCACCGAGCCATACATGCACGATGGTCGCTTCGGGACTCTGGAAGAAGTGGTGGCTCATTACAGCGGCCCGATGCACCGGAGTCCGTCACTTTCTCCTAACTTGGCGAAGCATTCCAAGAATGGGCTCAATCTGAGTAAGGAGGATCAAGCGGCACTTGTCGCCTTCCTTAAGACGCTCACCGATCCGAAATACGATAGGGACTTTTAAACTAATATAACCCTCCCTCATTTACCTTTTCTCCATACTTGGTTTGGAGAATTTTAATGTTAAATATTATGGTTACAAAAAGGGAGAATCATCTTGAGTATTTCAAAAATCACTCAATATATTTTTATTATTCTATCAATGCACGGATTTAATGTCCCACCTTTAGGAGAGTCTTGAAGGCGCAATCAGCAGTCTCGAAAGGCCCCTGCGGCTGTTGCGAAAAAAATCTTCGCTTCAATGTTCAGATTGTAGTTTTCAGCGAGCCGGGTGCTTTTTCGAGATGGCTGCGTCCCTGCTCGGTCACGCTACCCGCACCGCTCCCCCGCACCGCTTTGCCCTCTCGTAAAATCACTCCGGCATGTGTCTCTTCTATTCTGCTACTTGGGATAACGGCCATCGGAGGGATTGGTCAGATGGGGTGCATAAAGGGCGTAGTCCTCCTCCGAGCCTTACCAGAAGTGGAAGATCTTACCTCGTTTATACTGATTTCCCGAGAAAAGTCGGCTTGCGGTAATTTCTTGTTAGGCTAAGTGTAGTGTAACGTATTTTTTAGCGCACACGTTACCTTATGAGTTCTACTTTGACTGTCGACGAAGCCCGGGAGCAACTAGATTCCCAGACCCGGGGAATGATTAACTGGCACTTTTCGCCAGAGACTGGATGTCCCTATTGGCTCGATTGGGCCAAGGAAGCGGGTTGGGACCCTCGAGAAAAGGTGAAGAAGTTCGCTGACATGCTTCATTTCGATAATTTCGATGATGAAGTGCTGCGCAAAGAAGATCCGGCTAAGTTTATCCCGAAGGCCTTTGAGGGCCGTCCTTACAACGTTTTCGAAACGGGAGGCACCACGGGTATGCCCAAGCAGCGCATCGGTTGGGAGGACTACAAAACCGACTATACCGAGTTTTCTGAGCATTACGGGCCCGACTTTTTCCCGCAGGGTGCTAACTGGCTGATGGTCGGACCGACCGGGCCCCGACGTCTCCGGATGGCGATCGAGCACCTCGCGAACATTCGTGGGGGAGCGTGCTACTTCATCGATCTTGATCCTCGTTGGGTAAAGCGCCTCATCGGGATGGGTGAGATGCAAATGGCGAAGGCCTACCAAGAGCACGTAATCGATCAAGCTGTCACCATCTTACGTCACCGTGACATTAAGTGCATCTTCACCACTCCGCGTCTTCTCGAGAGTCTCTCGCTGCGCATGTCCCTTGCCGATGCCGGCATCCGGGGCGTCTTTGCTGGAGGCACCACCATGACTCCGCAATATGTGAAGTTCATCCAAGAAGAAGTTCTCGAAGGGAAGATCAACTACGCGCCCACTTACGGAAATACCCTCATGGGCCTCGCCATTTCCAGAAAGCGCGAGCCCGGTGAGTATTCGCTGACCTACTATGCGCCCCAACCCCGCGCGACTCTGCGGGTCGTCGATCCGAAGGATTCCACCAAGATTGTCGACTACGGTGAATATGGCCGCGTCGAGCTCACCACGATGACGAAGGAGTTTTTCGTTCCTCGTTTCCTTGAGCGCGACGAAGCAATCCGTCGCACCGAGTGCGACGAGTTTCCATGGGACGGTGTTGGCGATGTGCGTCCTTTCCAATCTGGCACCAAGGCAGTTATTGAAGGTGTTTATTAACTAAAATGGTCTGAGGGGTTGGCAATTAGCTTTTAGCGATTAGCAGTCACAACTGCACATTAATAATGAGGAATCTTCGCAAGCTTAATGTATAAGAGAAAGCGCATGAGTTTACGCTTCTGCTATAGTAAAGAAATCCAGCCTCTTTAAAAATCGGAGCAGAAACTCCAAAAAAGCCAGGGGCTCAACGTTAAAACCCAATCGCCAGCTCCGCCCACCAAACCACTCACTTTTTCCAAAGATGCAAATTCCTATCCTCCGCCTTGGCGAAACTTACGAGTCCGCTGACCATGTCAAGCTGAACGAAAACCTCGTTACGCATACCGCGAACCCAGGGATCATTCGTCGCGATCTTCTCCGCATTTCCGAGTCGAAAGCGGCTCTCGATGCCATTCCCGCAGAGGCGCTTGCAGATTACTGCGAGGCTGCTGCTGAACTCTTCTTGCACGCCGAACTTCCTTGTGGCGACTCGACGCAAGGCCCGCAGGACTACATTGAATCGCTCTCTGATCTCACGCGTCTTCCTCACACTTTGGTGAAGATGAATATGGGAAAAATCCATGCTGCGATGTCGCAGATTCGCACCGTGATTGGAGGCCTGACCCGTGGCATGCCTTTAGAAATTTTCGACCGTGGCATTACTTCCGTCGGTGACCTTGAGGTGAACTACTATCCCGCGACCAGTTCGCTCGGCGTCGCTCTTCCCAGTAATGCTCCGGCGGTCAATTCACTCTGGCTTCCCGCGCTTGTGATGAAGATTCCTGTCCTGCTCAAGCCAGGACGCGAAGATCCCTTCACCCCACTGCGCATCGTGCAGGCCATGATCCAAGGCGGTTTTCCAAAGGAAGCCTTTGGCTATTATCCCACCACTCACGAAGGCGGCGACACCTTACTGACTTCCTGCGGAGCGGGCATTTCCTTCGGATCCGATGTCACCGTGCGGAAATATGCGCCCTTCAAAACCATCCAGGTTCACGGGACTGGACGCTCCAAGATTCTCATCGGCGACGACTTCATTGACCGCTGGGAAGACTATCTCGACGTTCTCGTTACTTCCATTGCTGCCAATGGTGGCCGCAGTTGTATTAACACTTCAGCCATCTTGGTGCCATCGCATGGGGCTGAAATTGCTGAAGCGCTTGCAGCCAAGCTCGCCGAAGTCAAACCGCTCGCGCGTGATGATTCCAATGCTCTTCTTTGTGGTTTCGCCAACACTGCGATGGCCGAGGGAATCGATGGTATGATCGAAGATCATCTCAAAGAAAAAGGCGCACGCGATGTCACCGCCGCTCATCGTTCCGGGGCTCGGAAGGCGGAGGCCTTTGATCAGACCTACCTCTGCCCGACGCTCATCGCCTGCGATGACAAGGATCACCCACTTGCCAATACCGAGTTCATGTTTCCCTACGCGAGCATCGTCGAAATGCCACAGTCCGAGATGCTCGCTAACATCGGCGAGACTCTAGTCGTGAGTGCTTTCACCGGGAACAAAGAGTGGATTCAGGACCTCATGCTGAGCCCTAATATCGAGCGCCTCAACATCGGACCGTTCCCGACCAATCGTGTCCAGTGGGAGCAACCGCACGAAGGAAACCTCTTTGAGTTCCTCTACCACCGTCGCGCGATTCAGGGCGATCTTTCTGCGATCCAATAAGCATAAGTTTTGCCTGAAATAGAATTCGAGGACGCCTTCCAAAAGGGCCTTGGAAGGACGCGGTTGGGAGTGGAGGCTTTGGTAGGAAATGACTTATCGATTGGGGGGTGAGCAAGCCAGTCTCAAGAACCTGATCTATGACCGGCAATGTGAGGGACTCCGGAGTGGCTGGATCTGCTAAGGAATTAAGCTTACCGGGGTTCCTGCGCACGACGAGAATTTCATCATCGAGAGCCTGGACGGAGGGATGGGAATGGACGATTCGGCCCATGCACTGGATTTACTTCTTTGTTATGCTAGGGATTCCTCGGAGCGTTCACGGAAGGAGATTTGTTCTTGGTTTGGGAAAAGCGAATTCAATGAATCGTGGCTTGAAGGCGATCAAATTGTTGCTTTGGATGCACTGGAAAAATTTCTTGAAGCCGCAAAAATCATCGGGACTAATACCACTCCGTAAAACAGAAGAGACAAATGTTTATTTTAAATCTCAGTGGGAAACTGAATTTTGAGGGTGAATTACAGAGTATTCTGATCTTCTGCTTTGGGCGAACTTCCTGTTCTAATTTCCGCAAGAGGCTTCACGAAAAGCTAGAGAGCGGAGATCTTCTTACGGGCGAGCTGCGCGCAGAATATAGATATGCCCGCCTCCTGCTGCAGGCTTAGTCTCGATTTGATAGCAAAGACGACGAGTTCGAGGAAATGCTGACCTGATCGCAACTTGAATCCCGTTCAAACATCGGTTATAACAAATGCGTGACGACGTTCGAGCTTACTGCGATCGGGGATTCTACTGGAGTAATTTTTCCGAAGGAACTTCTAGAAAAGCTGCGCGTTTCAAAAGGGAACATTCATACTGTGACCGAGACTCCTCGTGGGGTGGAGATTTCGGCGTATGATCAAAAAAAGGCCCATCAAAGGGAGCTCGCAGAACACGGGGGGCAGGATGGGATTCGCGACGAGGGAATGTTGCTTCCTGCGCTATATGGTCCCAAGCAACTTTTTCAATATGGAGACCCTCCGCCAGACCTCTGCGCATTGGCGGCATCTTATGCCTTTGGCCTAGCAAAGAATCATCCTTTTGTGGATGGAAACAAGCGGACGGCAGCAGTTGCCTGTGAATTATTTCTTTTGCTCAATGGCCTCCTGGTCACGGTATCCGAGGAGGAAAAGCGTCCTCATTATTTGAACCTCGCATCAGGCGAGCATAACGAGGAAGGCTTCGCCAAATGGTTGCGTGAAGTTACCGCCAAGATTTGAAAGAGCGGCCCTATTTTTTCGGTAGCTCATTGACTCCACTTTCTCTGTGACAAATCACCTTCAACTTATTCTTCATGGCCCGGGTTCTCTTGCGGAACTTCCGAAACACGTATCGGGAAAAGCCCTCATCGTCACCGATTCCGGGATCGTGGCAGCGGGGCATCTTAACTCGACGACATCTCTCTTGCATGATGTTGTTGTATACGATGCCGCCCACGAAAATCCCACGGAGTCTGATGTCGCGGCTTGCGCCGAGTTCGCCCGTTCGGCGAATCCCGATGTGATCATCGGTCTGGGCGGGGGAAGCTCGATGGACACCGCCAAGGGCACCCTTTTTCTCCTCAGTGGAGGCGGGATAATATCCGATTATCAGGGCCACGGAAAAGCGAAGGGAAAAATGTTGCCCTTTATTGCCATCCCGACCACCGCAGGAACCGGAAGTGAGTGTCAGAGTTACGCCGTGCTCAGCCGTGATGGTTCCCATGAGAAAATGGCCTGTGGAGATCCGCGAGCCCTTGCGAAAACGGTCATCCTTGATCCGGAACTCACGGCTTCGATGCCCCTGCGAGTGGCGCGACTCACCGCCCTCGATGCTCTTTCCCATGCCCTCGAAAGCGCGGTCTGCACCAAGTCCACTCCAGAGTCCCGCGAGCTTTCTTTTGCCGCGTTCCGAAAAATCGAGCCTGTCATTGAGTCGATTCTCAAGGGCGAGGCGACCACCGCACAGCGTGGCGACATGCTCCGTGGCGCGGCGCTTGCCGGCCAGGCCATCGAGTCCTCGATGCTCGGTGCCGCTCACGCCTCGGCGAACCCACTCACCGCGCACTTCGATGTTGTCCACGGCCGCGCCGTCCTCACCATGCTCCCCACGATCATGCGATGGAATTCCACGGTGGTGGGTGAAATCTATCAGGAGCTCCGTCCCGATCTCATCGAGTGGGTCGAGAGCCTGCGAACGATTGCCGAATTGGAACCTGTCCAGGTCCCTGCGGAAATGATTCCTCAATTGGCTGCTGAAGCAATCAAGCAATGGACCGGCCAATTTAACCCGCGCTCTTTCGATGAGGCAGATTTTGTGTCACTCTATCGCGACGCCTTATGAAGCTTTCTTATTTTTCGCTACTCCTTGTCCTCGCCTCATGCAAACCGGCAGAGGAAGACGTGAACGCCTCCGCAAAGAATCAAACAGAGTGGACCCGCACTTCATGGCCGGTGGCCCGGGGTGGTGCCGGGCTTTCCGGCACAACGGGGGACCCGCTTCCCGGAAAACCTGAGGTCGCGTGGATTTTCAAAACCGATGGCCCCATTCTTGGAGAGGCGATCGTCTCCGGCTCCTCCGTGGTCTTTGGAAATGACATGGGCCTCCTCTACGTGCTCGATTTCGAGACGGGTGACCTTATTTGGAAAAAGGAATACGAGGACGCTATTGAGGCCACGCCCGCCATCCACGAGGATACTCTTTTTGTGGGGTGCCAGGATTCCTTCCTCTATGCCCTCGATCTCGTGACCGGTGATGAAAGGTGGAAGATCGAGACCGATGACAAAATCACCGCTGGCGTGAATCTCATCGGGAGTCCCGATGGAAAAGAAACCTGGATTATTCTGAATGGCTACGATGGGGTCTGCCGAGCGCTCCGCACTACCGATGGTAAGGAAATGTGGAGACACGAAACCCAGGAGTTCATCAATGGCAGCCCTGCGATTGTGGATGGAAAACAGGTCGTCTTCGGCGGATGTGACCGGGTTCTCTATTCGCTCGATGTCGCAACGGGCAAGCCGAACGAGGCCATCGAGACCGATGCGGAGATTGTCTCCACAGTTGCGACGTCCGGGACTTTTGTGGCCTGGGGAAATTACGGAAACGAAGTTCTTGCCGCGGATGTTGCCACCGGCCAAAAAGTCTGGACTTACACTGATCGCAAGTTCCCCTTCATGAGCGCTCCCGCGATCAATGAAACACAGGTCTTCATCGGTTGCCGCGATAAGAAACTGCACGCCATTTCAAGAGCCGATGGCTCCGCGCTTTGGCAGTATAAGACCGGCGGACGGGTCGAATCCTCTCCGCTTCTCTTCACCGATGCTGTCGTGGTGGGATCATCCGACGGGCGGGTGTATGCCCTGGAGTTAGGTCAAGGAGAAGAACTCTGGAAGCTCGATCTCGGCGAGGCGATTGTCGCCGCTCCAAGCTTTGCCCGGGGCACGATCTTTGTTGGGGGAGAAGACGGGACCCTTTTCGCGATCAAGGAGAAGTAATGAAATTTGCCAAACGTTTGAATAAAGGAGGAACGGTTCCCGTTTCACTAAAATTGACCCGTCAGTCATCTCATGAAGCTCTGACTTGCCCTGCCACTCCTCGGCCTCCTCTTTGTCTCCTGTCGCCAAGATAAGGTCACCCTAGGTTCGCTGGCCGATCCTGATCAGATTCTCCGCTTGGAAGAGCGTCTCGGATCCATAGAGGATCACATTTCTCAGTTGAACCGCGCTCTAAATGACTCTCGCGTTCAGCAAAATAAGCTCGCCGAACTCCAATCCGAGATCTTCCCTCTTGAGGCTGGGGTGAAGAGATCGGAGACCAAGAATACGGCGCCCAAGCCCGTAACCGGCTGAAGCCGAACTCTGATGGAGAAATTGATCGACGGGTTGCTCGATTGACTGCCGTCGGAGAATCCCTGGGGGCCGTTTACACCCTGGATGGCCGTAAGTTTTATGATGCCCGCATCACCCGGCTCTAAGTCGCAGAAGGTAGCAGTGGATTTTTTTCTGAAGCTCGCTAGTTTTCGGGTATGCGTCAATCGGTTAAAAATCTCTTAAAGAGCCCTTCTGCTGAACCTGCGGTGGAAGTTTGCGGATGGGTCCGCACCCGTCGTGATTCCAAGGAGTTTTCCTTCATTGAAATCAATGACGGATCAAGCCTCCAGGGGATCCAAGCGATCATCGATCAAGGTATTCCCGGATCGGAACTCGTCTCTAAAATAACGACCGGTTCCTCCGTGCGCGTCCTCGGAGAACTTGTCGAGAGTCCCGGAAGAGGCCAAAGCTGGGAAGTTCGCGCTACCGAGGTGGAGCTCGTGGGTAAAGCGCCCGACGATTTTCCCCTTCAGAAAAAAGGTCACTCCCCCGAATTTCTTCGCTCCATCGCTCATCTTCGTCCCCGCACGAACCTCTACGGCGCCGTCTTCCGCATGCGCAGCCGCCTTTCCTATGCGGTGCATCGTTTCTTCAATGAACGCGACTTCGTTCACATCCACACGCCCATCATCACTGCGAGCGATTGCGAGGGCGCCGGCGAGATGTTCCGCGTCACCACGAATGAGGGAGGGAAAGCCGAGGAGGATTTCTTTGGTAAGAAAACCTACCTCACCGTGAGCGGCCAGCTGGAAGGGGAGACCCACGCCTGTGCGCTTTCGAATATTTACACCTTCGGCCCGACCTTTCGGGCCGAGAACTCCAATACTACCCGCCACGCCGCGGAGTTCTGGATGATCGAACCCGAAATGGCCTTTTGTAATCTGGAAGGAGACATGGACCTCGCGGAGGAATTCATCAAATATCTTGTCAAAGACGTCCTTGATAATAACGAAGGCGATCTCAGCATCTTCGAAAAATTCGTGGATAAAGGCCTCCGTCCCCGACTCGAAAAGCTGGCCTCCAGTGATTTCGCCCGCATGAGCTACACCGAAGCGGTCGAGAAACTCCTCAAGTCCGGCCGGAAGTTCGACTATCCGGTCGAGTGGGGTGTCAACCTCCAATCCGAGCACGAGCGCTACCTCTGCGAAGAAGTCGTCGATGGACCGCTCACCGTTTACAACTACCCCAAGGAAATTAAGCCCTTCTACATGCGGACCAATGACGACGGCAAAACGGCGACTGCGATGGACGTCCTCGTCCCTGGAGTCGGCGAAATCATCGGCGGGAGCCAGCGCGAAGAACGCCACGACCTTCTCAAAGCCCGCATGGAAGCGGATGGCCTTGATCTCAACGATTACGGTTGGTATCTCGATCTCCGGAAATATGGCACCGTGCCTCACGCCGGCTTCGGAGCCGGCTTCGAGCGCCTCCTTATGTATGTCACGGGAATGCAAAACATCCGCGATGTCATTTCATTCGCGAGGACGCCTGGAAGCTGTGAGTTTTAGGATTTATCGGATGCCGCGATTCTCCCTCTGCTGACCGCTCCTTGAGTTTGTCGAAGTGATGTATCACTTGAAGCTGTTCGGGCGTTCAACGAGTATTACGGTTTGATCGCCGATCGGTTTCCGAGCCTGTTTTAGGCAGTGTTCCACAATCGTCTCGGGACATGCAGGATCTTTTTTTGCCGCCGTCATCGAAGAATTGCCGCTTTATATCAAGATTGGAATCGATGATCAGGAAGCGCAAAAGGATAAATTTACTAAGATATTGATGATGCCTGTGCAGCTGGATATGGATGGATTTGAAAGTGTTTTACCCACATTTTTCAAGATAAGATGGCGTCCCGTCGACGCTTACCTCCGCATGCTTTTTCACTTCGCTGTCTTTTTCTGCCTGACTGCTTC
>MEHZ011466113.1_pt1 | contig 15463 bp, 22 predicted proteins | sample 897221 | NCBI WGS metagenome assembly MEHZ01 (sample SAMN05514161, study PRJNA337945) | marine metagenome | isolation source: marine surface water | place: Arctic Ocean | collected 2007-12-13
GGAACGTAGTCCGTGACAAGAACATCCACGTCAAGGGTCGCGAAATGCAGACATATGACATGGTTGGTATCGAGCAGTTGGACTACTATGAGTTGTTCCAGAAGTTTGGCAACCTGACCTTTGGTGTACAAGAGTCGTACAAACTCGACCACATCGCCAACGTGGTGCTGGGCGAGAAGAAACTATCCTATGAGGAGCATGGCAACCTGTACACGCTGTACAAGGAAGACTACCAGAAGTTCATCGACTATAACATCAAGGATGTCCAGTTGGTCGAGCGCATTGACGAGAAGTTGGGATTGATCGAACTGGCAATGACCATAGCATACAAGGGTGGTTGTAACTACCAAGAGTCCTTCGGAACCACGCAGTTGTGGGACACCTACATATATCGTGAACTATGTAAGCGCAAGGTTGTTGTACCTCCCAAGAAAGAAAACGATGCTGAGGCATTCGCTGGTGGTTATGTTAAGGAACCACAGGTCGGTCGCCACAAGTGGGTGGTATCGTTTGACTTGAACTCTCTGTATCCTCACCTCATCATGCAGTATAACATGTCGCCTGAGACTATCTCGGGCAACCGTACTGTTGGAGTTACCGTCGACAACTGCCTTGATGGTACTCGACCTGACTCAGTATCCCCGTCTGAATCAATTGCCGCCAATGGCGTACACTTCACCAAGGACGGTCAGGGCGTTTTGCCCAATATCATTTATGGACTGTATGCTGAGAGGAAGCAGATAAAGCAGAACATGCTCAAGTTGCAAGGGCAGGTTGAGGCAGGTGATGCTGCTGCTGAGAAAGATATCGCCAAACTCGACAATCAGCAAATGGCGATTAAAATTATGATGAACTCTCTCTATGGCGCACTCGCTAACAGGTGGTTCCGATACTACGACATCCGCATGGCAGAAGCAATCACGCTGTCTGGTCAGTTGTCTATCCGCTGGGCAGAACGTGCAGTGAATGACTACATGAACAAGATAGTTGGTACGGACAACTTCGACTATGTGGTTGCTATGGACACTGACTCGCTGTATGTGAACTTTGGTCCACTGGTCGAGAAGATGGGATTGACTGACACCGCCCAGACAGTCAAGTTGCTCGACCAGATAGGCAAGGACAAGTTCGTGCCTCTGTTCACCAAGTCATATGAAGACCTCGCTACATACATGCATGCTTATGACAACAAGATGGTGATGGGTCGTGAGGCAATCGCAGACAACGGTATCTGGACTGCCAAGAAACGCTACATCCTGAACGTGCACAACAACGAGGGTGTGCAGTATGCGAAACCTAAACTGAAGATCATGGGCATCGAAGCAGTCAAGTCCTCGACTCCTGCCTCCTGTCGTGATGCCCTGAAGGGTTTGTTCAAGATCATGATCACAGGTACAGAGAAGGACACGCAGAATGCTATACAACTATTCCGCAAGCACTTCAACAGTCTACAACCACATGAGGTCGCATTCCCACGTGGTGTGTCAGATATAGGTAAGTGGCGTGACCACAATACTGTATACAAGAAAGGATGTCCGATCCACGTGCGTGGTGCCCTGACATATAACAAGTTGTTGAAGGACGGTGGTCTGGAGAAGCGTCACACTGCCATCAAGGATGGAGAGAAGATCAAGTTCATCTACCTGAACCCAAAGAACCACATAAAACAGAACATCATCTCGTTCTACGACTATCTGCCTGAGGACTTTGGTCTACATAAGTATGTTGACTATGACAAACAATTCGACAAGGCATTCCTCGCTGTTGTCCGACCTGTACTTGAAGCGATTGGTTGGTCAGAGGAAGAGTCTGTATCACTTGAAGACTTCTTTGGTTAAATCATGTACTCGCTAACAATTTTCAAATCAGCGTTCGACAATAAAACGCACAGACGGGCAGACTTCGCCACATGGGAAGAGTTCACTGCCCTGTTGGAATTCCTGTCCAAGCAACCACTTGACACCAAGTTGGATGCATACCTCATCAGTCCTTCCCTGTATGTGGAAGAGAGCACACGGTCTAACAAGAACGTGACCCAGTGGGGCAAGTGGGCAGCAGTCGACGTTGACGACTTCACTGGTGATGTAGACAAACTGGTCGAGTCCCTGAAGCACAACTTCATCATCTACTCCACTGCGTCATCCACGCCAGAGAAACCAAAGTTCCGCATTGTGTTCGACCTTGACCGAGTGGTCGAGGCAGATGAGATCAAGCAGTTCTGGTTTGCCCTGAACAAGTACCTCGGTGAACTCGGTGATGAGCAGACCAAAGACAGTTCGCGCATGTACTATATCCCAGCAGACTACAAGGGTGCGCACAACTTCTTCTATCGTAAGACAGGTGCACCTATCTCTGTTGGTAAGTTGAAGATTCTATATCCATATATCGAGAAGACAGGCAACTCATTCCTCGACCGCATGTCCCCAGAGATGCGCAAGCAGGTGCTGGAGTATCGCAAGTCCACGCTGACCAACACAGACTACTCTTGGTCTGGTTATCGTGACTGCCCGTTCTTCCCGAACAAAATGGCAGAGAAGTATAAGTCCGTGAGTGATGCTGGTTGGTACTCGCAGATGTATGCCATTATGATTGCTACTGCATGCAATGCAGTGAAGCGCAAGTATCCTATCACACAAGACCAGATTGCCATGATGTGTAAGGAACTCGACCAAGAGACAGGCAACTGGTACGAAAATCGTCCACTATCCAGAGAAGCAGGTGGTGCTTTGGAATGGGCATATGCAAATACATTTGAGGAGTAATAATGAAAGTCGAACTAATCAGTTACAGCAAAGCAGCAGATGCATTCAACGCTATAGCAACCAACAATAGTATAGGGGATCTTGTCGCGTATTCTGCGCGTGTATCAAACCCATCAAACCAGATGAACACTGCAACCAATGGAAAGTTGCTGGCATACCTGCTGAAGCACAAGCACTTTAGTCCATTTGAAATGGTCAGCATGTGCCTTGAGATAGAGACAACCAGAGACATAGCACGACAGATGCTGCGTCACAGGTCGTTCTCATTCCAAGAGTTTAGTCAGAGATATGCCAACCCTCTTGCTGAAATTGAAAATGGCGCGTTTGAGTTGCGTGATGCTCGTCTACAGGACGAGAAGAACAGACAGAACAGTGTAGAACTCGAAGAGGGTTCTACCATTGACAATGATTGGAAGTTGCGCCAAGTTAAGGTAATACAGGAAGCAAAGCAAGCATACCAGTGGGCGATTGACAATGGTATCGCAAAAGAACAAGCACGATGTGTACTGCCTGAAGGCAACACAGTATCACGCTTGTACATGAACGGCACTCTGCGCTCTTGGATCCACTATATTGAACTGCGCAGTGAAAACGGAACTCAACTCGAGCACATGGACATCGCCAAGGCATGTGCTGAAGTAATAAGCAAGGTATACCCACTATGATTACATATAAATACGGCACACCATCCCATACAGACAGGAGAAGTCCTGAACATCAAACACCTGCTCTCGCCTCAAAGAACAATGACACCTATGACTTCACAATGACATACCCAGACAATCGCTCAATACTTCTTGCAGTAGCAGCGCACGGTGACAACCTCCGTGGTGTTGAGTTGGGATTGTACCAAGCAAACAGTTTCTGTACCATGTTGCAGGTATGCACCAATGTCGACGAATTAATTGGTGTAGACAAGTGGGAACCATATGAGGACAATGTCGGTGGTGGGAAATTGATTCGTGACCAGAAACAGATAGAGTTTATCCGCAACACTGCCATCAACTTCATTTATTGGTCTGGTTGTGCAGACCGTGCAACGATACTCGAGATGGACACTATTGAGGCAGCAGCGAAGTATGAAGACGACTCAATGGACTTTGTGTTCTTTGATGCCCACCTGACACAGCAACAACTCCAAGACGAGATGACTGCTTGGTATCCCAAGATTAAGGAAGGTGGTCTTGTCATGGGTCACGACTATCATACCAAAGAAACACGCCATGCTGTGCTGAACTTTCGTTTGAATAATGATATAACAACCCCATTCTATAACTATGACATGACGTTCATATGGAAGAAAGCATGACAATCAAATACATCCATGTCAACCAGCATATCATCCGTTCCAACAAGAAGAACGGAACCAATGAACCCGTCCTGACTGTCAAGGAAGGACGCAGCAATACCTACGGTCACCAAGTAGAAATACATGGTGCATCTACGGTGATCTATGGTGGCAACGACAGCACCATATTACCATGTGGCGCACGAGTCGTCATCAAGACAGAAGCGGAGATAACGATCAGTTGATAGCAAAGACAAGAAGAAATATGTTACCATACCAACGTCGACGAGCAGGTCGATGTCTGGGCAAGTATATCATCCAACCTCGCCAGCACATGACGAAGCGGATGATCAAAAGGAAGCACTCCTCTGCTCGTTTCTTTGGATGGCGTCCCAAACAAAACAAAAACTATATGGTACGTCGACGGATGTTTCGGATGTATTACTATGTCACCAATCCTTATTGACATCCTAATCCCGTTCGACTATAATAGAACTCCACGTTGAGGAAACACATATGAATGAAGAACAAACATCCACTGAAGAAACATCCCTATTTTCAATCGACCCTGCTTATGGCAAGAGTGATAAAAGTCTGGTCGCCATCATTGGTCATGGTACCATGGGTAAGGCAGTAGAGCGATCTTTCGCTCCTCATGTCGATCGCTTTCTTGTAGACCCGTTGTATAATATAACCATCGATCAACTGGTTGAACGAGAACCACACCTGTCGTTTGTATGCACACCCGCCACACTTACTGATCACGCAGATACTGTTGATATTGTACTGAAGTTGATTCGTAATACCCAGTCAGCAGTCATACTCAAGACCACCCTAGACATACATACAATGGACAAGTTGATTCGCACATTGTCGGGTGACGACGCCATCCACCGCTTTATATATGCACCTGATCTATCTTCTGAGCATAATACTAATGATGACTTTATTAATCCCAAGTATGTCATCATCGGGGGTATGCCGCAATCATGCACCCAACTTCTTGAATTCTATCACTGGAACACATATATCACGCTTCCGAAGATGAATAAAGAAGATGGCGGTATCCATACCTGCTCCCCAAATGAGGCAGCAATTATATTCTACGGCATCCAAGCATACCTGTCAACCAAGACTATGTTCTTCTCTGAACTTTCTGAGGTTATCACTGGTATGGCCAACAAGGGCGTGAACTTTCCCACCACCGCAAGGGCAATCATCGGTGATCCTCGTATCGGCAATACAAACTGGTTCTCTGTTGATGGAGTAGACACTTCTGCTATTGAAGCAATTGTCTCTTTACATGATGGTAGTTTGCCTCTGCTTGAAACAATCATTAATTCGAAGGAAGAAGTATAAACTATGTCAAGTATCATGGATAAGTTACAGAAGAACAGCAAGATAAAACTATCAGCACCGCTGGCAACCTCGAAGTTCTTTGGCACCAAGACGAAGATCGACACTGGTGTACCAATGGTCAACGTTGCCCTGAGTGGCGACATCGATGGTGGTCTGGTCAGTGGACTAACAGTCCTCGCTGGTCCAAGCAAGCACTTCAAGACCTCCTTTGCCCTGCTCATGGCAGCAGCATACCAACGTGCACACAAAGACGCAGTCGTGTTGTTCTATGATAGTGAGTTTGGTTCACCCCAGTCGTACTTCGAGACATTCGGTATCGATACCGACCGTGTCCTGCACACTCCTATCACCAACGTCGAAGAGTTGAAGTTTGACCTCATCCACCAGTTGGAAGAGTTGGACGAGAAAGACAAGGTATGTATCGTGATTGACTCTATCGGTAACATGGCATCCAAGAAGGAACTGGAAGATGCCCTGAGCGAGAAGGGTGTGGCAGATATGACTCGTGCCAAAGCACTCAAGGGTTTGTTCCGTATGTGTACTCCGTACCTTACAATGAAAGACATCCCTATGCTTGCCATCAACCACACATACAAAGAGATCGGACTGTTCCCGAAGGACATCGTCTCAGGTGGTACTGGTATCATGTACTCAGCAGACAACGTCTGGATTATTGGTCGTCGTCAGAACAAAACAGGAACAGAGATAACAGGATATGATTTCATCATCAATGTCGAAAAGTCTCGCTTTGTGCGAGAGAAGTCTAAAGTCCCTGTGTCGGTTTCTTGGAGTGGCGGTATTGAGCAGTGGTCTGGGTTGCTTGATCTTGCTATTGCTGGTGGTTATGTTATCAAACCGAGCAATGGTTGGTATCAAAGAGTCAACAAAGAGACTGGTGAAATGCTTGATGGCAAACTCCGTGAAAAGGAAACTATGACTGCTGAGTTCTGGACACCCATCTTTGAGACAACAGACTTCAAGTCATTCATCAAAGAGTCCTATCAGATCGGTGGCGAGATTGCCGAAATTGACTTGGGTATTGAATAATGAAAGCACTCTTGATTACGAGTAGTGGTGATGGCAGAGTATGGTACGCTGGTATGGTCGGTAAGACTGTACCACTACTTGCCATTGAGCGCACAGAGTATATGTCTCGCGAACCACACGGATACATAAACTTTGTCAAGTTGGCAGACGCACAGATAATTGAGGTAAAGGAATGAGAGACACTGATGACAAATTCATACCCGAAAACATTAGAGCAGAATGGTCAGAACTAGCATCCAGTTTGTTGCTCGAACCTGTTCACCTACACCCAGGTGATGTCCCCGAGTTGACGTTAGTTGACGGTGAGGATTATCTTCTGCTTGAAGACCCCACTGTAGGTGCAGACGAAGATGAGGGTAAATGGGTTGCACAGATACTATCTGGTGCATATGAAGACTGGGTTGTACGCTTCCCTCGAGTCGTATTGGAAAAGGGCGAACTCGACTTCACCTATGAGGTTCTGTTCCACCCAGATCTACCTGATGGGTATAATCTGGTTGATGTTGAAATAGCAAACTACATGGGCGAATTGATTACATCCGTGTTGCTGGACTTACAGAAAAAAGAAGACGGACTGATATACTTCGACCAAGCAACAGGAGAGCAAATTGACATCTGATATGCCTAGTATGATATTGAAGCAGTTCTTCACGAACGATGCCTTCATGCGCAAGGTGGTTCCATTCATGGATCCAGCATACTTCGAGGGGACACACCAGTTCCTGTTTAAAGAGTATGTGCAGTATGTCGCCAAGTATAATAACATTCCTTCACAGGAATCGTTTCGTATCTCCCTGAGAGAGTCCGAGAGTCCCGCCAGTGATCAGATCTTTGAACACGCAATGGATATACTCCCTGACTTGTTCACAGAAGATACTGCAACAGACCCTGAGTGGTTGTTATCAAACACAGAAAAGTGGTGTCAAGACCGCGCACTGTTCAATGCTGTGATGGAGTCTATCTCTATCATTGATGGTAAACACCAGTCGATGACAAAAAACGCATTGCCTGAAATATTATCGAAGGCACTCGCTGTCACGTTTGATACTAATGTCGGACACGACTATCTGGCCAGTGCTGATGAACGGTATGACTTCTACCATAGGGTAGAGGAACGTGTCCCATTCGATATAGAATATTTGAATGTCATCACTAAAGGTGGTCTTCCTAATAAGTCCCTGAATGTAATCCTCGCGGGAACGGGTGTTGGTAAGTCACTCTTTATGTGCCACGCTGCTGCCGCTGCGCTCGCTCAGGGAAAAAACGCACTGTATATCACGATGGAAATGGCAGAGGAGCGAATCGCAGAACGTATTGACGCCAATCTGCTTGACACTGCACTGGACCAGATTGAGAACCTCAGTCGCGAGTCGTTCGTGAGTAAAGTAGATAAGATAGCAGCGAAGACGCATGGTAAACTCATCATAAAGGAGTACCCCACATCACAGGCACATGCGGGTCATTTTCGTGCGCTCCTGAATGAACTGAAACTCAAGAAGAAGTTTACCCCTGATATCATCTACATCGATTACCTTAACATCTGCGGCAGCAGTAGGATCAAGCAGGGTGGTTCTGTTAATTCGTACACCTTCATCAAAAGCATTGCTGAGGAACTTCGTGGGTTAGCAGTGGAGTTCAACCTGCCTGTTATGACAGCAACTCAGACGACACGGAGTGGGTTTGGTAACTCCGACATCGGACTCGAGGACACCAGTGAGTCGTTTGGATTGCCAGCGACTGCTGACCTTATGCTTGCGCTGATTAGCAATGACGAGTTGAAGAGTCTTGGGCAGATTATGTGTAAAACGTTGAAGAATAGGTATGCAGATCCAGGTATGCATGAGCGTTTTGTTGTTGGTATTAACCGTAGCAAGATGAAACTGTATGACATTGACCCCGAAGATCAGACACTGATCAATGATGGCGCGGGAAAACCAGCAGAGGATACTGGACCAGTGTTCGACCTGACGACTGCGGGTAAGAAGATAAGTGCGGAAGGGTTCAACGTATAAATAGTTGATATATCACTCTGTTTGCTGTAGAATAGAGTCTTAATCGAGGAGAGTATTATGGATCCATATTTACACACAACAATTGCCTTGTTCATCATAATAGTTACGTTCTATATTGGAAAACGCGCAGCACGTGTAGAGGAGCGTTATAATGGTGCAGAGAATATAATATCCATACTTGAGGCAGAAGGCACATACTCTCGTAAAAACATTACAGACGCTGTAGAGCGTTGGATTGACTCAAGGGGAGAGGATGAAGTCTGAAGATCAAAAATTTGGCAAGTTACCCAAACCACCATGGGGCAATGCACCAGTAGGAAACCAACACACGGGCAAGATCTGGATGACAAAGGGCAAAGTCTCCATCCGCATCACGCCTGATCAAGAAGAGAAGTACACCACGATGGGATATCATCGTGGAATGAAGTAATGCAGCAATGGCAATATTGCCAAAACATAGAAGGAATGTAGTAATGAAGGGTGAGGTTGTAACATTAGTAACAGTGATGGGTGAGATTGTAGGACGATGCAAAGAGTCTGACTATGAGACAATCACTCTAACAGACCCACGTCTGTTCGTACAGCAGGAAGGTGGCGCAGGTTATGCTCCTGGAGTTTGTATGACAGGTGCTGGCAACCCAGCAGAGTTGGTGTTTCGTCAGAACCAGATCTTGACTGTCGTGCCTACACATGATGACCTTGTCAAAGGTTGGAGTGCAGCGACATCGGGTATCGTTCTGTGATCAAATGGATCAAAATGCAGTGGTGCGAATTGTACCACTACAAGCATTGGTCACAGCGTGATAAGAACTGGGACCACTGGCAGTGCTCCAAATGCAATAGAGAATGGAATCCTTCCGATGAATGGTAAAGGCGACAAACGTCGACCCGAAGATCGAGCAAAGATAGCAGCAAACTGGGACAAGATCTTCGGAAACAAAGACAAGAAAGGGGAGAAAGCAAATCCACCCAAGAAAGATAAATAGCGCAGGATCATGACATTTATAGGTTTTTAATATAAATAAATTTAAAACCATAAAAAACTGCCTTTATAGGCGCGAGGGGCGTATTAGGATGAAGAAGTTAAGTCTAGCAGTAATAGTAGGTTTATTAACAGCATGTGGTGGGGGTGGGGGTGATTCTTCTCCTGCAATAACCATACCACCAACTACTCCACCGCCAGTCGTGATTGAACCACCCGTTGCACCACCAGTCATTGTAGAACCTCCAATAGAGGTTGTAGAACCTCCAATAGAGGTTGTAGAACCACCAGTCGTGATCGTAGAACCACAGATGAGCAAACCCACTGAGTGTTTGACTGATGCCACGAGCACAGGTAACGATGTGTATGGGTTCATCACATGTGATGGTGTCCTTGTACGATCAGACATTGACTTCCCATATGATGCAGACAACACAGAGATCGCTATCATCGACCTGCTTGCGGTTGTGGATATAAAACTGGATGTAGAACTCGACGGTGGCACGTATGAAGAGTTTGCTCAACGAGAGATCGACCTCGCCAACCAGTTATTCGCAGACTCAGGCGTGTATGTGAAGTTGCGACTTGCAGGTGTACAACTCGTCGAAGTCGCCCGTGGAGACTTATACAGGCAGATAGACTCTTTCACCAAAAGCAAAAGGGAATTCTCCGATTTAGATAAATGGCAGCAGGATGCTGGTGCAGATATCGCATTTTTGTTTAAGAAGATAGAAGACGAACCCATTGCATGTGGTGTAGCACTATACAACGATCTTACTCAAGAGTATAAACATCGTAGAGGAGTGTCGCAGTGTCACTCCAATACAGTGTTCCAAGAAACAGAAGTGACACGCTACTATGAGCGAGCACATGAGACGTTCACACACGAGATTGGACACATCCTTGGTATGGACCACAACATAGAGTCAGCAGGTGCGCCAAGCACATTGTTTCCTTTCTCTTATGGACACCTGATACGTGGGTACGATAGAGAACAGAGCGAAGAGTACAACGGATACGGAACAATCATGAGTTACTCCGACCTGCCTACTGGTCGTTTCTCTGATAGGTCTGAACGATGGACCATACCAGAGACAGGTACATCTCAACGGTTAGGAAAGGATGCTAATGGGGTTGACGTGTATGGGATTGAGACCAACCCAGCAACAGACGGTGTCGATCACATCAACCGAGTACGATACTACATGAGTCAGTTGCATGAGATGTTTGACGGTGAAGACTCACCTGCCCTCTTCACCGCACATGGTCAAGACGACCACATCTGTTTGTTTTAGGAGTGTATTATGAGTAATGAAACAGTACATACATTTGATTTTGGTTTCACAATGGCCAACCTCGATGAGATCGAGGCATTCCAAGAACAGAAACAGGCAGGCGATACTGCCTCTGCTGAAGCGGAAGAGGCAGAATCCAAACTGATCGAGTTACGAGCAGCGATACAACCATTGCTCAACAACCTGAAGCAAGACCCCGATCGTGATTATATATTATGGCAGAACAGGTTGCCTAAAATAGAGCAGTTCGAAGCACACCTGGATCAGATTATGACTAAATAGGAATTATTATCCTAGATATAATTATGAAAATGTCTCACCAAACACGCTTCTTTATTTCTGTATATATCATAATAGGTATGGCATGTGCGTTTATACCCGAAAACGCGAACGCCACTGAAACAAAGTTCGACATGTGGCAGGTGACCGAGACGGATAGGGGTTATCCGAGACTTCGCTTTCTTCACCTCGCGTCACAGACTTCGTTTGTACTGACATATATCAAAAGCACATCTTGTGCAGACGTCAAGTTCGAATACCGACGTTTCGTTGAGCAAACGGAAATCATACCACTTGACTCAGAGATTACAGGTGCGTTTGCCATCAACGGCAAACGCTTCGACTTCCCTGCTACAGTCCCTGTTATATTTAATGCCGCAAGTTTGAAGGTCATGCAGGTGGTTTGGACTCTGGGGTTTCCATTCTTTTCGGAGTTGATCAAAGCAGATCGACTCCATTGGCGTGACAGCACCATGGTGTCCGATCAGGCATCGACCGAAATAACTTTAGAAGGATTTATGGAAATCTTCAATACTGCTATGGACATGTGCCATAGGCAGTACATAATAGACAACTCAAGGAGTCAAATCCTACACACAATGGCCACACAGTAATGAAACAGAAGGACTTTTGGGAAGAACAACTCGTGGTCAAGCGCACACATGTATATGCGCCCAACTATTTTCGTCGTGTGGGTGCTACACTCACACAGGCGTTGAACACAATCGTGTTCATGTCAAAGAATCCATGTGAGTCTCTCTCAGCGCGAACATATCGCAAGAGAGAGGGTCGCTGGTTTGGATTCGTGCGTCATGTAATTGACTCATGGTTCCACTTATTGGGTTATCCCGATCACTGCGAACAGGCACACAAGTCAGACTATCTCCGCGCACTCTCTTATGTGGAAGATATATACAATGATGTGTACTGTTCACTTAATGTAGAAAGAAATCAACGGGGAGAGGATGAGTAACATCGTTGGTACAGGTATTAGAATGACAAGTAAGCAAAACGCATTCAAAGAGTCAGTATTTGATACTGGCATCGGAATGTCAATCAACATCCCGCTCAATTGGGTTATGTTGACTCTCGGATTATATTGGGAACTCGGCGCACTAGAACTATCCATCATTATGACAACAGTATTTACAGCGTTTGCTATAACTCGCAAATACTATGTCCGTGTGCACTTCAATAACAAAGAACATAAGGCAAGAACGAAACTACTCCACCAGAGATGATGTATGAACTTTGAAGAAACATTAGCACTGTTCATGGAGAAATATCCACAATATAATCCTGAACACCAACCAAGGCAGACACAGTTTGCATTTATAACATGGTTCAACGACTTTCGTCACACAGACGAAGCACGAGGCATAATCAAACTAGACACAACAGAAGGAAATCAACATGAGCGAATATAAAGAAAGACTACGAGCAGCAAAGAAGGGATACATCGCAACAGACGGACCAGCAGAAGCAGGTGTTCGTCTGCTGTGGTGTCTGGAGCAGGTGATGCATGCCTACACGAACATGGACGTTGAGAACCTCCGCATCCTGTTTCCGAGCATGAAGCAGATGACGGTCATAGGCAAAGACCAAGCATATGTCATTGGACATATCACTCAACTGTTCATTCTCCCGACTATCATTTTCGAAATAGCAACAAGAATCAAAGTCGCAAAGGGATGATTCCTCACCACCGAGATAGTGATACCCGATAATACCTGATAATATTTTATAATGGAAGAAAGTGATATGAAAAGCAACAAACTGAAAGTGGTCGTCACAGGCGCAGCAGGGTTCATCGGTTCGCATCTCTCAAAGAGTCTAATGGACGATGGGTACGAAGTCTATGGACTCGACAACTTCAACAACTACTATGACCCAGCAATAAAACATGACAGAGTAAAGTTCTTTGGACATTATGTCATACCGTGTGACCTGAAGAATCTCGATGTGCTGCGAATTAGATTTGACCGAATACAACCAGACGTTGTTATTCATCTTGCAGCACGAGCAGGTGTGCGTGACTCAAAGGGCAATGAACAACTATATCACGATGACAACATAACAGGCACACAGAATCTTATTGAAGTCTGCAAGATGTATGATGTGTCAAAGGTTGTCTATGCGTCTACCAGTTCAGTGTATGGAGGAACACCTATCCCCGTAACAGGTTGGACTGAAGACGAAGTGACAGGACACCAGTTGAATCCCTATGCCTACACCAAGTATTGCAACGAATGTCAATTTAAAATCTCTGGACTAAACACTGTTGGTCTGCGATTCTTCACTGTCTATGGACCTTGGGGTCGACCTGACATGGCACTATATCAGTTCGCTGAATCAATGGTGGCAGGTAAGTCAATACAAGCATTCAACTATGGCAAGATGCAGCGGGACTTCACCTACATTGACGATATCGTTGCTGGCATTAAACTTGTTATGATATCGGATATAAATCCCTCTGAGATATTCAACATCGGACGAGGCAAGCAAGTACAACTGATGCATTTCATTCGCTGCATAAGCAATGAACTTGGTGTGGATGCAGATGTAGTTCTTGCACCCCGACATCCTGCTGATACAATAAATACTTGGAGCAATACAACCAAACTGAAAGAACTGGGATATGAACCGAAAGTAAACATCGAAGAAGGTGTTGAAGAGTTCATCCTTTGGTTCAAAAAATACCACGGAATATGAGAGAAAGTAAATGAGTAATGTGAAAATACGAATTGGCATAGTTGGCCACGGATTTGTGGGACAAGCAGTGGACTATGCTTTTACTCACAGAGATGTTGAGAAGTTTTATGTAGACCCCAAACACAACACCACCATAGATGATCTATTGGATTGGGAACCAACTATGACGTTTGTGTGTGCACCAACACCTATGGCAGATAATGGACGCATTGATGCATCCATTGTAGAAGACGCAGTACTGAAATTACTGCGAAACGGTGAAGGTGGGGTTGTTGTCAAATCAACCATCACACCAGATATCGTTGACCATCTATTTGCTTCTGTGTCCAAAGATGAAGAAAAACGTTTGTCTATCAACCCTGAGTTTCTCACTGAGTCTGCCAACAAAGAAGCATTTGTGATGGCAAAGTATCATGTCATCGGTGGACATCCAGATGCCACAAGAGTTCTTGCACACGTGTACCAAGAATATAGTCTGTGTACTGCAGATGAGTTTTTGTTCTGTAGTGGCACAGAGGCAGCATTCATTAAGTATGGCGTGAACTCCTATCTTGCCACAAAGGTCACATTCTTCAACCAGTTGTTTGATTCGATTGAGAAGTTTGATTGTAACTTTCCCACGGTTGCCAATGCGATTGGTAAAGACCCTCGTATTGGATTGGGTCACACGAGAGTTCCTGGTTATGATGGCAAACGTGGATATGGCGGTGCATGCTTTCCCAAGGATACATCTGCATTCACGCACTTTGATGATGGTCTGACTTTAATTGACACGTGTATCTCCATCAATAATGCGTACAGAAAAGAATATGAACTTGACGCACGTGAAGAATCAAATAATGTGAGGTATGAGACAGATGGATAACCCACCTATTCACTTCGAAACAGTCACTCGGGTCGAGGTAATCGACTCCTGTGGACGCGCATATGGAGCGTTCAATCTTGGGGGCATCGTTCTCTCCATACAAGATGACCAACGTACACTCAAAGTATTTCTCGAGAAAGGAGAATGATAGAAAATTATGCAAGCGTGTTAGAACCTCACATATGCAAAGAACTCATTTCCTCATTTGAGAACAACGTTGCATATCACGAGAGGTTTGACAATGTCAACATGAAGTTCACACAACTCAACCTGACCCAGCATGGATTGAACACCGACTTACAGAGAGTGGTCTACAACAAGGTTGTTATGGTCGCTGCGCTGTATAGAGAACAACAGCAGCATCTTCCTGAAGTCCATGCGCTGGAAGAATTCAGGATTAAGAAATACAATCCGAAGGACGATCTGTTTGATTGGCACGTCGATGTTGTAGATCGAGAGACAGCAAAACGTTTTCTTGCTATTCAGTTCTATCTGAATACTGTTGAGGAAGGAGGAAGAACCTGTTTCAAGTTTACTACGATTGCTCCGATTGAAGGAAATGTATTGTGCTTTCCTCCCAATTTTATGTTTCCGCATTGTGGACAGAGAACCAGCAGCGAACCAAAATATATTCTAACAACGTACCTGCATTATGAATAACACATCAAGAACAGTATATTTCTGCCCTCCTACTCTCCCCATATCGTATATATCAATAACAATAATAGAACAAACAAGAGAGAATACAATAGAGAGTGTGTAACTTGCTCTATAAAGAATAACAAAAGAAACAACAGAAACAACACCATAGTCGGTATCGAATCTCCTCCTGATATTCTTCGATAATACATCTCCTACAGCA
>MEHZ011456315.1_pt1 | contig 15429 bp, 14 predicted proteins | sample 897221 | NCBI WGS metagenome assembly MEHZ01 (sample SAMN05514161, study PRJNA337945) | marine metagenome | isolation source: marine surface water | place: Arctic Ocean | collected 2007-12-13
AATTCGTAAAGTTATACCAGTTATAAGTCCTACAGCTTCAGAAGGAACTGTAAACTGGTAAAATGCTCTAACAATTGTTCCTAAAATACCTCCTCTTTGGCTCACGTAGCCAGCTTGTGCAGCAACTCCGGAGTTGGTACCTGTACCTGTTGGATTCATATTATATATAAAAGTACCAGTAGAAGCATCTTGTATATCGTTTTCCCAATCGCTTGTGTTGCTGGTTTTTGTAATTCTAGCTCCTGAGGTTCTAAAGGTTGTTAATTGTCCCATAATTTAAAACTGTTTTTTAGGTAAACTGTAATGTTTAAAATTAAAATAGGAATTTACAGGAGGATCGACTTCTATAACTTGATAAGCTACATCAGGTATTTCAAAAAAGTTTCTAGAACCCGACATACAATTCCACCATGTGGCAACTCCTCCTGATTTAGTTAAACTCGCTAAAGAGGAAGAAAAGTGGGCTAAATCTTTATCTCCATATGTATCATAAAATACTCCATCGTAAGTAGGTAAGCTATTTAAGTTATCATACCAACTACCGGTAACTATATTAACGTTACTCTTACCAGAAGCCCATGCCTGTGCTTTTGGGATTATCTCCGGATGATTTTCTACTATAGTATGTGAATTTATTGAATGAGACTGAATGTATCCAGCTGAGATTCCCATACCGAATCCTATTTCTAATATATCTCCTCCGTTTTCAGTAACATAAGCAGCTGAAGCAGACATTAATGGATGTTCCCAATCCATCATTACTTCTTGTTCATCTGGGGTAGATACAGAGAAGTGTATCTTATTTAATTCAAAAGTAAGACTTTGTGATGTATACAGCATATTAGTTTATGAAGGTTTATAAGGTACACCATCACCATCTTTTATTAATATGCTTGGGTATAGATTTTTAAACTGGAAAATAGCAGTTTTTATTTGATCTAAGTATTTAAATTCTGCTGTTAGATTAGTTTTTTTAGTAAATCTTATTGCAGCATCTAAAGTTGACTCTTCAAATTCTAATAGTCTTGTTATAGCTTTATTCCAACTTGGAGGTTCATAGTCATTTAATTGTTCAAAAATTTTACTTGTATCAAGTATTTTAATGTTTTCTTGGTATACTCTCTTAGCTTGAAGGTATTGAGTTTCTTTTTCTAAAAATGATTTTTCTAATTTATCTAAGTCAACTTTTGAAGAACTTTTTGAAATCATTTTAATAGCTGTATTTGCTATAAGAGAAGGTAAGTTATAATAGCCGGTTACTTTATCTTTGGTAAGTAAACTAGTGCTTAAGTCAAAGAAGATAGTGTCAAAACCTGTTACAAAGTTACTAGATGGGTCTGTAGTTATAGTATTAGCTACAATTTTAAACGTTCCTCCTTGACCTTTTGCTTTATTAGAAACAAATATATCAAGGTATCTTGTAAATTCTTTACTAGTTGCAATTCTTGCCGGATCTATTTCGGCTTGTCCTTTAGCACTGGTAATAGCTCCGATTTCGGCTAATGTTGTACTAGTTAATGCTTTATTGCTATTAGATGTATTTATATATTGAATATATAATTCAGCGGATACCTGGATATTTGCTCCAATGTTTCCACCGTCTTCATTTTGTACTGGTATTAATAATGCCATATGTTTAATTATTTATTTTTATTTTTATTAAGCTATTTCTACCCAAGCACCGTCTGGGTTAAAGTATATTACTTCGGTAGCATCGTCTATTACATGTCCTACTACTCTTACAACATCACCTGTTCCTGAAGGAGCTGATTTTGTAATGCCTCCTCCTGTAGTTGCTAAGTATAAAGGTGATCCCATATCTGTACTTGTAAGTCCAAATACTGATGTGAATCTTGCAAATCCTCTTATAAGCATACCTACTGTATTAGAAGCACCGCTACCAGCTGCTATTGCAAGCATATTGGTTGATGAACTAGCTGCATCAGCATCTGCTAATAGCCAACCAGATGTTCCTGAGACATTTTCTGCTAAATAGTAGACGTTTCCTGCTGTTACTGTGGTTGATCCTACAAATATAAGTTCACCTGCTGTTTCAGCTGTTCCTATAAAAGGTGTCTGGTCGTTGTGTGCGTGGTGTACTATATTATTAACATGTAAAGCACAAGCAATTTGTGTAGTTATACTGTGACCTGCTATCATAGAATTTTGATGTGAAGCAACGTTATCACTTCCACCCAATACTGCAGAACAGCCTGCTGTTGCATCATTGTTACAACCTCCTAAAACAGAACTATAGTAACCACATACTATGTTATTTTTTCCTCCTCCAATAAACATAGCACAACCGCCTGAACTTCCACATGACTGGTTACATAACCCACCTACTACTGCTGAGTACGCATTATTACCTAGTATATTATTATCTTGTCCACCTCCAATGGTGTTTGCATTTCCTGCGGCATTGCAGTTATCTAATCCACCTGCAACTACACCGTAGGTTGATGTGTTGCAATTATCTTTTCCTCCTCCAATTATAGCGCAAGCTCCTGTATTGGCATTGGTGTGTCCTCCTGTTATTGAGTTCCATTGGCCTGTGAGAGTATGTCCGGTTCCTATTAGAAGTTTACCTGTTTGTACCACTCCTAACGCTCCTCCATCTCCTTCTACAAAAGTGTGGATAGTTTGTAAAGCTCCGTATACCTGAGTATCAACTCCATAACCGTAAGTATTAGCGTTATCTGATTGAATAAAACCAAAATTATCACCCTCTATGTCTGTTACTAGTTTAGCGTCTGTATCTACCCCAATAGTTCCTGCAGAATTTCTTAAAACGGTTCCATCAAAAGTTAATCCAGATTCTGCATTTATAGTTGAAGAATTAACTGATGTTAATATTCTGTTGTTAGATGCATTAGTATAACTTGTAATACCTGCATTTGGTCCAGTTGGTCCGGTTGGACCTGTTGGTCCTGTTCCACCTGTATTACCAGTAGTTCCTGTGGTTCCTTGAGATCCAGTTGGTCCATTAGGTCCATTAGGTCCTGTTGGGCCTGTAGGTCCAGTTGGTCCTGCTCCTCCAGTTGGTCCTGTTCCACCGGTTCCACCTGTTGAACCTTGTACTCCATTAGGACCTGTCGGTCCATTAGGTCCATTAGGTCCTGTTGGGCCTGTAGGTCCAGTTGGTCCTGCTCCTCCAGTTGAACCTGTTGTACCTGTTGTACCTTGTCCACCTGTTGGACCTGTTGGACCTGTTCCTCCTGTTGGTCCGGTTCCACCGGTTGGGCCATTAGGTCCCTGTACTCCATTAGGACCTGTCGGTCCATTAGGTCCAGTTGGTCCATTAGGTCCGGTTGATCCGGTATTACCTGTTGTTCCTGTAGTTCCTTGGCCTCCGGTTGGTCCAGTTGGTCCAGTTGGTCCTGCTCCTCCAGTTGGACCTGTTCCACCTGTTGAACCTTGTACTCCATTAGGTCCGGTTGGACCTGTTCCTCCTGTTGGTCCTGTTGGTCCGGTTCCTCCTGTAGGACCTGTTCCTCCTGTTGGTCCATTCGGACCTTGAACTCCATTAGGTCCTGTTGGTCCGTTTGGACCGGTTGGTCCTGTATTTCCTGTTGTTCCTGTTGTTCCTTGAGAACCTGTTGGACCTGTCGGTCCAGTTGATCCAGTATTTCCAGTTGGTCCGGTATTTCCTGTTGTACCTTGAGATCCAGTTGGTCCGGTTGGTCCGGTATTTCCTGTTGTACCAGTTGTACCCTGTACCCCGTTAGGTCCTGTTGGCCCTGTACTACCTGTTGGTCCAGTTGATCCAGTTGATCCAGTTGTTCCTTGAGAACCAGTTGGACCTGTACTACCTGTTGGTCCTGTTCCTCCTGTCGGTCCATTCGGACCTTGAACACCATTGGGACCTGTCGGTCCATTGGGTCCTGTTGGACCTGTACTTCCAGTTGTTCCTGTTGTTCCTTGAGAACCTGTTGGACCTGTTGGTCCGTTTGGTCCAGTTGGTCCTGTTCCTCCTGTCGATCCTTGAGATCCAGTTGGTCCTGTTGGTCCATTAGGTCCTGTACTTCCTGTTGATCCAGTTGTTCCTTGAACTCCGTTTGGACCTGTTGGTCCAGTTGGTCCGGTATTTCCTGTATTTCCTGTTGTACCGGTAGTACCTTGACTACCTGTTGGTCCAGTCGGACCAGTAGATCCTGTTGGGCCAGTTGATCCTGTTGTACCTTGAGATCCAGTTGGTCCAGTAGAGCCTGTATTACCTGTATCTCCTTTATCTCCTGTTCTAGCAAAAGTTATAATAACTTCTTCATCATTAGAAAATGGAGCACTAGAACTGAAATCTATACACGATACTGTAATTGTAAAGTATCCGTTATTTTCTGTTAAGCTTGATATTGTAAATATTAAAAATTGACCAGCATCTAGTTTATTTGATATCTTAACATGACCTTTTATTGTAGAGGTAGAGTCGTCAATAGTTCTCATGAACGATTCTATATTACTACTTTCGTTATCTTGGTCATCTACTCTTAAAGAAGTAGCTGATGACTGAGCCATGAAATTATTTAACCCAAATTTTCCATTACCTGGATCATTTGATGTTGATGAATTCATATTAAAAGAGAAAGATGCTCCTCCAAAATTACCGTCTGGTCCTGTAGCGCCGGTTGGTCCGGTTGGGCCATTAGGGCCATTAGGGCCGGTTGGTCCAGTTGGTCCTGTTCCTCCTGTCGATCCTTGACTTCCTGTAGGTCCGGTTGATCCTGTCGGTCCAGTATTTCCTGTTGTACCAGTTGTACCTTGAACTCCGTTTGGTCCTGTTGGTCCTGTACTACCTGTTGGTCCAGTTGATCCAGTAGTCCCTGTTGTACCTTGTACCCCATTAGGGCCAGTTGGACCGGTATTACCTGTTGGTCCATTAGATCCTTGTACACCGGTTGGACCTGTTGGACCTGTACTACCTGTTGGTCCAGTTGATCCTGTTGATCCAGTTGTTCCTTGACTTCCAGTAGGTCCGGTTGGTCCGTTTGGTCCAGTATTTCCTGTTGTACCGGTTGTACCTTGTACCCCATTAGGGCCAGTTGGTCCATTGGGTCCTGTTGGACCTGTACTTCCAGTTGTTCCTGTTGTTCCTTGAGATCCTGTTGGGCCGGTTCCTCCAGTTGGTCCTGTTCCACCTGTTGGTCCATTAGATCCTTGTACCCCGTTTGGACCTGTCGGTCCAGTTGATCCGGTATTACCTGTTGATCCTGTTGTTCCTTGTACCCCGTTAGGTCCAGTTGGTCCATTAGGTCCTGTTGGTCCTGTATTTCCTGTTGTACCAGTTGTTCCTTGTACTCCATTAGGACCTGTCGGTCCTGTACCTCCTGTTGGACCTGTTCCGCCTGTTGAACCTTGAACTCCGTTTGGTCCTGTTGGTCCTGTTGGGCCTGTATTACCAGTTGTTCCTGTAGTTCCTTGAGAACCAGTTGGTCCGGTTGGTCCAGTTGATCCTGTTGATCCTGTTGTACCAGTTGTTCCTTGACTTCCAGTAGGCCCGGTTGGACCTGTACCTCCTGTTGGACCTGTCGGTCCTGCTCCTCCTGTTGGACCTGTCGGTCCTGTTGTACCAGTTGATCCTTGTACTCCATTAGGACCTGTCGGTCCGTTTGGACCTGTATTTCCTGTATTTCCTGTAGTTCCTTGAGCTCCTGTCGGGCCATTCGGACCAGTTGGTCCTGTTGTTCCTGTTGTTCCTTGAGGACCTGAGTCTGCATCTGCCCAATTCCATCCGTTTGTAGTAGATGCGATTACTTGACCTACTGAACCTGTAGCGGTAAGTGATGAATCTCTTGAGATTGCTGCTTTTAGTCCTATTACAGGTATACTGCTACTGCCGTGTACAAATAACTGGTTTACCAGTGAATCTGATCCTGCAGTTAAGGTAATGGCTGGGTTATTAATATTTGGAGCAATAATGGAACTAGCGTATATATCTCCACTTGCACTTATGTTACCTACTACTTGTAGCTTTTGAACAGGAGCCTCCACCCCGATCCCGACGTTTCCGTTATGTTCTAATTTTAGTAGATTATCGATACTTCCTCCAATACTTCTAAATTCTAATGATCGTTGAGTAAGTATTTGAGAATTTCTTGGATCTCCGTTGGAGGAGCTTCCGGATATAATTATAGCTCCGTTGTCAACATTTAATGAGTTTAGCGTAGCATCAGAACCGCTTGTAATAAGTTTTTTCCAGTTTGGCATATCTTTGTTTATTATGGTTGGTTACTAGAAACATTCTAGCCCACTTCCCTTACGGGCCAATAATATCGTATAATATACGAATATATTTTATAAATAGCAAAAGGTCCCGAAGGACCTTGAACTTTTATTTAATTGATTTAATATGTTCTCCGATTTTTTTAAAAATACCGTAAAACATTTCAAATTCTTCTCCTTTATATGTTGCTAATCTTAATTTAGCTAATACGAATTCCGATTCTGTTTTAGTTAGTCCTGTTTCTGCTTTAGGTTTAACTTTATCTAATAATCCCATAAATTTAATATAACTTTTTTCAATTTACTTCTATACGTAGATGTAAATTTCATTTGATTCAATTCTAATATTTCCTGCGTGGTCTGCTTGAGCTGTTGCAGCATTAGCAACGTTTCCTTCAAATACCCCGGCAATACTATAGTTTGGAGTAGTATTACCTGTTGCTCCTGATGCTAACGTATTAACGATAGATAAACGTCCGTCGTTTCCGTTATAACTTGCATCCCATACAAGTGCAGTACCTGTTTGTGCTGCTCCGTTTGCTGCTCCAAAAATAATACCAGAATCTCCTACTGTTGATGATCCTGAGTTAAGTAGTATGTACCTGTCTTCAATGTCTAAGTTAGTAACATTAGCATTAATAGTATCTCCTTGAACTGTTAAGTTACCAGATAATGTCAAGTTAGTAAACTGAGGAGAATCTCCTGTTTGCAGTCCAGTATCTACATCGGTATTTGCTCCATTAATTGTAGCTCTTACAGTACCTTGCGATGGTGATGAAAATGTTGAACCACTAATTACTGATTCAGCATTTAATTTTGTTTTTACATTAGCATCGAAGTTTGTAATTGAATCTGCATTTACTTGGGCAGATCCAGATACTGTTCCGGTTGGAAGGATTGCTGTAACGTTTCCGCTAGTTACCGTACCTACAGTAGTAATATTTGCTTGCGTAAAGTGTTCGTTAGATGCAAAATTTGTTGTCTGGTCGTGGTCTATTTGACTTGAACCTGATATAAATCCTCCGGCTGTACCTATTGTTGCTGCTGTAATTGTACCTCCTAGTGATGTATCCACTCCTGCTATGGTAATACCGTCATTTGCTAATGCTGTATTAGGAATTGAAGATAAAGAGAGAGTTACCGTATCATTACCTGCACTTCCGGATAAAGTTAAACCTGTATAACTACTACCAGTAACAAAGGAAAGTGTACCTTGTGCATTATTTGCTATTAGTACCGTTCCTTGGACAGATGCTGAAACGAATGTTGGTTGAGCTGTTACAGAAGTTAAGTATCCAGAATCATTATTTAACTGTGAGATACTTGACCCTGAGGTCAGCAGTTTTTTCCATTGTGCCATGTTTTATTCTATTTTTGTTTGTTTTTACTGTACTTTAATAAATATACTAATTTTATAGAAACCCGATGAAGAACTCATTGCTGCCGCTATAGTATATACCGCCTTGAACGGCAGTTGGTGTCGCCGTTAACGGACTTAGTTGTAATACTCCTGTTTCTCCTACTTTTATCTTTTCTTCTCCGTTAACTTTTACATTAAATACATCATTTGAGTTTGTAAGGTCTATAGTTAATGAACCTTTAGTACTAAATGAACCTGATACATTTAACGAACCGGTTAGAAATTCTCCTACTCCCGGTAATTCATTGCGTATCTGTTCCCAAAATATCTGTGCCATTATTCTTCAAGTTTACCTACAATAGTTACTTCCATTTGATTTGTAATAGTGTATTCCAGGCCAGTACCGAAATTTACTACTGTATCTGCTCCTACTTGTTCTATTGATGTTATAGCTGAAGGTTCTACAATAAGTCCGTTAATAAATACCTGGAAGTCTTGTACTCCTAGTGCTGGAAAATTCACTGGAGGGGTTGCTATTGTAGTATTATTGAATGTTATACTATTATCATTACTATTAATCGAAAAAGAAGTGTTATTAGTGTCTATTACCTTAGATAGGGATAAATAAGCTCTTTCTCCGTCTGTCATCCCACTAGACTGTATAGTAGTCTGTGTTTTTCCTGTAATAGCATCGTAAAATCTACCTTTAGTGCCCAGTTTAGCAGGTGAACCAGCTTTTCTTGTTAGTATTTCTTCTGTTCCAGCTACCTCTAAGCCAAACTTTACCGCAGTTTTTGAGTAAAATTTATTCATATTAGCAATAGATGTATTAATACTGTCTGGTACTATGTGTCCCATCATATTAATTTGAAAATTTGTCTTTACTGTACGGTCTTGTCCTTGAGTTACCTCAGTTGTTGTAGTATAACTGTCTATCATTGCACGGAAATTGAACTTTTCCGGGTCTCCCCAGTAAGCATCGGATGCAAAGTTAATAGACTCTACTATTTTATTCATTTGCTCTACGTATTCGGTAAATATGATACAAGAGTAGGTAATATTAACGTAATCAGGTATGATAACACCGTATAATTCGTTTACTTCCTCCCTATTATTGAGGCTAGAGAACCTATCGTATACATTCTTCTTTGAATACTTCTTTTGAAAGATTGCAAAGTTGTTTGGGTTATTAGCATCCATCTTATTACCTAAAGATCTATTTTTTTCAATAGAATCTCTTTTAAACATTATAAGAGGTGTCTGTATTTTACCGTTCTTATCTCGATAGTACCCGTCTTTTTGAACAGATGCCCATCTTTCTGGTGATCCGTATATTACCGGTACATTAACTTTAGTATTATTTTGTATTACTGAAGGTCTTATAACGTTATTAAAGTAGTATACAATGGTTTCATCTATATCTTTAAGTCCAATGCTAAATTGCTTGACGTTATCGTTTTTAACAGAACGATGATAACCTCTATTTGTGTTAACTACATCAGGGGTTGGTTGCTTTTGAGCATTGTTATATGTATCAATAGCAGTTTGTGATAGTTGCGCTTGTCTTTTTGGTAGTATTTTAGTTTTTTTTGCCATTTATTAACGTGCTCTAGTAATTCCTACTTTATCTACTCTTGTTAAGTGACAGTCTATTATTATTGAAACAGATGATCCAAATTTGGCTCCGTAGCTAGATAGGTTATAGCTACTGTCTCTACCAACAAATAACTGGTTCTCTCTTACTGTATCTACTTCATAATAATCTTCATGCCAAAGTACTACGTCCCCTACTTCAGGTACTGTATTTGACTCAACTAAATCCTGTCTGATGAAGGCAAATGAAGCCTCTCTTCCTAAATCTGGGCCGAATTCATCTACATTAATTACCTGATCCCCTCTTGTTATTAAACAATTTAGTTTAATTGGGTCCAGGTATATTTTATCTAAAGCTTCTCCATATAAGTTTGCTTGAGTATCAGTTAGGGAAAGTTTATAGTACCCAATTTCTTGTTCTACTATATCACTCAGTATCTCTCTACTTATGTGAGTTGAAAGTACATTAAAATCTTTTTGACTACCAAATAGCATATTTTATTTTTTCTTTTCGATTGTTTTTTCTGCTACCTCTATTTTTTTAACTTCGGGAATTCTCTGTATAGATGTATTCTTAAAAGAGTTGTATGCTTCTGATGCTGGCTTAGTTGTTAGTAGCTTAACTTTCATAATAGCAGTATTATTGTCACCGTTATGTGAAACTTGATTAACTGTTAGTACCCCTGGCATTGCTCTTAACATTTCACCTATATCTTGGACTGTTACATCCTCTGAATGTCCTATTCTTACCATTGCTTGGTATACTGAGAATTGTAATTCGGAAAGTAGCTTTAGTATCTTCATTATCCTACGTAAATATGCATAGGCACTCCAGCCATTGCGTCGTTTATAAATTTAGTTTGTGTTGCAGATAATTCTAATTGATTTGTCATAGAAGCTGTTTGCATAGTAGCTTTAAGGTCTTCTACTAAAAATATCTGTTCCTGTCTTGCATCTGCTAAAAGATCTGCGGCATTCATCTGCACTTCAGCGCCTGGTACTGGAACTGTCTGGTACTTACCTCTAACGTATGCTAACATTTCTTTACATGTTGCTACTGTGTACTTAAATATCCACTGTCGCCCTATTGCGTTAATTTCTGTGTATACTAAATTCTGAGCATTTAAGTTAGATATGTTTGTAGGAGAACCTGTGGAAGATTGCGAACCTCCAGTTCCCGAAACAGAACCTTGACTTGATGCTGAGGCTTCTATATTAACACCGTCATCGTAGTAGTTACTATTCTTATCTGATAATTTATAGTATTGTATTTTTAAGTTTCCAGCATTTTTCGGTACAGGGAATATACGTAGTTTATTATTGTTTATTTCAAAACTGTAAGTTGATTTACGTATTTGATCGTTGAACTCTATTGCTTGAGTTTTTAATACATCATAAGAAGCTGGCATTAATAAAAAATTAACTCCCGGAGAAAATGATCCGAAGTCAAATGCATCCATAAGTGACTGTACGCCTGTACCTGTACCTGCATACGGATCGAAGTATCTTAAAATTGCTGGTGGTGCTTCATAAAATACTTTTCTAATTTCAAGAGCTCCATCGTTGATTAGCGTTTCAAGATCATATTCTTGTTGATTGGGTACTAAATCGATCATTGCGCTTTTTAAGTCAACCGGTCCGCCGACTCCAGCTTCCATACCGTATTGGGAGCTTGCTCTTATTACGCTCTGTAAGTTAGGTCTAAATATCGTTGCGTTAACTGCTTCTCCACTTGCTCCTCCTCCAACTTGACTTGATATAGTTTCTGCTGCTATTGCCTCAATAACCTCTTTCCCGTACGCAGTAGTTGCTTCTTCAAAAGCAGTGTAAAATTGTCTTTCGTTTAGTTCTATATCCAGTACTGGCCATCCTAATTTTTCAGCACAGTACCTTGCTACCTTAGGTGCATCTTCTTGGAAGGCTAAGTCGTCATCGTAAAATCCAAAGGGTGTTGAAACTCCAGCTATAAAGTCTGTTGTTCCGTCCCAAATTTGTATATCCGCCATTATCTATATTATTATGTTGTGCAAATAAAATAACTCAATGTTGCATCGGGATCTATTGGTGTTGCTTTAATAGACCTTAAGTCTCCGTATTCAAAACCATTAAATGTTTCGTTAACAAATTCTGAACTAAACATGAAAGTCCCGCTTCCGGTTACTAAGTAGTTCATTTCAATTGTTGACCCTGATACTTGTAAATTAATAGACCCTGTTGAAAGGTTGCTAATTCTAGCGTACTTTACGCTACTAGATACAAAGGTTCCTGCTCCTGGTAGGTTATCTAAGTTAATAATTTCTGTCATAGAACCAGAAGGTATACTCATCACTCGGGTATCAGCGTAATTAATGTTTTGAATTGTTTTTTCAACATTAGAACCCCTTTCCACTCCGTTTAGTTTAACTCTTTCTCTTATGAAGTATGTAAAATTAGCCATCTTTATATATTTTACTTATAAATAGCACCTAATCCCTGAAGGTTTTATATACATTCAATACAGGTCCTACAATTTCGTGTCTGTGGTTATATTCTAAAGAGGCTGTTTTAAACCCTTTAACTTGTTCCTCTATTCTGGAGAGGAAGGAAAAGCCAGTTTCACGCTTGTCTTTTAAATCAATTTGAGCAAGGTCTCCGCAAATTACCATTTTTGAACCTCTTCCTAAACGTCCTATAACTGTCTCCATTTGATTATGAGTTACATTTTGAGCTTCGTCAACGATTACAAAGGAATTCACAAAAGTTCTCCCTCTTAAAAAGGCAAAAGGAACTATTTCTATAGTATTGTCATCTAAAAGCTTCTGTATTTTATCTTTACTGTATAGCATATGTAGATTATGGTAAATTGGGGCTAACCAAGGGTCCATTTTTTCTCTAATATCACCAGGAAGAAATCCTATATCTTCTTTTGATACAGTTGGTCGGGTAATTATAATTTTCTCTACTTGTTTAGTAAAGAGCATATCTAATGCTACTTGAGTTGCTACTAAGGTTTTTCCGCTTCCAGCCATTCCCTTTATGACTGTTATTGGGGAAGTTATTATTTTTGCTTTTGCTTGTTTTTGTTCTTCGTTTAGTTGAACGTTAAACTTAATTGGATTTTTTGGTCTTCTTTTTTGTACAAATACATCTGCTGTATGGTGGTTTGAAGGCATATATAATAACGTTTTAGTTTGTTATTATAAATATACGAATAATATCTTATATAACCAAAAAAAAAGAGGCCCGAAGGCCTCTCTTAATTACTTACAATCTAACTTAGATTATACAGTCGATAAATGTCCAACGAAGATTCTTCCGTAGAATTCTGGTCTTAACATTTTCTTAGCATAACGAGTCATGATACCTTTACGTGGTGTGAAGGTTTTTGGATCGTATACTAAAGGAGTCATCATTAATGGTACATATGGAGCATATACAGCACCCGTTTCTAAGAACTGAGATCCTCTATATCCTAATAGGATGGAGTTTTCAGTCATGTAAGGGTTTTTATATACTTTGTAACGGCCATTTAATTGTCCAACTTTCTGTACACCAAAAGCAAAGTCCATTTTGTCACCGTCAGTATTAGCAGCATATCCAGGAATTGATTCTAGGATTGTTGCAACTGTTGGAGAACATACTAAGAAGTTAGCACCACCTCTTAAGGTTTTCTGGTGAATCTTATTAGATACTTTCTGGATTTTAGTTCCTAATGTTTGGAACCATTGTCCTTGTGTGTTGTAGAAATCTGAACTGCTATCAACAAAGTTCGTACCGTCAAATACTACGTTGTTTTTAGCTGACCATTTTTCAGTTGTAGCAGCGTCTTGGATTAACATGTCTAAGATCTCTAAATCAATCTCCATAGAGATGTACTCAGATAATAGTGATGTTAATTCAGCTTCTGCATCAATTGAATGATAAGCGTTTAAGTCTTGAGCAAACTCTGGAGTCCACTGAGCTTTTAGCTTTCTAGTCTTAGCAACGATTGCTTCTGAAGCAAGTTCTACGTTAATTTCTGGGATTTGTAAGTTACCTGAAGTATCTTCAAAATCTCCTCTAGAATTATCAGCTGGTTGTTTGTGGTATACTACAGAACCAGTTAATTCATTATCAACTACTGTTGATGATTTTGCAATTAAGAAAGTAACATCAGTTCCATCTACAGTTGTGTAAGCTGGCATTGTAACATCTGTTGATCCAGAAAATATTCTAAAAGCTCTTACACCTTGAGCGTCAAACCCTGCTGGTATTGTTTTAGTAATAGTGTAATGTTCAGATGGCTTCAAAGCTGTATCATAAGCAATTGATGCAGATGTTGCAGCAGCACCATCTTCTTGAACTGGTGCTGATGCAGAGTTAATTGAATATCCAAATCTTCCTGCTCCGTAAAGACCTCCTGTAGGATCTAGATCCTTTGTCATTTTAGTTGTTCCTTCTGTTACGCTACCGTACATGTTGTCTCCTGAAGAGAATCCACCTGTATTGCTTCCGTATTTAAAGTCTAAGTAAAATACAAGTCCTGAAGGTAAGTTCATTGGTTGTACAGATACAAAATCTTTAGCTGCGATTTGAGCAAAGACTTTACGTACTAATGGTAAAGCTACTCCAGCCCACTGCTCAGATCCACCACCGGCTGCGCCAATTGCGTTTGTTCCTGCAGATGATTGTTCAGATACGATTTGTTTAGCTTGATTCTCAAGAATCATTGCCATGTTGTTTTTTTCGATTTCGTTAGTATATCCTTCTAACAATCCCGATTGAGTCCACTTTTCAGCTAAACGAGCTGAGTCAGCTTGTAAGCTTTTAAAGTTGTTTGACCCTTCTAATAATTGATTTAATTCCATGATTAAAATTTGTCTGTTTTAAATTTATTTAATTATTCCTGCTAATTTTTGCATTCTTCTTACTGCTTCGCTTGCTTCTGTAATTACCTCTGGTTTTTTAGCGGTTATTCCAGTAGCCTTTGATGCCATACCTAATCTAGCTTCTTTAATAGTTGATTTACTTGTAGAATTACCTACATTATCAGCAACTGTTTCAAATACTAGTTTTACTTCTTTAACTGTCTCAGCTTTATCGAATGCGGCGATAACATTTACTTTTTGAGATTCAGATAAATTATTTGCTTTAAAAACTTTGTTTACGTAAAGTAACTTAGCGTTAAGTAAGTTAACTTCTTGAAGTTGTCCTTTAAGTGCGTTGACAGTTTTCATAGCTTCTTCTAGTTCACTAGCTTCTTCTAATTCAACTTCTTTCATTGCATCGGACATTTTACCAACTTCGATGTCTCTAACAAAATCTCCTACTTTCTTGCCTGCTTTTTTAGCATGTTTGGCTAAGAACATTACAGCTTTTACTAAATCATTCTCCATTGGGTCTCCAAATTCACCGACTCCATAGCCTGCGCGAACTTCTTCTACTTCGTCTTCTCTAATGTTTGCTGCTGTACTACCAGCTTTTCTTAAGCCATCAGCTAACTTTTTACCTTTTTCGCCAAATTCCCCAGCCTCTAGTTTATTCATTAAGTGGGTAATTGCTCCTCCAGCTCCGAAAATTGCTGCGACTCCTGCTCCAACTGCTACAGGATCTACTTCGTTTAATACTTCTTCTGATGCAGTTTCTTCTGCTTCATGAGATTCTCCTTCGTAGTTCATTTCTGTAATTTCTTTTAACAGTTCGTCTAAGTCAATTTCTTCTTCGTCTTCAGCGCCAATCATATCGTCAGATGGAATAACATCTGCAGGTAGTTCTTCACCTTCTGCTCCGTCGCCCATTTCTTGTGCTATGATATCGCGAATTAAGTCTTTAAGGTCGGTCACTTCCATGTCCTTAACCTCTACTTCTCCTTCTGCTTCCTCATCAGATTCTTCTGAATCATCGTCAGCTAGTTCTTCAGCATGCTCTTCTTCTTCTTCAAATGTAAGATCTTCGTCAATTGCTTCGTCTTTTTTATCTTTGTCCATTCCTTCTTCTACATCTCCTTCGATTTCTTTAACTACTTCTTCATCAGCGGATGAATCATCCATCTCTTGAAGTTTAGCAGCTAACATATCTTTAAGGTGAGGAGTTAAAGTCTCTTCCAAAGCTTCTTTAGCATTAGCAATAGCAGCTTCTCTTACAGATTTAGCTTCAGCAATAGCTTGCTTGAATAAATCTTTGTTTGCCATTTTTAATAAAATTTGTGTGTTCGTACGATTATTGTAATCGTAATGTGAAGTTTTTTTTCTTTATCTAATACAGTATAAGGAACTGTATATTTGTATATAAATATATAC
>MEHZ011655660.1_pt1 | contig 15423 bp, 20 predicted proteins | sample 897221 | NCBI WGS metagenome assembly MEHZ01 (sample SAMN05514161, study PRJNA337945) | marine metagenome | isolation source: marine surface water | place: Arctic Ocean | collected 2007-12-13
TGAATTCATTAATATGATTAAAACCGATGATGGGTTTGCAAACTCATGGGGTGAGTTAGGTCCTATATATGGTAAGCAATGGCGAGATTGGGATGGTAAAGACCAAATCAAAGAATTAATTAAAAACATTAAGGAGAATCCCGATAGTAGACGATTAATCGTATCCGCTTGGAATGTTTCTGAATTGGATAAGGTGGTACTTCCTCCTTGTCATTATGGATTCCAATGTTATGTGAGTGATGGTAAGTTATCTCTAATGTGGAATCAACGTTCAGTAGATACTTTCTTAGGGTTACCATTTAATATAGCATCTTACGGTACTCTATTACTTTTATTATGTGAAGAGACTGGATTAGAAGCTGGTGAATTAATTGGCAATTTAGGTGATACTCACCTATACTTAAATCACTTAGAACAAGCAAAAGAACAATTAGAAAGAGATTCATTTGATTTACCAACAATAAAATTATCTAACGTAGATATTTTAAATGGTGAATGGGATTATCAAATAGAAGGTTATGAAACTCATCCGAGTATTAAAGCACCGTTAAGTAATTAAGATATGGATAGTAATAAATTATTTCAGATTAAAATAGATTATCTTGAAAAAGAAAATAAGGAACTTAAACAACAACTTGATAAGCAAGAGTTGATAAAGGATGGATACAAAGAAGAAATTCAAAAGTGGAATAAAAAATATAAAGAACTTAAAAAAACTTTAATAACATGATATCAGAAAACAATAGAGAAGAAATCATAAACGAATTATTAAAATTAAAAGAACAGAATATAATTTCTGTAACTGATAAATTAAAAATACAAAAGTTACAACAATTATTAGATAAAAACATATGATTAGAACAGCAGAATGTGTATCTCCGATGCATCCAGATAAAATGTGTGATAGAATATCAGACACATTGTTAGACTTATATTTAGAACAAGACCCAAACTCACGAGTAGCAGTTGAAACGTGTGGTGGTAATGGATTAGTATTCATCACAGGTGAAGTTACATCAAAAGGAACTGTTACTAAAGACCAAATTATAGAAGTGGTAAAAAATATTACCAAAGATGATACTATACAAGTTATAGAACATCTTAATTCACAATCGCCTGAGATTGCAAATGGAGTTGATACTGGTGGAGCGGGTGATCAAGGAATCATGATTGGTTATGCGTGTAGAGAAAACGATGAGTTTTTACCACAAGAGTATTACCTATCACGTGAATTGAATAAGTTTGTTTTTAGAGAATATCCATTTGATGGTAAAACTCAAGTAACAATTGATGGCAATGATTTAAGTGTAGTATGTTCATTTCAAAATGCACCAACTAAGGAACTAACTGAATTGGTTAATACGTTTTTTACAAACTCAACATATACAATTAAAGCATTACATATAAATCCAGCTGGTGAATGGAACATTGGTGGTTTTACTGCTGATGCTGGAGTAACTGGTAGAAAGTTAGCAGTAGATAATTACGGACCGAGAGTTCCACTTGGAGGTGGAGCATTTAGTGGTAAGGATTGTACTAAAGTTGATAGAAGTGGTGCTTATATGGCAAGAAGAGTTGCAGTTGATATCTTAGAACAGAATGATTCTTCTCAAGAAGTTTACGTTCAACTTGCATATGCAATTGGATATGACCAACCCCTACAAGCAACCGCAGTAATCGATGGAATGGAAACTCCAATCGAGGGATATGACTTATCTCCTCAAGGAATCATTGATTTCTTAGAACTACGTAGTCCTGATTTTGCACGAACCGCTGGGTTCGGTCATATGGGTTGTGGATTTAATTGGAAATAAATTTGGTAATGTTAAAAATATTTCGTATCTTTACATAAGAAACAATAACAAGATGAAAAAAGCAATAATAGTTAGTGGTTATTTTAACCCATTACATAAAGGGCATTTAGAGTTATTTGATAAAGCAAAAGAGCAGGGTGATATGCTTATTGTTATAGTTAACAATGATAGGCAACGTAAAATTAAAGGTTCTAAATCTTTTCAAGATGAAACTGAACGAATTGAAATTATCAGAGCACTTAGTATTGTTGATATGGCTTGGATTTCTGTTGATGATGATTCAACTCAAAACGAAACGTTAAAAATGTTATTAAATAAATTTCACGGTTCATTGAATTTAGCATTCGCGAATGGAGGAGACCAAACTAATAATACCATTCCTGAAAAAGCTATATGTAATCAATTTAATATAGAATTAATAGATGGGTTGGGTGATAAGGTACAATCATCATCTTGGTTGTTAAAAAATAAAGATACATAATGGATATAGAAAAATTAGTAAAAGAGTATCCCAATGATATGGTACTTGGTAGTAAAGTTAGAGAACTTTATTATAAAGGTAAAGAATCATTTGATACCTTAAAAGAAAAAATGAAAGATGCTAAAATCTTTGAATCGCCTGATGGTGGTAAGACAGTTTACGTTCGTGGCTGGGGAGAAGATGTATCAACAAAAAAAGAAGTTATAAACCAATTAACAATATTCGATGACGAAGCTTATAAAGAATCCAAATGAATTGAGAACTCCATTAGCGAGTAAACCAATGACACAAGTAGAGATAGATGATATATCTACCAAACTATTAAACGCATTAACTGAACACGGTGGTATTGGATTATCAGCCAATCAAATTGGTTTAGAAGTTCGAGCCTGTGTAATAAATGTAAAAGAACCATTGGTTTTAATTAATCCAAAAGTTACCGAAGCATCAAAAGATACGGTTGCTTATGTAGAACAATGTTTATCATTGGATAAAACCATGAAAAAGCCAGTTAAAACAGTTAGACACAAAACATTTACAGTTGAGTGTGATAACTTAGGTACAGTTATATTTTCGAACGATTCAAACGAATGGAAGGATTCTAATGAGTTTTTTGCTGATGAGGGGTTATTGGAGTGCGTTTGTGCTCAACACGAAATAGACCACCTTAATGGAGTTCTAATAACCGATAAGGTTAGAAGATACACTACAACGGTTACTGCTCCTAAGAAATATGGTAGAAATGAAAGAGTTATGGTTAAATTACTTAACGGTGATACCGAATTTATGAAGTACAAAAAAGCTGAACCAATGATAGCATTGGGAGCTGAAATCTTATAATTATTGTAAAAATGGGAAAACTTATATTTAGATATACGGAAGATGATAAGATTGAACACAATCGTGAAGCTTCTGAGATAGAATTGACTGTACCGAATGATATGAATATTCAAGAGTACAAGGTTATGTGTGTTAGGCTTGCTTCGGCAATGGGTTATAGTGAAAAAACAATAACAAAAGGCTTTGGTAATTTGATTTACGGAGAAGAGAATATTAACACCATAAAAGATTTATTAGATGAACTCAACATCACAGGAAATAATTAAAAACCTCAACGAAAGATTATTAATGCAAAGCGTAGTTGTAGAAACTCTTTGCGATATTATAATAGAAAGTGGTATGATTACTGAAACTGAATTAGATGAGTTAATAAGTGATAATGTTAAATCTCAAGAAGATACTATAAAAAAGATTACAAATACTACATTACATGATATAGATACCGATAACGGTATTGAAGTTAATGATGAAGATTTATTATCTGGGTTATACTTTGGAGTAATAGGTGAAGCTTAAAATAGCTTCAATTTTATTTGGATATGTTAATTATTTTTCGTATCTTTATATTATATAAAAATTCAAAGGAGCACCAATGAATAGAATACACAAACTAATAGTAATTAGTTTAACCTCTTTATTAATAATGGGTTTTACTAATTTTATGTTAAGGGAAGATATATCATCCGTTAGCGTTATCGAACCACAACCGATAGAAACAATACAGTACAAAATCACTATACCTACAGCAAAAATAAATGAATTAGATTTGTTTCTCTCCGTAATAGGGCATCGAGAATCATCTAATAGATATGATGTTGTAAATAGATTTGGTTATATGGGAAAATACCAATTTGGTAAAGGAACTCTTAAAGATATTGGAATCGATGTATCGAGAAAAGAATTTATCAATTCGCCAACTCTTCAGGAAAGAGCAATGATATTATTACTTAAACGTAATAAACGATTACTAAAAAAGTATATCGTTCAATGGGATGGAAAAACTGTTAATGGTATGTACATTTCCGAAAGTGGTATACTAGCAGCTGCACATTTAGGTGGAGCTGGAAGTGTTAAACGATACTTCAAACATGGTAAAGTTTTCAAAGATGGAAACGGTACAAAAATCACAAGTTACTTAGATCAATTTAGTGGTTATAATTTAAATTTAAAATAATATGGATTACATTTTAATTGGATTAATTACATCAGCTGTAATTAATCTGTTACTCTTAATAGGTGTTCGAAACCTATTAAAACAAAACGAACAACTTGAAGATAGAGTTATCTTTACAGTTGATGATACACGAATTAAAGTTTCAACGTGTCTTGAAAAGATGAAAAGTTTAGATATCAAAGAAGCATTTGAAAAGGATGATGAGGTTGGTGTTGTCTTTTTAGAATTAAAAAAAACAATCGAAGAATTAAATAATCAAATATAAAATGCCAAGACCAAGAAGAAAAAAATCCAAGATATATTTTGGAACACCTGCTCAGGATGCAATAATTGAATATAATGCATGTGATGATCCAGTAAAACGCTCCAAAATATATGAGATTGGGATTAAATATCCATTTGAGAAGTTAGCAGAAAATGTTTTAAATACATTTAAATTCTCCTACTTTGATGTACCTAAAAAAGATATTCAAATGGAAGTTGTTTCTACTATGGTAGAGAAAATCCATATGTTTCAACCTGGCAAAGGTAGGGCTTTTTCTTATTTTAGTATCATTGCTAAGAACCATTTAATTCTAAAGAACAATGGTAACTACAAACGTTGGAAGCAAAATCAACTACTATCTCAAATGCCGGAAACTTGGAATCCTGAAAATGATTTTAATGAAGTAGAGGAGAATAATGAGTTCAAAGAGTTTAGAACTATTATGCTATCTTATTGGGATAAGAATTTAAATTCAATTTTTACCAAAAAAAGAGATTTACAAATAGCAGATGCGGTATTAGAATTATTTAGACGTTCTGAATACATAGAAAATTTTAATAAGAAGCATTTATATCTACTTATACGTGAGATGACTGATTGTAAAACTCATTATATTACTAAGGTGGTTAATACGATGAAATTACATCAAAAGAGAATGTTAAATGATTACCATGAATATGGTGAGTTCAAAGAACCACATAAAAAAGGTTTTTGGCAGGCACCTACTCAAGAAGATGTGGATACTAATCCATACATTGATGAGGAATTTTTATAAAAGAATATGGAAGGTTATATTTTAGGAATAAGTTGTGGGTATCATGATTCAGCCGCAGCCTTAATCAAAGATGGAGAAGTGTTAGGAGCTTGTGAAGAAGAAAGATTCACGGGTATCAAGCATGATTCATCTTTTCCAGTTAATACAATTAATTGGTTATATGATGAATTTAAAATAGAAGGTAGTGATATACAATCAATTGCCTTTTATGATAACCCTAAAAAGAAACTAAAACGAATTGAAAAATCAGTTAAACGGAGTCCTTTAATAGAATATTTTAATCGTAAGAAAATTATACGTAGGAATAAAGTTAAGACTACAACAATTGAAATTCAAATGAGGAAGATTACTCATAAGAATGTTGATGTATTTTATGGAGATCATCATTTATCACATGTAGCTTATTCATATTATACTTCTCCATACGAACGAGCTTCTATACTTTCAATAGATGGTGTAGGTGAATTTGAAACTACTACACTTTACTACGCAGAAAATAATAGAATAACCAAATTACAACAAATAGATTTTCCACATTCATTGGGAATGTTGTATTCTACTCTTACTGCATTTCTTGGGTTTAAACCCAATGATGGTGAGTATAAAGTAATGGGATTAGCACCTTATGGAAATCCAAAAAAGTATTTAGATAAGTTTCGTAAACTATATAAAACTTTAGATGATGGTTCATTTGAAATAGATATGCAATACTTTACGTATGACTGGTCTGATACTCATATGTTTAATTGGCGGTTGGGTTCATTATTTGGTATACCGAATAGATTACCCGAAGGAGTAATTACACAAGACCATAAAGATTTAGCAGCTACCTTACAACATGAATATGAATATCTTTTAGGTAGATTAGTAGATAGAGTATTTGCATTACGTGCATCTAATGTAATATGTTTAAGTGGTGGATGTGCATATAACGGAACTGCTAATGGTAAAATATTAGCTAACTCTAATTTTAAACAGATTTGGATTCCACCTGCTCCATCCGATTCAGGTTCTGCTATTGGAGCAGCATTACATTTATATCATTATAATGGTGGTAAGAAAAGACCTAAGAATACCTCACCATACTTAGGTCCTCACTATACAAATAATGTAGTAGAGTTAGAATTGGATAAATTTAAAGAAGAGATTTACTTTGTTAAGAAGAATCATTCGGAACTTATACCAATAATCTCTAAAGAAATTACAGAAGGAAATGTTATAGGTTGGTTTGAAGGTAGAATGGAATTTGGTGCAAGAGCATTAGGTAACCGTTCTATATTAGCAAACCCATGTGACCCTCAAATGAAAGCTAGATTAAATAGATTGGTTAAAAAGAGAGAAGGATTTAGACCATTTGCTCCAATTGTTAAAGTAGAAGAACAGACTAAATACTTTAAATACGATAAAGAAATTCCATATATGAACCAAGTGGTTACCGTACTGGAAGAACATCGAAAGTCTCTACCAGCTATTACACATGTAGATGGTTCTGCTAGAGTTCAATCTCTTACATACAAACAACATAATAGAATGTATAAGTTATTAGAGCAACTTAATATAGATAATGGGTATCCAATGGTTTTGAATACATCATTCAATTTAAAAGACCAAACAATGGTATTAGACCCCAAATCTGCAATAGAAACTTTTTTAAATTGTGAGATGGATACATTAGTTATTAATAATTTTATTATTAAAAAGAATATAATTTAAAATTTAATACATACTTATCGTTAATAAGGATGGAATGACTTTTTTAAAAAAGTTCAACGTTTAGAAACACGTTTAGCATTCAATAAGAAACCATAATCGAAATTTAAAGTGATTATATAAGAGCCCACCTTTTGGTGGGTTTGGTGTGTCTAACGTTTAGATTATACGAGGTTTTTTGGTTTAGTATATTTATATACAACATACTATATAACATTATGAGCACAGAATTTGAATTATTTCCCGGTAAAGACTTAGGTGGCTTGTTTAAGGATATCTATGATAACCAACAAACTAAGAAACTAAGAATATCAGAATTGATTGCTGAGATGAAGAAACTTATTCGTCATTCAGGTGATATGGCAGTTATGGGACCGATTATAAGAGATTTAATTGATTCATCTATTAAGAATGATGATTCGCTTGTTAAAATGGCTGCTATCGTTCAACGTATTATCGGAGCTTCTCAAAAAGCAGAAGGAGATGTTGGGTTTTTATCTGATGATGAAAAAGAACAACTTTTACATCAGTTAGAAGAAACAGTTCATGAGGTAGCTGATGAACAAGATATTAAAGTAGATGAACTTACTCATGAGATAGAGGAGTTAAAACAAAAGGTAGGGGAATAATGGGATATAAAGACCAAGCTACAAAATACCAAGCTGCATCAGCTGGAAAAGAAATTGCAGGCAAACTTGTTGATATCGGAGAGGTTGATCATGTTATTTTAAGTGATTCTGATGATAATATATTAACAGTAGACTCTGGAGAAGAAAATCCTAAGTTAGTAGATACACAAATTGGTTCAGCTAGAATTCGTAAGGTTAATGATTTCTCTACAAATGAAAAACAACTTACATTTTACTTACCATTAATAGCAGATGAGGGAGTTCCATTAGTAGGGGAGACTGTACAACTTGTTTTAGTAGGTGGTAGTGAGTATTATAAAAGAATACCAGCTGCAAGTATAAACGTTGGTAATGCAAGAGTAAATGCAGCTAAGAAATTAAGTAGTAAGACAGATGATTCAACTGCTAATTCTACTAATTATTCTGAGGTATCACAAACATCAACAGCAACTTCCGGTACGGAAGAGCGTGATAAAAACTTAGGTGAGTATTTTAAATCTGAAAACATACATAAACTAAGATTGTATGAAGGTGATAAAATTCTTCAATCGCGATTCGGTCAATCTATTCGTTTTAGTGGGTATAATAATACTGATAGTGAATTTTCTCCAACTATTATTATTCGTAATAGGGAAAATGATGAATCACGTAATGATTTAAAGAAAAACGATATTACGGAAGAGGAACTAAACAAGGATGGTTCTACCATCGCAATGGTTTCTGATAAATACAAGATGGTATTCCAACCAGGATTAGTTGATTCCGGTGGTTCTTCTAATTTTAAAACCAATCCAATTAATCATAAATTACCCGAAGAGTATGTGGGTAACGATCAAATATTAATTAACTCAGAACGAATTATACTTTCATCTAAAGCAGAAGAGATGTTATTTTTTTCTAAAGGTGATTATGGATTTATATCCGATGGTACATTTAAGATAGATAACGGCTTCGGTGGAGCGGATTTAGATTTTGGTGATGATATAAACATTACACTTGATAGAAACAATTCTAATTTCTACGTATTTGCAAACAATGGAAACATTTGGTTGAATACTGATGATAGTGGTAAATCGGGTGGTTCTGGTCAAAAAGAACCATTAGCACGTGGTGAAACATTAGTAACATTATTATCTGAGTTGATAGATGCAATAACACAACAAGTATTTGCAACTCCAGCTGGACCAACTGCACCAGGTCCTCTTAATGTTGCGGTATTTAAAAAGATACAAGCTCAACTTGATAAAATAAAATCTACTAAAAACTTTACGGAATAATCTCATGTCGTGGAATTTATTCAAAGTAAATATGTTGTTGTTCATGAACAATCCAATTGGGATTGTTACACCAGTTCAGTTTGCAACCAAACTTGCTACTGAGTATGATTCTTGTATGAGAAGAGGTGGGCAGTTGATTAGTAAGAATTCAATACTGTTTGGAAACATTGCATTGATGATACCTTTAATAGTGGTAGGTCAAGCTAAGGCAATTACAAAAACACAACCATCTAAACATAATTTCTTAGCCGATGTTGGTAAAGCAATAGAAGGATATTGGACTGGGGCTACTTTGAATCCATTTCCAATCTACCCTATACCAGCACCAGGTTCAATTCAAAATTTAATAATAACCCAAGCTATGGTTACTAATCCAGGTAAGTGGCCAGAAGTACCATTTGAAATACCAACTAAATCTTCTTTAGTTTTTTTAGAAGCATTCGTTATGTTTGCTACGATACATTTATTCACAGTTCAAGGTATGATGATGACTACTTCATTATATCCTGGACCGATTGCTCCAGTACCTGCTCCTGGTGTTGTTAATTGGTTAGGTTATACTATTCCAAATGTACCAATGTTTGGATTGGGTGGCGGGGGTGGTAGCGATGGTCCGTTATCAGCTGATTTGATAGGCGGTGGTGATATTAGAGATATTCCAAAGCCAATACTTAAATCTGAGGCAGAACGAAATGCAATTGATAATAAATTTCCCCAAGATAAATTAGGTCCAGATGCATTAGAATATCAAGATGATGTTATAAATGATGAACTAAGAAAGAGTTTATCAAATTCAATAACATTAGATGATAAGGCAGCTTTGGTACTTGATGCAGAACGTAAAAAGGATAAACTTGGCTTAAACCGATTTTATAATAAGGCAATACAATCCATCGGTGATTATAAAAATACTTTACCTGATACTGATGCTCAAATGAAAAAATCATTATCACAATTACAAAAAGAATTAAAAAAAGAAAAGCAACTTTGCTGTAATGATTGTGATTAAATCTATAAAACTTACAAAGATATATTTATACTAAGATAACAATAATTAACAAACAATGGATTCAAAAAAATTAGCAAAACTAATAAAAGTTCTCGTTGAAGCTGAAGTAGCTAAGAAACATGAGGCTTTTTTATCTAAAACTTTTCCTAAGATTTTAGCAGAAGAAGTGAACCGTAAACTTAAATCACAATTAAAAGAGTTGAAGGGAGGTGTTTCATCCCCTCCTACTCAAGTGGTACAAGAGGTGGATGTATTCGAACAAGCTAATCAAGTTTTAGAACAAGAACGTGTACAAGTTAAAGAACAGAAGCACTTTACAAAGAATGAAGTTCTTAATAACATATTAAATGAAACTAAACCTTTCAGCGCATCACAACGTAGTGGAGGTCCAGTTGGAGCTGGTGGAGCATCTGTATTAGATAATCTTCCTAAGAAACAACTTAATGAAAATACTCATATACCATCGTATGCAGATGCAGAGCCGGATATTGACCAAACAATCAATATGGGAAGTTCTTTAGGAGCAGGTGGTACAGATGCAATGAGAGCTCAGATGGCTCACAAAATGGGTTACGGTGATGTAGCTACTCAAGGAGGAGCAAAAGCAGGATTGGGTGTTTCAACTGGCTTAGCAGCATTAGATAGAGTATTAAATAGAGATAACTCAGAGTTAGTTAAAAAATTTAAAAGATAAATGCAAGAATTATTAACCATACTTGTTGTAATCTACGCACTTAACACTTTAGTTAAACTGTTTAAGGGTGATAATGATGGATGTGGTAATTGTAATTGTGGGAGTAAATAAAAATGGCATACGTTGTAGGTAAAAAAATAATTAAAGATATCGATGGGGAATTTGATGATCATGCATATGGCTTTCAACTACCAGCCAACGGATCAGAATTATTTACAGCAACATATACATCATATGAAGCAGCCAAAACTAATTTAAGAAATTTACTATTAACTGCTAGAGGTGAACGAGTTATGCAACCTGAATTTGGAACAGGATTACACGAACTATTATTTGAACAAATGAGTGATGATTTTGAAGATAGATTAGTGGATACAATAACTGAAAGTGTAAACTACTGGTTACCATACATTAATATAGATGAAATAAATGTTGAATTAACTGATGAAATGAAGGATAAAAATCAAGTTGGGATGAACATACAATTCTCAATTGGTAATAATATAGAAACAGATAATGTAACATTTACATTACAGGGGTAATAAAATATGGCACTAAATACTGGTAATATAAAAAACAAGGGAAGGGATATTAAATATCTAAATAAAGACTTTGGTCAATTTAGAGAAAATTTAATTGAGTATGCTAAAACATATTTCCCTCAAACTTATTCTGATTTTAATGAAGCATCTCCTGGTATGATGATGATTGAAATGTCATCTTATTTAGGTGATGTTCTTGGGTATTATATTGATGATACGTTAAAAGAATCAATGATTCATACTGCTGAGGATAGAAGTAATGTTGTTGCTCTTGCAAACTTCTTAGGATATAAACCAAAAGTTACGTCTGCTGCATTAAGTCAACTATCCGTTTATCAACTTGTTCCAAGTAAAAGAAAAGCTAGTGGGAATTTGTATGATGGGGATAATAGATTTGAGTTGGATGCGGGATATCTTTTGAGAATTTCTGAAGGTATGGAAATAACCTCAGATTCAACTGGAGTTACGTTTAGAACTACTGAGTTGGTAGATTTTAATGATGATTATGAAAGAGAAATAACTGTTTATGAAAGAAATGAATTCCAAGAACCAGTTTATTATCTTATAAAAAAATATGTAAATTGTATATCAGCAGATTCTAAAACATTAGATATCTCATTTACTTCTCCTAAACAATTTTCTAAAATTCAGTTAGGTGATACTAATATAATTGAAATATATGATGTTAGAGATTCAAATGGAAACAAATGGTATGAAGTACCATATCTTGCACAAGAATTAGTTTATACTGATTACGCTAATACAGATCAATTTGATAAAAGCCTTTCTCAATTTAACGAATCAGTACCTCAAATTTTAAAAGTAACAAAAACTTCAAGAAGATTTGTAAGACAGGTAAACGAAGATAATACAACAACATTGATATTTGGGGCTGGTAACTCAACATCATCAGATGAAACATTCTTACCAAACTTTAAAAATGTAGGATTGGGATTAAATAACTCAATAGATAGATTAGGTGCTTCATTTGATCCTGCTAACTTTTTAAAATCAAAATCATATGGACAAGCTCCTGCTAATACTACTTTAACTATAACATATTTAAAGGGTGGTGGTGTATCATCAAACGTACCTGTAAATGATTTAAAAAAAATAGATTCAATTACATTTGATGAAGATTTATCACTATTTGATGCGGATGAACTAAATTTATATAGATTTTGTAAGCAGTCGGTAGCAGTAGATAACGAAATTCCAGCTAGTGGTGGTAGAGGACAAGAAACTATAAATGAAATTAGAGAAAATGCACTTGCAACGTTCGGTTCTCAGAATAGAGCAGTAACTCGTAAAGATTATCAAGTAAGAGCGTTAGCATTACCTGCAAAATACGGTGGTGTTGCAAAGGCATATTGTGCACCGGATGGTGAATTGGATAATAATTCACCAGCTTCTATACTAAATAGTCCTGATACATTAGATGAGTTTGCCGGCTTGGTTCAAAAAATAGCTGCAGATGGGAAAACCGAAACAGAAATAAAAAGTGAATTACAAAGATTTTTGGTTGGTAAACAGTCGAGTCCAAATTCAGTTGAAAAAAATAACCCCTTTGCAATTAATTTATATATTTTAGGATACGATTCTTCTAAAAAATTAACAAATATAAATCAAGCGGTTAAAGAAAATCTAAAAACATATTTATCGGAATATCGAATGTTAACGGATGGTATAAATCTTTTAGATGGATTTATAATAAATATAGGAATTGATTTTGAAATACGTGTTTTCAATTCTTACAACAAGCAAGAAGTAAAGTTACAATGTATTACTGAAATAGAGAACTACTTTAATATTGATGATTGGTCCTTTGGTATGCCAATTAATATATCGGAACTTGAAATAATGATTGCAAGTGTAGAAGGTGTATCATCAGTACCAAAATGTAATATAGTAAATAAATGTAGTGGAACGTATTCTAAAAACAAATATAATATAGAATCAGCAACAAAAGGGAAAATGGTATATCCATCGGTAGACCCATCAATATTTGAATTAAAATATCCAGGTAAGGATATACAAGGGAGGGTTGTCTAATGTATCAATTTATAACAGCATCCAAGGATGCATCCATTTACTTACAACAACCATCTCAAAATACTGGGTTGGATGAAATATTAGAAGTTTCTAAAACTTATTATGGAAGCTTAAAAGATATCGCACATACACTTATTAGGTTTGATACAACAGATTTAGTATCATCAATTGCTAGTGGTGAGGTAACTATGAGTGCAGCTGATATGATTTTACGTGAATGTGAATCTATTGAAATACCAATGGATTACACACTATATGCGTACGCAGTAACTCAATCATGGGATATGGGAATCGGTACACGATTTGATAAAATATCTACCGATGGTACAACTTGGAATTCTGTTAAAACAGGACAAGATTGGTTATCTTTGGAAAATCATTCTGCCGATACTACTGGCTCATACAATGGTAAAGGTGGTACTTGGTTTACTGGTTCATTTTCTTCACAAACATTTTCATATGAATCATCTGATGTATCTATGGATGTTAAAACAACTATGGATGAGTGGGTGGCTGGAACATTACCAAATGAAGGGTTTATTATTAAACACGATACTACATTAGAAAATGATACCAATGATTATGGGCAATTAAAATTCTTTAGTAAAGAAACAAATACTATATATCAACCTAAACTTAGAATTGGATGGGATGATTCATTATTCTCAACTGGTTCTCTCACAGAACTTACTTCTGATGATATTCACGTAACGTTTAAGAGATTGAAAAGTAAATATAGAGTTGGTAGTACACCCGAGATTAAAGTGTTCGGTAGAGAGAAGTATCCACTTAAAACTTATACTAATACGTACGCTTACAACGATGTAAAATATTTACCTTCAACTACTTATTATCAAGTAAAAGATATTATTACCGATGAAGTAATTATCCCCTTTTCAGATTACACAAAAGTAAGTTGTGATTCAACTGGTAACTTCTTTAAACTTAATTTAACTAATTGGGAAACTCAACGAGATTACTACTTAGAAATTAAAGTTGATAGAGATGGTACTATTGAATACTTCGAAGATAAAGATTTAACTTTCACAATAGAAAAATAACATGAGTTTAGATAATAGATTTAGAATCGGTGAATTAACACAAAGTGGTTCACGAGCAGTAGTATCACAAGATACCACGTCTAAATCGCACACATTTATTTCAGATTCCAAAACTATCGTACTTGGTGAAGAAGATGGTGGTAATGCTCCATACACTCACGTTAAAGGTGATAGAGATGGTGAACTTACTGCTTATGTAGAAAAGCCAGCATACAAGGAAGATCAACTAAAGAAAGCAGTTGATACTATAATTGATGAATTAGTTCTTCCTCCAAAAAAGGATCAGCCTGATGTTGTTCCCCGTGAAGTTTATGATGAGTTGGAAGATAAATTCCAACAAGCTCTTACTGATTTAGAAAACGCTCAGCTACGAATTTCAGAATTAGAAGGAGAAGTTGCTAGATTAACTGCGGAAAGTAAAGCACTTCAAATAGAGAACGATTCTTTAAAAGTTCGATTTGCTATTGTAGATAATCAATACGAACAATCAATAGATAGATATCGTGATGTTACTGCTAAGTTAACGACTGCAGTTTTAAAAGGAACTAAAGAGGCAAATCAACGTGTACGTTTAAATGCTGAAGCAGAGGGGTTGATAGCACAGAAAGATGGGTTAAGACAACAACTACTTTCACTTAGACAGACTATTGTAGGTTTAACTAAGGCTAATGATGCTACTGCCGCCAGTTTAGAAGCACAGCGAAAAAATGCTGCAGCTCAAGCAGCTTTAGCTAAAGAATTAGCTGATCAACAAAAAGCATCATTAGAAGCCCAACAAGAGGCATTGGAATCTCAATTATCTGGTCAGGCAGCGGAAACACAAGCAGCTGCAGCTGGAATGATACAATTATCAGATAACCAATCATATTATAAAATTAAACAACTTGATCCTGCAAACGTTCCTGAGGATATTTATTGGGCTACTAAAGCGAATAACGGACGCGTCCCTGGTAAAGCAGGTACGTTAGTTGTACAAAACTTAAAAGATACTGGTGCTAAGATAACAAAAGTAGAAGTATCCTTTCCAGGTATGGGATGGTTCGGTAAATATGGCCCGATGGGATTTGATACAGATGACGGTCCACCGAAGAAAACAAAAG
>MEHZ011501101.1_pt1 | contig 15421 bp, 8 predicted proteins | sample 897221 | NCBI WGS metagenome assembly MEHZ01 (sample SAMN05514161, study PRJNA337945) | marine metagenome | isolation source: marine surface water | place: Arctic Ocean | collected 2007-12-13
GTCTAGTTGTTCATCATCTGGAACAACTACAACAACCACTGACATCAGGAAAAAGATACTCCAAAATACACTGACTCACTGAAAAAATACTTTTTTTATAATCAATCTGGTAATGACTCCATATCACTGGTTGGCTCAACCTGAATACCGAACACGTCTTACTTCAATACAGAAAATAGTTTCTACAACAAAATTAAAAATGTAATTTCTGTGAAACCATACAATTCTAAAGTTATCCCAACAGTTGTTGATCAAACTTATTAAAGGAACCACATAGATGATTCGTATATGAAAAAACTATCTTTTCTTTTTATCATTTTTATCTTAATCCATTCCAGTGTTTCTGCGATTGACAGACGAACAGAACAATTCTCAACAGAATTTGGCTATCTAACTTTACCATTACCCTATGTAATACCTGGCGCAGGAATGGGACTTGGTTTTCTTGGCGGCTTTAACAATGTTCCATTTGGAAGTACAAAAACAACCCTTGATATTTTTGGGATTCTAATTACTGGTGATATTGGTGGTGGAATAGTTTTAGCTACAGATGTGCCTATAATTCCTAAAATGCTTCTACTAGATATTGGTCAAGGAAACTTTGATAAAGGGTCATTTAGATCTTACAGTGATAGGAGAATGAACTCTGATCCTGATGATTATGTCATTAGTGAACTTTCAGATACTCGCTTTAGATTTACTCGCTTAACGTTCACTTTTTTTGATCGTATGTTAGATGTTTTCACATTTGGAACGAGCAACAAATCCACTCTTTCAGCAATACGAGATAAAGACGGAGAACTTATCTATGAAGCTAATCGAAGTTTTGAAGGAGAATCTAGGAGTAATGGCTTTCAGATTGATTGGACAGATGACCGCACGGATCCACGAAAAGGTTTGAAATTTGTCTACACAACTTCTGATTCGGCACCAACTACAGTGGATTCTCCAGATTATTTTGTTGAAAACTATAATATTACAGCCTACTTACCAGTTTTAAGTTACAGTACTTTTGCACTTAATTGGTATCGATCTGGGGCAACTGTACGTGAACAGGGAAATACTGATTTGGATGATCTGATTGTCAGCGAAAAGTTATCCTGCTTACGAAACTGTGATGACGGAACTATAGCCATACTTGCAAAAAATCGACAGGCAACTAATCAGTATGGTTCTGCAGGCAGTTTAGGCGGAACAGAGAGATTGAGATCTTATGTCGGGGGACGGTTTAGCGGGGCTCAGGTGGAGTCTAGAGGTGCAGAATTAAGATGGAATCTCTCTGATGAAAAAACAGCTTTCGACTGGTATTTCATCAGGGATGTTAGAACAGGCTTCCAAGTGGCATTTTTCTATGAAGAGGGAACTGTAGCAGACAAAGCAAGTGATCTCTGGAATGAAAAAAGGACTTCTGCTGGTATAGGTACAAGACTTGTGACTGGTTCGGGTTTTGTGTATCGACTAGATTATGCAACTGGAACAGAGGGCGGTTCAACGATTGTTATTTTCGATTATCCATGGGGGACTTTTGGTCAATAACTTCTTAGTTATATTTTGAAACTGTTTCATATATTTTCCTGGTTCAGGTACATCTCGGACAGTGTCAAACAATAACCACTTCAAGAACTAATACCTATCGTAAAGTCAGCTACACGACCTCTTGTGATTTAACTCCACTAATTCTTCACAGTCACGCAACAACCCTTCAAGTAAAATCCGCCATTCTTGTAAAACAAACCAATTTATGTTATATTTTGATCAAACTTTGATTACGTTTTTGGAATCCAAATGAAACACCTCCTTTTAATACTCTCCATCTTTCTTTTTACGTCACCTCTGTTTTGTCAGGAAACGGGTGTCTTATTTCAATATAAAATTTCTTCTGGTTTTGTTTGGAAAACTTTTGGAAAAGGTAAAGTTCAACCAAAATATGAAGGTGAGGTCTCGGCTGGAATCCCTGAGGGATTTGGTATTTTATCTTATCCATTTACCGATGGTAAAAGTGTGGTGGGGGAATGGAAAGATGGTAAAGAGTGGAACACCGAACATTTCAGCAAAGAGGGGATAGTCCTTGGTATATGGGAGAATGGGAAATGGATACTAAAGTGGGGTGTTTTGTTTGAACGTATGGGAAATGGGATATTGGTTTGGTCTGAGAATGGTAATGAGGATTATCTTGTAAAATATGTGGGAGATATTGAAAATATGAAACCAAAAGGTCAAGGAACAACAACTTCACCTGATGGAGACAAGTATGAAGGAGAATTCAAGAATGGTAAAAAACATGGTAAAGGAACACTCACCTCACCTGATGGTTATTCCTATACAGGGAGATGGAATGAAGGGAATCCTAATGGTCTAGGAACAGAAACTTTTTCTAATCGAGACAAGTATGTTGGGGAATTCAATAGTGGTAAAAAACACGGTCAAGGAACATTCACTTCAAATGATGGAGACAAGTATGTTGGGGAATTTAAGAATGGTAAAAAACATGGTAAAGGAACACTCACCTCACCTGATAGAGACAAGTATGTAGGGGCATTCAAGAGTGGTAAAAAACATGGTAAAGGAACACTCACCTCACCTGATGGAAGTATGTATATAGGAGCATTTAAGAGTGGTAAAAAACATGGTAAAGGAAAATTCACTTCGCCTGATGGAAGAAAATTTGTAGGTGAATACAAGGATGACAAAAAACATGGTAAAGGAACATTCACTTGGTCTGACGAAGGAAAATATGAAGGAAAATGGAAGGATGGTAAATTTAATGGTCAGGGAACATTCACCTTTTCTGACGGGAATAAAGGGGTAGGTGAATTCAGGGATAATAAACCTTGGAACATCACAACATACGACAAAGATGGAAACTACAAATGGAAGTATGTGAAAGGAGTTCGACGGTAATCACCCACTAAATCCAACCCCATCATCTCCTTTTAATAATTTTTAAATGTAAAAAGTTGTAAATCTTTGATATTTCTGGTGCGGGCGGAGAGACTCGAACTCCCAACATTCAGATTCGAAGTCTGACGCTCTATCCAGTTGAACTACGCCCGCAGACAGAAAAAAGAAGGTAGGATTTTATTGGATATTTTGTCGGTAGAAGAAGAAACTGGGGCGAGCGAAGGGGCTTGAACCCTCGACCACTGGAATCACAATCCAGAGCTCTACCAGCTGAGCTACGCCCGCCATTAAGTTTTTAGCAATTATTCCAATGGGATTTATGCATCGTTAAAAAGTCTCAGTTATCATCCAATAAATATCAGAAGCAGCCAAACTGATGTGCATAGTTGCAATATCCCAAGTTTGTTCAGCTATTTGCAAGTCCTTTTGTTATTGTTTTAATCTTTTGATAGTAGCCTTGAAACTGTAAAATTGCAACAAAATAATTTCTCATGACATTACTTCCACTGCCATCGCAGTTGCTTCACCGCCGCCGATGCAGAGACCGGCAACTCCACGGGTTTTTCCATATTTTTTCAAAGCCGAAATCAGCGTCACCAGGATTCTAGTTCCTGAAGCACCTACCGGATGACCGAGAGCACATGCTCCACCATGTATATTTACTTTTTCAACGGGTAAATCGAGGTCTTTCATGGCTGCCATTGTGACTACTGCAAATGCCTCGTTTATTTCAAAAAGATCTACATCATTTGCCTTCCAGCCAACTGTTTTAAGAACATTTTTGATTGCACCGACCGGTGCAGTGGTAAACCATTCCGGAGCCTGAGCAAAACTGCTGTGACCAAGAAACCGCGCAAGTGGTTTCAATCTGCGTTTTTCAGCAGTTGATTCACGCATCAAGATCAGGGCCGCAGCGCCGTCAGAAATAGATGAAGAATTTGCTGCTGTGACTGTACCATCTTTTTCAAAAGCCGGCCGCAATTTGGGAATTTTATCTAAGTCAGCGGTTAACGGCTGTTCATCCTGCTCAACCACCGTTTCTCCCTTGCGGTTTTTGAATGTGACCGGAGTAACCTCACTCTTAAAACTTCCGTCCTCAATTGCTTTTTTGGCACGTGTTAAAGAACGGATGGCAAACTCATCCTGAGCTTCACGGGAAAACCCGTACTTTTGTGCAGTTCTTTCTGCAAACACCCCCATAAGTGTACCCTTGTCAAATGCATCTTCAAGTCCGTCCAGAAACATATGGTCAATCATTTGACCGTGTCCAAGTCTTTGTCCTGAACGGGCTTTCTGCAAAATATAAGGAGCATTTGACATACTTTCCAGACCTCCGGCAACCATTACTTCATTGGTTCCGGCAAGTAACGAATCATGTGCCAGCATTGTAGTTTTCATTCCTGAACCACACATCTTGTTCACAGTGGTGCAACCGGCTGCATCCGGAATTCCTGCCCTGATAGAGGCTTGACGCGCCGGGGCCTGTCCCATTCCTGCAGTCAGTACGCAGCCCATAAGTACTTCGTCAATATCTTCGGCTTTAACACCACTGCGTTCCAGTGCGGCACGAATGGCGAAACTTCCCAGTACCGGAGCAGTAACATCTTTTAGAACTCCCTGAAATCCACCCATTGGAGTCCGGGCCATGCCCACAATAACAATTGAATCTTTGTTGTTCATTTCATACCTTTCTATATAATTTTATGTTTACTTTTTACTTGCAAAAAAACGATATCATTCAATTGTTTTTGTTTCATTTTCAAAGTAATTTCATTATTAAAATAAGGTTTGTGATACTTTAGAGCACTTTTTGTTTGTCAAGATTATAGCAGTATATAAACAAATTTTAAACCGGAAGGTCCAACGTGTGATGTGGTAAAAAAACTTGAAAAATTGAACCCCCTGAGTTGCTTTGGACATAGCGCAATAAGCCTCCATGAGCCTGAATAAGCCGGTGTGAAATTGATAAGCCCAGACCATGTCCTTCTTTTTTAGTGCTGAATAAAGGTTTAAATAATTGTTTCCGCTGTTCATTAGAAACACCTGAGCCTTCGTCTTCTACGGCAATTAGAGTATAACTTCGTTCAGGATCCAGGTTAGTTCCTGCAAGTTCCCACTTACCGCAATAACGAGTATGGACAGTAACAGAAGCATCAGCCTTTGAAGCTTCTACTGCATTTCGGATCAGATTCAAAAACACCTGGTGCATTTTGTCCCGGTCAGCCTGTATGTCTGGAAGAGACGTATCGAAACTGCAGATAAACCGAATTTGAGTTGCAGAATTTTGCTCAAACCTGATTACCACATTCAGCAATTCATGCACGTCAAATGATTTCAGAACCAAAGGCAGCGGATGAGAATGAAGCAGCAGTTGTTTCAGCAAACGTTCAACTCGATCCAGTTCAGCCAGCATCATACCGGTGGAGGAGTTACTGATTTTTGACTTCTGCAGATCACGTTCCAGTAACTGGAGCATACCTCTTATTCCACTTAGCGGATTTTGTATTTCATGCGCCAAGGAAGCGGCCAATGTCCCCAGCGCACGTGACAACTGTTCTTCCTGCTCTCTGGCTTGAGTCTCTTGAAGAGTGGTGCTTTCCAGCAGTGTTATTACTGCCTGTTTTACCTTACCGGTTTTGTTTCTAACAGGAGCAATCACAATTTCTGCACCCCGTTCCTGCAACGGAGGTGTTTTCAACACATATCCTCCCATCCGAAAAACATTTCCGGAGTTGAGGACACCTCTTATTTTTTCCTGAATCATTACATCTGCATGAAACAACTCTCTAGTTTGTTTTCCGAGCAGGCGCTGTGAGTCCTTTTGCCAAAATTGGGCAGCTGAATCGTTACAATAAACTACCTCTTCCTTTTGGTCAATTACAATTACTGCCTGTGGCAAATGTTCTGTCAGAGCGGAAATGAGTAACTTAGAAATCATGAAAGGCTGGTTTTCAATAGTCGAAATATTCAAAAAATTTAAGCGCTCAGCTTAAGGTTAAATATGAGGATGAACAAGTTATTAACGTGCACCTAAAAATGGAGCAGTTGAAATGTGTAGCTGGGTATATTAAAATACAGGTACGTTACTCAACCTGAAAAATATAATGATTCAAAAAAATAATTTCCTCTCCGTTTACATCCCAAAACAGTCAGAATTGTTCGAGAATGAGCCACAAAACTCTGCAGGAAAGGACAAGCAAGTTAATGTTTTTAACGGGAAACTTGACAGGTATGCAGTGATTGAAGCCTCAGCTGGTACCGGCAAAACGTTTGCACTCGTGGAATTGGTTTTGGAATTAGTGCTGGAGCAGGAAATACCACTCAAAAGTATTTTGCTGGTCACTTTTACTGAAAAAGCAACGGCCGAACTGCGTTTGCGTTTGCGTACAAAATTATGGGAATTATTGGAGGCTTGCGAAAAAAACAGTGCCTCTTTCCAAACAATTCCGAAGGGTCCATTTTGGAAAATTAATTCGGTCCGGAAAAAGCAATTAAAAGCTGCATTGCTGGATTTTGACTCAGTTCCTGTTTACACGATTCACGGATTCTGCAAACGAATTTTACGGGAATTTGCTTTTGAAAACAGACAACTCTTTGAGCAGCAACTGTGCGACACAAATCTGCTTTTCCCGGAGGTGTTTAGGCGTTATATGCGCAGAGAACTGCTTTCACGGAATACTCCGGTTTCTCAACTTTTTGCACTTTATGTAAAACTCGCAGAAGGGAATCTTGACACGCTGGAAAGTGACATTAATGTTCTGCTTTCGAAGGATGGTAAATTCATTCCACTGTTGCCTCAATTTGATGTATTTCTTAAAGAATTCAAAAAGACCTGGAGCGCTTTAACTTCCCACGACCTGAGTTTACGGAAGCAAAATGCTGGACAACATCCTATCCGTACTGCTTTCGAGTCAACAGCACTAAGCGGGGGTTCCAAGAATAAAACTCTCAGGAATCTTGAACTGCTTTTGGGCATCTTGGGAGAAAATCATTCTGGTGCTACAATCCTTGAAATTCTGCTAGGCATTTTTCAAATCGAACTCAAAACAGTTGCGAAACCAAAATGCAGAAAAACTTTAACATCCGGAGAACAGTGGCTTAGCACCGAAGAGTTTCCGGAACAGGAACGAAAGTGGATTACTGCAGTTGAGGATTGTGAAAACTTACTGCAGAGTTACAGTTTTTCAGGAAGTACAAACAAAATATTAAAAGCTTGGTTGACACAGCAGGTTCTTGAGGATGTGTGCCGTGAACTTGAACAAAACAAACTGGAGCAGGGAAAATTTGATTTTGACGACCTGCTCCGTTTGGTTGAAGACCAGGTTGTTCCTCCGGACATCAAAAGCTCCGCTGCAACACCACTCACCCGGGCAGTTCGAAAAAAATATGCCTGTGCAGTTGTTGATGAATTTCAGGACACCGATCGTCGGCAATGGTCAATATTCCGGCATTTATTCCTTGAAAGTACAGAACATCGATTAATCGTAATTGGTGATCCAAAACAGGCTATTTACTCATTCCGTGGTGCAGATATTTTCACATATCTGCAGGCACGAAAAACGATTGATGGAAAAACAGGACGCCCACCGTTTACACTTAAAAAAAATTACCGCTCTTCAGAAAGACTACTCTGCGGTTTGAATCAGATTTTCAGCGAAGAACGATGGTTCCCTGAAGAGCGCGGAATATTTTTCCAGCAGGTCGGTTGCGGTAAACCGGAACTTGAACTGAAAGATCTAACACCTGATCGCAACGCCATTCATTTGCTGGAACTGTTACCTCAATTTACAGTTTCTGGAAAAAAAATAGCTGACCAGAGAAAGGCAGTAAATCCTAAAGTTTCTTTGAAAATATTGGCTGCATTCGATTCTTTGAGCGGTAAAAAGTTTTTTGGCAAAGAAGCTTTTTTGAAAGCAGTTAAACCTGTGCTGGATTTCAATTTGAGTGAATCTGATCAAAGTGTGATCTTGAGTTTATTTCTGGACGATCAGGCAGAAAATGCTACTCGTCGATTTGCAGAAGCAATTGCGCTTGAAATTAAATGTCTTTTACGAATCGGATTTACCAAAACTGACCGACCGGTCTGGAAGAATGAAGAAGCAGAACGATCTTTACGTGAGCAGGATATTTGTGTCCTTTTCCGCAAAAGTAAGGAAGGTGAAATACTGGGAAAAGCTCTACGCAAAAACGGAATTGACTTTGCGTTTTACAAACAAAAAGGTTTATTTGCTGGACGTGAAGCTCAGGAAATCCTTGATTTGCTGGAAGCAGTTGCCCATCCTGAAGATCATTCACGTACAGCTAAAGTTTGGCTGACTCGCTTTTTTGGAGCAAAAATTCAGGATCTTGGACAAGCACCTACATGGGATTCAGAATTTTTACATCAGCTTCAGGAATGGAAGTCGTTAGCAGAGGCCCGGAAGTTTAGAAGGCTTTTTGACGATGTTCTGCTGCAGACAAAATTGATCGAGCGTGAATTGCTACTGAGTGGAGATGAGAGAAGTGTAACGAATTACGTGCATTTGTTTGAGGTACTGAACAAGCAGGTCCTGGAGCGGCACCTTGATTTGTTTGAATTGATTCAGTTGCTGCGGCGTTTTATTGAAGGAAAAGAAGATCCGGGTGAAAATGAAAATTTGCTGCGACTTGAAAGTGAACGAAATGCAGTTCAGCTAATGACAATGCATGCCGCAAAAGGCCTTGAATTTCCAGTCGTATTTTTATTTGGAGGACTGACCGGAAACAAAAAAGACACGATGAATTTTTATCATGATTCAACTGAAGAACCTGTCATAGATTTGCTCAGTTCAAATGTTCCAGCTGAACATCAGTGGCAGGCGGAAGCAGAACAGCAACGTCTGCTTTATGTTGCTATGACTCGTGCCTGCGGACGTCTCTATTTGCCATTTGCAGGATATTTAACGGGAAATTCAGGAAATCTTGTATGCAAAGTCAGTGACAGTTATTCATTCATTAACGATCAATTATCAACCATTAAAGAACAATTATCTGCTGCTGTTGACAATTCTACTTTCAGCAGCAGTATTGTCGGTACCTCTGCTTTGTACAAACAAGAAACCGTAAATAAAATTGAACAGGAAATGTTGCGTAAGTGGAAACCGACTCATCTTCCTGTGAACCCAATTATTTTGGATGATTCAATTGAACCAAGTAAATTATTCAATCAACTACGCTATAAAAAAAGGGGCTTTGTTTTAAGTTCCTTCAGCAGGATGAATAGAAAAAAGGAAGCACTGCAGGACATGGAAATGGAGTCTGCTTTGGTAGATGCTACGCCTGTAGAAATACGTACAGAAAGTGATTTGGGAATTCGCCGGGAAAATGATGAAACCAACGAAATTGGATTGTCTTCGACTGCAGAACTGCACCAGGTTACCACAGAAAGAGTAGATGCGTTCCAATCAGAAACTAATAAAGATCCGCTTCCGGGGGGAATTCAAACAGGAAATATGTTGCATGAATTACTGGAACTTGTGGATTTTAACACAATTCAAATAAGTAATTCTCACCAGGAATGGCTTGCTCATCCTAGCGTATATCGTCTGCTTGATTCGTTTAGGGAGCGTTATGGATATTTTGTTGAAACATTGCCTCGAGTTGCAGAAATAATCTGGAATACTTTGAGAGTGCCGGTGAAATTGGGAGAATCAAATGATTCTTTGGAATTGGCTGACAGTGAACGTTTTATAAGAGAAACTGACTTTTATTTTCCAATTCCTTTCAAGGTAAAAGGTAAAATGGACAAGGTCCGGGAGGCACAAAACTACAACTGGGGAATCGATCCAAAAGTAGACGGCTGGAAAGTTGAAAAAGGATTTTTGCGAGGTTCAATCGACTTTTTATTTGAACACAAAGGACTGATTTATTTGCTGGACTGGAAAAGTAATCTGCTATCAGATTACCATGTGGAAACATTGGAACAAGAGGTCAAGCAGCACTATGAACTGCAACTGCAGATTTACACTCTTGCAACGTCCTACTGGTTCAAACTCGATAGTGAAGAAAAATATAACGAAAAATTTGGCGGCGTACTCTACATCTTTTTACGAGGAATGCCCCAGCACAAGGGTGTTTACTTCAAGCGTCCAAGCTGGCAGAATTTGAATGAATACGAAAACAGGCTGCGTTTGGAAAATTATTAATCCAGAGACAAAACGTATTATTGACATGTTTTACCACATATGAGCGGTCTGGGAAATCCGCTTTTTTTTGATTTATTTTGCCAATATTCCAGGAAGATTCAAGCCTTTTTCCAGTGCGAATTTACTAGCAATCACGTATCCGGCGTCAGCGTGACGTATCACACTGGTTGCGGGATTATACTTTAAACTATAAACTACTGATTCGAAGTTCAATGTTCATTTGTTGAAATTGGTCGAGTCAGCTGGAAAAAAGTTTCACGTGAACTGTCTGTTCCAATGATTGCGGTGCGGTCATTAGCCTGAAAGCGAAAATTTGCATCCGGGTTTGGTTCCAAGACATCATCCCTAATGACACCAACGACTGAGGAAGCTGTTATTGTCCTAATTTCAGACTCTCCAATCGTTTTACCAACCAGTACGCTTCCTGGTTTAATCAACATCCACTGCATGTCAAACTGGTTTTCTGCCCACTGGAGCTGTTCCAGGATTTCATCCTCTTCATTTTCACTGAAAAAAGAGGCAAACAAATCCTGCCGCAAAGATTCAGTGTAATGCTGGATTTTGGCGGCAGGAATATGTAAATGCACCAGGGCCTTGCGTGCCATTTCAAGTCCAGCCTCAAATTCTGGAATCACAACCTCAGAAATATTGAGCTTTTTGAATTCTTCCAAAAACTCAACGCCCGGTGCACGAGCCACCACCTTAATTTCAGAATTCACTTTTCGCGCATTTTCGACTATTGCCTGCGCAATCACGACTTCCGGAGAAGTAATGATTAACAGCCGCGCCGAAGGAGTCTCTGCCGCCTCTAAAACCACTTCGTGACTAGCATCCCCATAAATAACGGGAATATCAGCATGTTTTGCCCTTTCAACCCGAAGTTGATCCAATTCAATAATTAACATGGGAACGCTGAGGCGTTTCAGAACCTGGGCAATCCGAAAACCAACTCGACCGCCTCCCACTATTATCACATGATTTCGTAATCCGGATTTAGGATAATTGATGGTGTCTAACGGCTCATGCTGGAACCAGCGTTTACTGAGCGCATACAGCTTCGCGGTTTGCCCGGAAATAATTGGTGTTAGAAACATCGTTATTATCGCTGTGGTCAAAACCAGTGAATAGACTTCATGGCTGATTGAGTTTGTGGAGACCCCAACCTGTGCCAGCACAAACGAAAACTCTCCCACCTGAAAGAGCCCCAAACCAACAGCTAAGGGCACCACATTCCCGTATTTGAAAATCCGGGCCAGCAACGCGAAAATAATGCCTTTACCAAGACTGACTATTAAAACAAGCATGAGAACCTGTTTCCAGTGATCCAGCAAAAATTCTGGATTGAGAAGCATCCCTACTGATGCGAAAAATAATAAACCAAAAAGATCCCGAACCGGAATAATGTCACTCAATGCCTGATGTCCATAATCGGATTCGCTCAAAACCATTCCGGCGACAAATGCTCCAAAAGCAAAGGAAAGTCCCACCAGATACGTCAAATATCCCACGCCCAAACCAATCGCGGTGATAGCGAGCAAAAATAATTCGCGTGACCCTAAATGGGCGATGTAGCGCATGATAAAGGGCAGCAAACGTGTCCCGAACAAAATCATTCCCGCCAAAAAAACAACTGTTTTCAGAATTGCGATTTCCAATGAAATCCAACCCAGTGAGGGATCGTTCAACATCGGGAGCAACACGATAAGGGGAACAACCGCTAAATCCTGTACGATCAACATTCCCACCATGACCTTGCTGGAAAGCGTTCCCAGCCAGCCTTGATTCATCAAAGTTTTTAGCAGGACCATTGTGCTTGACAGAGAAACCAGCGCGCCGAGCCAAAGGGAGGACTTAGCATCCCAACCCATCAACTGCCCAATGCCGTAACCCATTCCAATAGTCAGTATAATTTGAATCGGCGTTCCGATCAGCGCGATCTTTTTAACAGGTTTGAGGTCTTTGAGAGAAAACTCCAAACCAAGTGCGAACAGCAAAAGTGCAACTCCGATTTCCGCAAGTAGTTCAATTTCGTGTACGCTGGTCAGCGCGAATCCGCCGGTGTATGGACCAAACGCTATGCCGGTTAGAATGTATCCCAAAATCAACGGCTGTCCCAGTCTCTGCATAAGGAGTCCGCTGAAAAACGCTGTAACAACAAGCAGAATGAGATCTGTGGCAATACCCATGGGGTAAATGAGGCTAAGATGCTAAAATTAAAATAAAGGTAAATGGCACGGAAAAAGTCCTAAAACTGTGTCATTTTCGAACGAAATGAGAAATTTAGTATAAACTAGCAGACTAATATCATAAATATTTCAGTCTTTTTTCGAAACCATTTTTTATGGGTTTAATTTTTTCCTACTTTTAATTATGCTCATACAGTTAATATGTCAATACAAAATAATGGAAAGCGGATGAAATTTTTTGCGGAACTTGCCCTCATTCCGGAAGGTTGGGCTAAAAATGTGCGGGTGACATTGGATCAAACTGGACGTATTGGGAATGTAGAATCCGGAGTTGAACCTAATCCTGACGATCAAAATTTACGTAAACGAATTCTTCTTCCGGCTATGTCCAATCTGCACAGCCACTCGTTCCAACGGGCAATGTCCGGACTAACAGAAAAACGTTTGGAAAAGCGGGACAGCTTTTGGAGTTGGCGTGAGTTGATGTACAGTTTTCTGGAACGCCTGACTCCGGAACGAATGGAGGCGATTTCGGCTCTTGTTTTTATGGAAATGCTGGAGTGCGGTTATGCCTCAGTCGGTGAATTCCATTATGTCCACCATCAGAGCGGCGGACAGCATTACGAAAACATTGCGGAAACTTCGTGTCGTATTATCAACGCCGCCCAGAAAACAGGAATCGGATTAACGCATTTGCCGGTTTTTTACATGCAGGGTGGTTTAAACGGTAAAAAACTTGCTGAAGGGCAGCTTCGTTTTGGCAACGAGTTGGAACAATATTTACGGATTCTGGATCAGACTCAAGACTCGCTCCGGAATGCTCCGAAAGATTACTTTCTCGGCATGGCGCCGCATTCGTTAAGGGCGGTGTCTCCAGAATTCTTGAAGGAAATTGTTGAGGCAAGATCATCCGACACGGTTCATATTCACATTGCAGAACAGCTTAAAGAAGTTGAGGAAATTCAAACACATTTCGACGCACGTCCGGTGGAATGGTTACTCAACAATATTGCGGTTGATTCACGCTGGTGTTTGATTCATGCAACACACATGACCCAGGAGGAAACACAAAATCTTGCAAAATCCGGAGCGGTTGTTGGACTTTGTCCAATCACAGAAGCAAATCTCGGTGACGGTGTTTTCGATGGAACCGAATTGCTTTTGTCCGGAGGGAAATACGGCATCGGCTCCGATTCGAATGTGCGAATTTCCTTGACTGAAGAATTACGGTTGCTGGAATACAGTCAGCGTCTCGTCCGCAAAGAGCGTAACGTGATGACAAGCAAAATCGGATCTGTCGGCAGGGCACTTTACGATGATTCTCTGACCGGAGGCGCTCAAGCTCTGGCCCGTAAATCCGGAAGTATTGTTCCCGGTAACTGGGCTGATTTGCTGACGCTTGATGCCGAAGCCTTGACATTGAACGGCTGTACGGAGGATGAAATTTTGGATCGCTGGATTTTTTCCGGAGACGATTCTCTTGTACGTGAAGTCTGGTCCGCAGGAAGGCAAATGGTTGCGGATGGACAACACATTCGGCACGAAGAAATTGAACTAAAATACCGCTCTGTTATTCAAGAAATTAGACAATAAAATTAAAAAAATGAAGACTAAAAAGGAAAGATTTGTTTTCCAGAGAAAGATTTTGTGAAAGTTTGGAAATTTTCATGTGTAAGGTTATTTCTCTGGATTTCCGATTTCTCGGGAATCCAGGAATGATAGTACATAGATTGTTTTTGACCTGATCGTTAATTTTGAAATAAGTTCAAATAAGTATGATAGCCCTCTTTTTCCAGGTCATTTTTTGCAACAAAGCGAAGTGCCGCAGAGTTGATGCAATAACGTAATCCGTCAGGTTTTGGGCCGTCATTAAACAAGTGTCCCAGATGAGAATCTGCTTTCTTGCTTCTGAGTTCAGTCCTTACAGAGAACCAGCTATTATCTTCTTTTTGGATTAAACTTGCTCCTTCAATAGGTCTTGTAAAACTGGGCCAGCCGGTGCCAGATTTGTATTTATCTATTGAACTGAACAGAGGTTCGCCTGAAACTACATCAACATAAATACCTTCTCTCTTGTTATTCCAGTATATATTTCTGAAAGGCGGTTCTGTCGAATCGTTTTGCGTAACTTCAAACTGTAAAGGAGTCAGTATTTCTTTTAGTTCTTCCAAATCCGGTTTTTGAAAATTGGATGTTTTATTGAATACTTTAACCTCGTTTATTTTTTCTCCCCATAATTCTTTAAGCCGTTGATCTCGTCCACATCTGAAACGGTAATAAAAATATTTTAGTTTACTCTTTATGTAGTAATTCTGATGGTAATCCTCTGCATGATAAAATTCACCGGCCATAATAATCGGCGTTTTAACGGACTCTTTCAAAATACCGGATTTTTCAAGCAAAGATTTTGATTCTTCCGCCAATCGTTCTTGTTCTGTAGAAAGATAAAAAACTGCCGTTGAATACTCATGGCCTCTGTCACAAAATTGTCCATTTTCATCAGTTGGATCAATATTGATCCAAAATATTTCCAGCAGTTCTGCATAAGAAATAACAGACGGGTCAAAAGGGATCAACACTGCTTCAATATGACCAGCTCTTCCATAATTTTGATAGCTTGGATTTTTAGTGGTTCCACCGATATAACCTGAAATAACATCTTTTATTCCTGAAATTTTTTCAAAATCTGATTCCATACACCAGAAACACCCTCCTGCAAAGATGGCTTTTTCAAGATGTTTTCCTGCAAAAGTTGCGGGTGAAGTCAGGCAGCTCAGTCCAAAAATAAATAAGATAATAATAAATAATTTACTCATACTGTTCCTATAAATACTTTAAAGTTCAGTTAGCAGCAACCGTGTTAATTCTGCAGAAGGAATTTCACTGTAGTCGCTGATATTTTCCCCACACCAAAGTGGTGTAAAATCGTCAATTCTAACTGCTTCAGCTTTTGTACGTAAAACATAAATTACGGCTGCAGCAAGCGGAAATTCGGGTGTGTCGGCATTGATTGGACCAATTTATAAGATGCTTCTGTTTTCAATTCCACGGTCCGGGGTCCGGCACTAAAAATAATTTGTGATGACAGTCTTGTTGTTTTTTTTGTTTTTTATAGATGCCCGCCCCCCAACAGGACTCCCCCTTCTCCCCCCCCGCGCCCTTCTCCTGCCC
>MEHZ011416952.1_pt1 | contig 15410 bp, 19 predicted proteins | sample 897221 | NCBI WGS metagenome assembly MEHZ01 (sample SAMN05514161, study PRJNA337945) | marine metagenome | isolation source: marine surface water | place: Arctic Ocean | collected 2007-12-13
CGGTTCGATGATCCTATCCTTGAGGCTCAGAAATTAGCTGATCGATATGCTAGAGAATTGAATCGAATCTCTCGTAAATATGGCGCCAAGACACTTGCTTACGAACCTCTCCCGATCGAGAATGAATCTCGTAAGGTTCCTAAGACTGGTTGGTATAAGGGAACACCATTCTTTGGGTCCTGGGATGAGCGCAACGAGGTCCGAGAAGCATTCATTTCTCAGCTCCAATTGAACGCGAATGTCTATATGTGGACCGAGCCTCTGAAAAATTATGCTGGAGAGCTCAGCTTTGATGTCATGGAGAAGCCTCAGTCAGTCCACCTCTCGAGGGCATCATATCCTCACTGGCAAGGTAAGGACTGGACAGAGCCCCAGGAGACCAACAACCTAGACTCATTCTTTGCATAAAATGCTTTACATATGCTTATAAACATGTTATAATTAAGAATCAATTAACCAATATTATGTCACTACTAGAAAAACTAAAAAAATCAAGTCGCACATCTGGCGCCGAGATCCTCTCAGAATCAAAGTTCTTTTCCGAAAAGGAAATGACTTCAACCTCAGTGCCGATGATTAACGTCGCACTCTCTGGTTCCACCAAAGGTGGTATCTCATCAGGGCTAACAGTGTTAGCAGGTCCAAGTAAACACTTCAAAACATCGTTTGCCCTTTTGATGGCAGGTGCTTATATGAAGAAGCATAAGGACGCAGTTCTTATGTTCTATGATTCAGAGTTTGGATCACCTCAATCATACTTTGAGAGTTTCGGTATCGATACATCTCGTGTACTACACACGCCTGTTACTAACATTGAAGAACTTAAGTTCGACCTTGTTCATCAGCTCACTGAAATTGATCGTAAAGATAAGGTGATGGTAGTGATTGATTCTATTGGTAATATCGCATCGAAGAAGGAAATCGAAGATGCCGAGAATATGAAGTCAGTTGCAGATATGACTCGAGCTAAAGCTCTTAAAGGTCTATTCCGTATGATTACACCATTCTTGACTCTGAAGGATATCCCTCTCCTTGCTGTTAATCATACGTATCAAACACAGGAAATGTTCTCGAAGGCAGTAGTCTCTGGTGGAACAGGTGTCATGTATTCTGCTAATGATGTATGGATTATTGGTCGTCGTCAAGAAAAGACTGGCACTGAAATCTCAGGTTATCACTTCATCATTAATATCGAGAAGTCTCGCTTTGTGAAAGAGAAGTCTAAGATCCCAATTAGTGTAAGTTGGGACGGAGGTATCGAGAAGTGGTCAGGTCTATTAGATCTTGCTCTCGAGACTGGCCATGTTGTCAAACCTAAGAATGGTTGGTATATGGCAATGAATCCTACAACACAGGAAGAGCTGAGTGGAAACCTTCGAGCTGCACAAACAATGACTGAAGAATTCTGGACAGCAGTATTCGATAAGACAGACTTCGAAAAGTGCATCGAGAAGCGATACAAGGTTGCTCATGTCTCTATGCTCGAGGAGCTAAGGGAAGAAACTGAACCAACAATCGCTGATGAGTAATAAGTATGTCTACGTAGAAAAGAAGGACTCAGAACTTTATTCATTAAAGATTGTACAAAGTCCTTATAACAATGTAATATATACGTATGGTGCAGTTACTATTGAAGAAGATGTCGAGAATGATTTGGCACGTCTTAAGTTTAACTACCATATTGAAGAAGCTCCAGCTCCTTACTCAAAGAAAGAGCTTGAAGACAGCAATGAATTCCGAAATTATATCGGTGATATATTAACAGAAATACTAGAAGATCAAGAAGCACAAATTGGTAATGCAAGACATACAGACGATAATACTGAAATCATTGACGAATAATGAGGAATTCCTTAGAAAAGCCCTTCCGCACATTAAGAAGGAATATTTCGAGGATCATCATAAGGCAGTCTTTGATATATTCTTACAGTTCGTAACTAAATACAATAAGTTACCAACTCCAGCAATTCTTGAGATTGAATTTCAAGAATCAGAATATGTTAATCGTCCTATAGCAAACGATACACTTGCTTTAATTAAAACATTACATGATGATAATAAAGTTGAACTAGATTGGTTGGTTGAATCGACAGAGAAATGGTGTAAAGACAGAGCAGTATATCTCGCTCTGATGGAATCTATCTCTATCGTTGATGGTAATACCGACAAGGCCGAAGGATCTATTCCTGATATATTGACAAAGGCCTTGTCGGTTACGTTTGACACCAATGTTGGTCATGATTACTTTGAAAATGCTGAATCAAGATACGAGTTTTATCACCAAAAGGAAGATAAGATCCCATTCAATATCGAACTTCTAAATACTATCACCAAAGGTGGTGTACCAAAGAAGTCGCTTAATATTATTCTTGCTGGAACTGGTGTTGGTAAATCACTTGCGATGTGTCATTTTGCTGCAGATGCTCTTACGCAGGGTAAGAATGTTCTCTATATTACTCTTGAAATGGCTGAAGAGAAGATTGCCGAGCGCATCGATGCCAATCTATTCGATGTAGATATCGCAAAGATTACAGATCTAACTAAAGATGCATTCATGAACAAAGCTCACGTTGTTGGTCAGAAGACGCATGGTAAGCTAATCATTAAAGAATATCCTACAGCAGTTGCTCATGTTGGCCACTTTCGTTCTCTCTTAAATGAATTGAAGATGAAGAAGAAGTTTACTCCTGATGTGATCTATATCGATTATCTTAACATCTGTTCGAGCTCTAGAATCAAAGGATTAGGTGGATCTATTAACACATACTCAATGATTAAAGCTATTGCTGAAGAAATACGTGGTCTTGCAGTTGAGTATAACGTTCCTATCTGGTCAGCAACACAGGTTACACGTTCAGGCTTTGGCAATTCAGATGTTGAGATTACTGATACCTCAGAATCATTTGGTCTTCCAGCTACTGCAGATTTAATGATTGCTTTAATATCTACAGAACAACTTGAGGGTATGAATCAAGTAATGATCAAGCAGCTAAAGAATCGATATAATGATCCTACAGAAAACAAACGATTCTGCGTAGGCATTGATAGATCTAGGATGAGATTATACGATGTAGAAGATTCAGCTCAAACTCTCTCGAGCGATCCTGGTCCCTCTTCTGCTCCAACCCAAAGCGCTGACTTCTCAGCATTCAAGATATAATGTTCATTGAAGTAACAGGCTCAACTAAGGAAAGACGAGAAATGGCAGAATCCCTCGCTGCATTTGCCCTTGGCCTTTTGGCTCCTCGGCTATTAAGAAAGGTTGAAGTAGATATTAATCTAATTAATAATCTAAGAGATCAAGAAGAACTCGTGGGTGATTGTACATGGGAAGACAGTAGATACCGTCCTCGCCATTTTACGGTAAGGATTGATGCTTCACAGGATAAGCATGACATGCTCGAGACAGTCGCACATGAGATGGTCCATGTAAAGCAATATGCAAGAGGCGAGCTTAAAGATACTAATCATGTCTCATTGTGCAAATGGAAGGATAAAGTAGTTGATTCTGATAAGGTAAATTATTATGATCAGCCGTGGGAAATTGAAGCTCATGGAAGAGAACGAGGCTTATTCTTTCGGTGGATTGCCAAAAGCCGCTGGAAAAAGTGTAGATGGATTAAGTATTAAAATGTAATATGTTATAAATAGAATAGAATATATTACACACAATGGGAATTATGCTTAACTTCAGTGATTCTCTTCTTTTTGAAGAGAGCGAATACAAGGGTAAAAAAGTTACTCTTAACAAACCTTTTCGGGCAAACGACGGTAAGAAGAAATTCTACGTCTATGTAAATAACGAAAAAGGTAATGTTATTCGTCTAGGCTTTGGTGATCCAAATATGGAAATCAAACGAGACGACCCAGCCAGACGCAAAAGCTTTCGAGCTCGTCATCAGTGTGATACTGCACCCGGTCCTAAATATAAAGCACGTTATTGGTCGTGTAAATTTTGGGAAAAAGGTAAATCAGTAACTGACTTGACGTAGAATGGCAATATTCGGAAAAGCAGATCTATCTAAATCAAAGTATATCGTAGCTATTGTTGCGAAGATCAATGCTGGTGAAAAGATAAAGGTTGCTGGTGGTAAGTCATATAAATTTAAAAAGACAAAGGACATTGTTGCACTGGAAAAGGTGCAGACAAAGATCGCAGCCTATCAGAAGATTCTATATCCCAAGAATGCATACGCTTCAGTCTTTACTGACGGAAAATTATCATTTAGATTTAATGACATTGATAAGGCTCCATTTTCGGGTATGGGAGGTGGATCACGTAATGCCTTAGGAAAGAAACTAGCCGATGCAGGAGAACTTGCCACAGTCATGTCTTTAAAGAAACTGATCAAGACACCAAAGGATACAGGTCAAAAAATATTTATCGATAATCCTGATGCATTCATGGCATGGAACCAGACATTTCAGTCTACTAAACCAGCTGTTGTCAAGATTACTGGCAATCTTAATCGTTTTGATATACTGCATGATGCAACTGATAAATCCGCCTTCGCCACTGCAATTACAGCATTTACAAAGAAGGTAAAAATCGCTAAGGATTCGTGGAATCCTGCTGATATCTTCATAATCGATAAAGGCAAGAAGGCAAAGATAATTAAAGATCTGCAGTTCTGCATTGATAATTACGAAGTTAGTGATGGCTTAATATCTATGTTTAATAATAAGATGTATGATTTTTATAAAAAGAAGCTGCTATATCCTATATCTCTTAAGCAACTAGTTACTGATAAACCATCTGTTGACTTTGCTAATGAACCTGGTAAGGCCAAGAAGGCAGCATACAATATTGAGATTGCAAAAATTAACTGTAACTTAAGTGCTGAAGGTAAAGAAATTGGACTATTCACTTTTAAGAATAAAGACACCTCAAAACAGATCAGCCTGCAGGTAAGAGGATTTCCTCATGGATACGGCACAGCTCAGACTGAAATCACATCTGATGGTACACCTTCTGGTGGAAGATTAGGTAAAATTAGTACAGCAATCGTTGATCGTGTAATGGAAGAGTTCGGAGATGAACGAATTAAGAGTATTAAATATTTTGGGAGAACACCAGAGGTGTTTGGAGAGTTTGATAAAAAACGAATCAACGAAGTTTATAAAATGTATCAAACAGTAACTAAACACAAAAAGGTTCAAGACCAAAAGAAACTAAAGAAAGCTGAGTTTGAGGCGTTAATTACAGAAGCGCAGAGCGATATGGATATTGCCGCTAATCTTTGCATGAAAATACAGGGACTAAAAATGATGCATTTCTTTGTTACTAACGAAAAGAATATTTCTACAATCATGAATAAAATGATTAACGGAGCAAAGAAGATCAGCGATGATAACGGATTCTTCATTAAAATTTATTAGTATAAATAGCAACATAGACATGAAAACATTCAAACAATATAACGAATCAACGCTTAATTACGCTAGAACTCGAAAAGAAATTGAAAAAGAGCGTAAGGCGAAAAACATTTCTAAGTATGATAAGGACATACTTGGTAAGATTGCCAAACTAATGGCGTCATTAGAAGAGAAATCAGCACTTGATGAAGCGTATGCAATTGACACAAATCCATGGCAGTTTTCTCATAAAGGTGTTCCTACAGGAAAAGGAAATTGGGCATTTGACTATGTTGCATCACTCGACTCTGGAGGAATCAGCGCATTGCAGAAAGACACATTCATTTCAAAGGCGCAGTCTACATATAAGAATGCAGTTAAACAACTCACAATATTCTTAAAGAAAAATTTAAAGGTTAAACCAAAAGACGTTAAAATTAAGTTAGCACCATAATGAGATCATTTAAAACATATCTTTCAGAGGCATCCTCTGGAAAAAACACCCACATGACACACATTGAAGATCGTGTTATATACGGCGGTGTAAAGGGTGCTCGCGAGGCTATCTATGCCTTAAGAGCGATGCGAGATATGTTAGCTGGTACTAGCAGTAAGAACTACGATGTAACTGTTAAATGGGACGGAGCACCTGCAGTTTTTGCTGGAAACGATCCAAGCGATGGCCAATTCTTTGTTGCAAAGAAAGGCATATTCAATAAAGATCCTAAAGTGTATAAAAGTCATGCAGATATCGATGCTGATACCAGCGGAGATTTAAGCACCAAACTTAAATATGCATTTGACGAATTAAAAGATATTGGAATTAAAGACGTGATTCAAGGTGATATCATGTTTACGAAGGGCGATGTCTCAAAGGAATCTATTGATGGAGAAGCTTATTACACGTTTCAGCCAAATACAATTGTATACGCAGTTCCTGTTAAATCTGATTTAGGTAAACAGATAGCAAAGGCAAACCTTGGAGTTGTATGGCATACCACATATAAAGGTAAAGACTTTCCTTCGATGAAAGCTTCATACGGCGTCAATCTAAAATCATTTAAGAAAAAATCAACAGTCTGGTATCAAGACGCTGAATACAGAGATATCACTGGTAAAGCAAGTCTATCTGCAGTCGAAACAAAGGATGTGACAGAAGCATTAAGCAAAGCAGGTAAGATCTTTCAAAAGATCGCGAGTTCTACTCTTAAACAAATCGAGACAAACCCACAGCTTGCACAGCAGTTTGAAACATTTAATAACACACTCGTTCGTAAAGGAGAAAGAATAGCATCTCCTACTAAACACGTTAACGATCTTATCTCTTGGTTTAAAGGCAAGTTTGAAAAAGAACGACAAAAAAGAAAATCAGCAAGAGGTAAAGAAGGTGTAGATAAGAAAGAGGAAGAGCTAATGCTATTCTTCTCGAAAGAAAACAAACTCAATCTTCGGTACGTGTTTGAACTACAGAACGCCATTGTAGACGCCAAGTTGCTTATTATAAATAAACTTGATAAGGTCAAACAATTAGATACGTTTGTTCGTACTAAGAATGGTTTTAAGGTTACAGGTTCAGAAGGATTTGTTGCTATTGATAAGACTACTTCTGGTGCGGTTAAACTCGTTGATAGACTTGAATTTTCTACAAACAATTTCTCTCCTGACGTAATCAAAGGTTGGCAAAAATAATTTAAAACAAATACTCTTATGGACAAATTACCAGAAAAAATATTAAATTTCAAAGACTTCATGGTTGTAGATTATACGCAACAAGCTGGAACACCTATCGATCCAGATGGTCATCTTGCGCATATGGCAAAGCGTCGTAAGCACGAACATATAGAAAATACAAAAGAGAAAGATATCGATGCTGGTTAAAGGATTTAAGCAATTCAACGAGGAAAAGACTAAGTCAGTAACATTTACGTTTGGTCGCTTTAATCCTCCGACTATTGGTCATGAGAAACTCATTACTGAGGTAATTAAACTTGCCCGTGGTGGTGACTATAAGATCTTTGTATCTCAGTCTAATAATTCTAAGTCTGATCCTCTTCAGTATAAAGAAAAAGTTGGAATCATGCGTAAGATGTTTCCAAAGTATGCACGCAACATTATTCTTGATGATAAGCTTAAAACTGTATTTGATATATCTGTATCGCTATATAAGCAAGGTTATAACGATGTAACAATGGTTGTTGGTTCAGATAGAATCAAAGAATTTAAAACTCTACTTCTTAAATATAACGGCACGAAGGCACGCCACGGATTCTACGAATTTGAGAATATTTCTTTTCAGTCTGCTGGTAAACGCGATCCTGATTCTGACGATGTTTCTGGAATGTCAGCCTCAAAAATGAGAGCAGCTGCAGTATCAGGTGATTTCCAAGCTTTTGCTGATGGTCTTCCAAAATCCTTTGGAGATAAGCTATCAGTATTTAACCTTCTTCGCACAAGAATGGGTTTAAAGGAAATGTCTAGCTTCAGGAAACATATCCAACTTCCAACGCTCTCAGAAAAAAGAGAAAGCTATATTGCTGGAGAAATCTTTAATGTAGGTGATAGAGTATATTGCCAAAAGTCAAATCAAAACTTTACAATAACTGAGCGCTACTCAAACTACGTTGCAAGCTCTATTGGCACTAAGTACTTTATTAACGATATCGAAGAATATATTGATGAGAATGTTAAGTACCATGCTGGTCTATCTAAATCTACGAAAGATAAGCGTAAGGCACAATTTAAAAAGCAGGCCAAGATGGATGATGATAATCCAAAGGCATATAAGCCTGCGCCTGGAGATGCTACTGCAGAAACAAAGCCATCCAAACATACCAAAAAGTTTAGAGACATGTTTGGTGAAGATAAAAATCCTATTGTAGACACCGAGGATAGCGTAGAAGAGGGCGTAGATGATCCTGCTATTTTTAAAGCAGTATTCCTTGCTGGTGGACCCGGTTCAGGTAAATCATTCACAGTTGGAAAAACTGCTCTTACAGCAATTGGCTTTAAGGTTGTTAACTCAGATGACAAATTTGAGGCTGCGTTAAAGAAGGCAGATCTCGAACCAACACCTGATAATATCTTTAGTCCGAAAGGCCAAAAACTTCGTAGTAGAGCAAAAGAACTTACTGCAAAACAGCAAGAGCTATATATCAATGGTCGTCTTGGATTGGTTGTTGATGGCACTGGTAAAAATTATGCTAAGATTAAAACGCAATCAGAAGGTTTAAGGAAAATAGGATATGATGTAGCAATGATCTTTGTTAACACTGATCTTGAGACTGCTCTTAAAAGAAATAGAGAAAGATCTCGTAGCCTCACTGATAAGAAGGTTGAAGAAATGTGGACAGATGTTCAATCAAACATCGGTAAGTTCCAATCAATGTTTGGTTCTAACTTTGTTATCGTTGACAACTCTGAAGGATCTAATATCGAAAAGGCAACAACATCAGCCTATAAGAAAATGTTAAAGTTCTCGAAGGAATCTCCTAAAAATAGCATGGCTAAGAAGTGGATTGCTAAGCAACTTGGAGAAGAAACCGAGGAAATGATTGCTGAAAACAAAAAAGGCCTTCAAAATAAGGCAGATAAAACTGGTATCTCATACTCGATTCTAAAGAAGGTGTTTGATAGAGGCGTAGCAGCTTGGAGAACAGGTCATAGACCTGGAACTACTCCTTCCCAATGGGGATTTGCGCGTGTTAACTCATTCGCTACTAAAAGCAAAGGTACATGGGGCGGAGCAGATAAGGACTTAGCAGCAAAGGTAGAAACTCTAGAGTACGGCACTCCTGAAGGCACAAAGGCATATAAAAAGGATACTCCTGGCCAAAGCATAGAAGAAGGCGAAGGTAAGTATAAGGGAGAAACATGGGAGCAGGGTTACAAACGAAGAGTTGTTAAAACCTCTAGCCCAGATCACCTCGAAAAGGGTTATAAATGGCGTATAAAGGGTAAAGAACGTCCTGAAATTTCAATCAAACTTTATAAAGAAAAGCCAGATTTTAAAGAGTACAGCAAACAAATGGAACGTGTAGCTGGACACGAATTTGGCAAATAAGCTAATAAACTAATAATCGAAGTTGAGTTTAATATAAATACTTAATTACGACAATTACAATGGGATCATTTAAATGAATATAAAAGAACAAGAACTAATCGAACAACACCTCAACGAGGCATCTTCTAAAGACTATAGCAAGCTTTCAACAGCAGAGCTAAAAGATCTCTTAACTATATTTAAAAATGTGTCGCGGAGTGCTGCGAAGCCTGTGTTAGGAGCTATTAATAAAGAGCTTAATACTCGCATGACGACTGAGAATACAGAGATCGAAGAAGCAAAGGTTGTTCCATTTAAAAAGCTTGAACAAGCCTGGACCAGAACAAACGGTGACGAAGCTAAACAAGCGAAGCTCATTAAAAAGCATGATCTCAAAAAAATAATTTCAACTGTTCGTCCTGGAGAAATTAAACTGGGAGTAAAGAACAAACTATTAGGAACAACGGGGGCAGCAACAGCTGCTGGATTAGATTTAGATGATCAACTTATCTTTGTTACTAACAACCCACTTAAAATCATTTATCCAAAAAAGAGTACTCGCCGTCCTGAAGGAGAAGAGATCAAAGAGTCAGTAGATGTTGCAGCTGCACGTTTAGAAAAAATGGTATCTCTTGTTCTAAAGGAAAATGATCTAGAGACTATCAAATCATTCATCGAGAATTCAGACATTGATTTAAACACTGCGCCATCTAAAATACGTGAAGGTTACAAGTCGTTTGATCTCGAAGAAGCAAAAAATATTACAGTTCGTGCATTGCGTCAAATGATGTTTAAGATCGATTCGAGTGCTGCTGATAAGTTTAGAAAAGAATTATTTAAGGTAGATGCACAAGATTCTCCTGCATCGGCTGCACAAATTAAACAAGGGAAGAAGATCGTTGGTAATAAGTTTGGTAGAAAAGACTTTCAAGAAGCTAAAATACCAAGTTCGAATATAGCTAGATTTTCAAATCCTCAGGCTGCCAAGCGAGCCGCTTCTAAACAGAAATATAAAACTCAAATATTCATGGGCGATGATGATAAATTTTGGGTTCCTTCAACAAATAAAGAAGCAGGACAGTTGAAAAAGGCTGGATATGAAGTATACGAATCTGCTGATCTTGAAGAGGCTTCAAATTCTGACATTAAGAAAGTCTTGGATGCAGGTAAAAAGGCTGGAGGAAAAATCAAAGGTAACACAATTGATTTCGGCATGGGAGCAAAGATCGATGTATCTCTCGAAAAGGGAAAGATTAAGCTCGATGGAGGCCGCGATGGAGTTGAGGTATTTAAGAACGTTAAAGATGCTCTAATGGCATTTGAAGAAACTCAACACGTAATAGAGGGAGAATAATAAATATGAATTCATTTACACAATTTTTAAAACTTCAAGAAGATAAAGAGGCAGACTTTGAGCCTCATATGATGTATGATCCTGAAACGGGTAAAGAGCATAAAGCAAAGACATACGCTGATCATGTAAGAATGAAGAAACTTGGTTACGACCACGAAAAGCCTACAAATGAATCAAGAACAGTTGATCTTGAAAAGGCAAACGAGCTATCGTACGACGAGTATGAAGAGGTTCAAAACTTTAAGAACTTCAATAAGAGAGACTGGAAACGAAATCGCCGTTTAGGTAAATACGTCAGAAAGAACAAAGTATAATACTCAACCAAACACAATGGGAAATATGAATTCGAACGAACGAACACGACTAGATAGAATTGAAGAAAAGATCGATAAGATGGCAGATGCTATCATCGCTTTGGCACGGGCCGAAGAAAAGATCACGACTTTAGATGATACTACTAGAATAATTTTAAAACGAATGGTTGCTCAAGATGATCGTCTGAGAAATGTCGAACAGCTTCAAGCAGATACTGAAGGAACCTTAAAAACAATTAAATCTATCACTTGGACGTTTGTCTCAGCTGTTGTCACTGGTCTTGCCGGTGCAGTACTATGGATGATAGGATTACCAGGAGGAGATAACTAATTTTAACAATACACCCTAACTCAATTATGATACAAGACGACCTAACTAAAAAACTATCAGCTGCAGCCATGGACATCATGGCTGAAGACAACACTAATAAAAAATCTGACGACGGCGAAGGATTAGACAAAGTACAGCCAAAAGCTGTAAAGAAGAAGTTTGACGATCGTAAAGATAAGGACATCGATAATGATGGCGATGTTGATAGTTCTGATGAGTATCTGCATAAGCGCCGTAAAGCCATAAGCAAAGCTACTACAGAAGAGACAGAACTTGAAGAAGCTACTGAACTTTACAAGAAGGGTAAAATTACCCTCACTAAATATTCGATGGGTAAAGGCAAAGGAGTAGGTCTACAGATTAATTATGGTATGAAATTCATTCAACTACCTGAAAAAGACATTAAGCAACTGTATACTGCAATGGTTTATATTACTAAATCAGTACCACAATTTAAAGAATCAGTTGATATGGAAGAAGGATTTTATGCCGATTCTATGTCATCAAAAGATAAAAAAAGATTGGATGGCATCTATAAAGAAATGGATAAAGTTGATGTAAAAATTGATGCAGCCATTAAAAAGGGTGATGCTAAAACAGTAGATAAGCTTGGTAAAGAAAAACAAAAACTCACACTGCAAGTTGTAAACTTTTTTAAGGAAGATGTAGAGATCGAAGAAGCTTCAATCGAAGAAGCTTCAAAAGATTGGGAAGTTGTGGTTACAATGGGAGTTAACAAACTTAAAAAAGGTCAAAAGGTTGTAGTTAAAGCTCGCACCTCATCTGAAGCTATTAAGAAAGCTGCAAAGGCATTTAACATCAATGATAAGCTTATTACTGGTAAAGTTGATGCTAATCTTAAAGAATCTACTGAAGTTGAACTTCAAGAAGGTAAATTTGATAAACTACAAAAGAAACTTGGTCGCATAAACCCTGAAACTTTAGGTGATGTTATGGACGGAAAGATTAAACTAAATCCTGCTGAAAAGAAAGAATTTGATGAATTCATGAAGGGCATTAGAAAAATGTTCGCATCAACCAATTAATAAATAACATTAACCAAATAAAAATTATGTCAAAGAAAAACAAAGCAAAAACTATACACGATCTTAAAGAACAAGAAGTAGAAGAAGTACAAGAACTCAGAGAAGTGGTTGTACCTGCATCTGCAAAACCAGCATCCTTTAAGTCTTTAAGAGAGGCTAAAGCATACGCTAAAGCCAATGGCGGCAACGTTGTAGAAAAAGGCCGGTTTTACGTTCGTTAATATATGAAATTATTCAGTGAATTAGATAATGACAATTTTGAATTATATGCAGCAAAACATTACCGTAATTTCTCCTGTATCTCTACAGAAGAGTTTTACGAAGATGTAGCTCGATTCAAATATGTGCTGCGTCTTTTGCGTAGGTATCGTCAAAGCGGTATCGTACACGAAAGGCTAATATTAAATCATGTTATTGTAATATATAACGTGTTTGAAATATTAGCAGCAAATAAGATGATGTTCTTTAAAATAGATGAAGACCTATGGCCTTCACTTAAATCATTCTTAATATATCTAAACTATTTACCTGAAAACAACAAATTCCGCGACGTAACAGTCGACTTACACATCGCTAAAAAACTACAGACATTATAATGGGATTACTTAGAGCAGGAGATTTCTTTTACACCTTACGTTTTCTACGTTTGTTAACCACACCGTGGAAAAAAACAAATGCGTATAAAGAAGGGATTATAGATGATAACGGCAAAGTAATCAAGAAACCAGAGACTTCAGGTGAAAAGGCAGTATATAATACCTTTCACCGGTTAGTATATAACTTAAAACGTCTACTTAATAAGTTACCATTCGGTAGATCAACCATTGCATCTTATGCAGCTGCTCTATTTCTTATTAAAGAAGAGTCGAATATGTCTGATATCGCGATGAGGAAAGTTATGCTTGAAGTAACAGGCATTGATATTAAGAAGACTGACCTAACAGAATACACAGAAAATCAATGGTACCTTACTGAGGAAGGTAACATACAAGAGTCAACATATACTCTTACAAATGACATTGCTCTTCCTTCTACAGGTGAAATACTTGCTCTTAAAAATAGTAAAGTAATAGTTAAAGAACATTCTCCTATCGATACTGTATTTGGTATTTCAGTCTTCGAAGGTATTCACAACAAAACACAACAGAAGATCTATATAACACAAGGAGATATTATTCGATGATTAACGACCAAGTAACTACAGGTGCAGTATCTATTGTGAATCGTCCGTTAGGTATTCAGGGTAAAGGCAAAACAAAATATAAAGACTTTACTGTGCCGAGTGATATATTCAGAAAGTTTGATACTGGAAGGAATAAGTTCGAGCGCTGGTCCAAGTATCTTAATCTCCAAGACGACAACCAACAAGCAATTTACTCATACGCGAAGAAAAATCGAAAATCTGTTATCATCCTGAGAGATGAAACAACTGGTGCAATGAGGTGTATTAGACGTAAGGCAAGTAACGAAAAGAAGTAAATTATTTTAACTTAATTTAATATTGTTTACTTTTTACTGCCTTTAGTATAATATATACCCTATACACATGATATTCGAAGAACAAATCTCTCGCAAACCTGATCACTATCCATGGACTGAAGAGTTCATTACAGCTATGCATAATGGCTTTTGGACCGACAAGGAATTCAATTTCCAGTCAGACATCCAGGATTTTAAAGTTAATTTGACAGATAAGGAGCGCGATATGGTTACTCGTTCTTTATCTGCTATCGCGCAGATCGAAGTCGCGGTTAAAACTTTTTGGGCTAACGTAGGCCAGAATCTACCTCATCCATCGATTACTGATCTTGGTTATGTCATGGCTAATGTCGAGGTTATTCATAATAATGCATATGAGCGTCTGCTCGATCTGCTAGACATGAATGATATCTTCGAAGAGAACCTCAAGCTTGACATCATTCAGAATCGTGTAAAGTATCTTCGCAAATACCTACATAAGTATTATAAAGACTCAAAGAAACAATACGTTTACTCGCTCATCCTGTTTACTCTCTATGTTGAAAATGTTTCGCTCTTTAGTCAATTCTATACCATCAATTACTTTAATCGTTATCGTAATCTGCTTAAAGATACTTCTCAGCAGGTAGCCTATACTTCGAAAGAAGAATTGATACACTCAATGGTTGGTATCAAATTAGTTAACACTATTCGCGAAGAACACCCAGAACTCTTTGATGAAGAGTTTATAGAGCGTATTCGCCATGAGTGTGTAGAAGCTTACAACGCTGAATCGAAGATCATTGAATGGTCAGTAAACGGTTATCAGTCTGAGTACCTTTCAACACCGATTCTCCAAAACTTTATTAAAAATCGTCTTAACGACTCTCTCACAAATATTGGCATTGAGCCAGTGTTTACAGATGTTGATCAAGACATGTTAGAAAAAGCAGAGTGGTTCGAAGAAGATGTCCTTGGTAATACTGCTACTGACTTCTTCTTTAAACGCCCTACAGAATATTCGAAGAAAGACAAATCATACGACGAAGACGACCTATTTTAAAGGTATAGATATATTATGGAAGATTATTATTGGTTGAATAAAGACTCGCGTTTGTTTCTAGAGCGCGGTTACTTAACAGAAGGTCAAACACCTGAAAAACGCGTAAGACAAATCGCACTCAAAGCCCAAAGAACATTGGGTGAAGATGGATTTGCAGACAAGTTTGAGGACTACATGAAGAAGGGATGGTATTCCCTCGCCTCTCCTATATGGGCAAACTATGGTCTTAAACGTGGCCTGCCCATTTCATGCTTCGGTTCGTATATCGATGATACAATGGAATCGATTTTAGGCAAACAAGCTGAAGTTGGTATGATGACTAAAATGGGTGGAGGAACATCTGCATACTTTGGAGCATTGCGTCCTCGTGGTACAGAAATTTCTGCAGGTGGTAATTCAAATGGTCCTGTACATTTCATGGAATTGTTTGAAACTATGACGAACGTTGTT
>MEHZ011602843.1_pt1 | contig 15352 bp, 12 predicted proteins | sample 897221 | NCBI WGS metagenome assembly MEHZ01 (sample SAMN05514161, study PRJNA337945) | marine metagenome | isolation source: marine surface water | place: Arctic Ocean | collected 2007-12-13
CAAACTTCTTTTGCCTCTTCCAGCATCAGCACATGACCAGCATGAAACAGGTCAAATGCGCCGAAAGTAATTCCTTTTTTCATAATTAAACTTTTTGATTGCATCAATTATCCATTAATATGCCTCCTAAGAGAAATATTTATGAAGATTATAAAAACAAAATATCTATTTGGTGCTTTTATAGAAGATATAGACTTAAAAGAGCCTATGTCGAACGAAAACATAAGCAATTTAAATAATGCGTTATCAGAAAACGAAGTAATTTTTTTTAGAGATCAAAAAATCACCCACGAAGATCACAGAAGATTGGCAATGTATTTTGGTCAACTACAAACACATCCGGCTTACCCAACAATCAAAGATTATCCTGAAATTACTATTCTAGAAAATGACAGAGAGAACCCTTCAAAAATTGAAGAGTGGCATACGGATATGACTTTTAGAAAAACCCCTCCCTTGGGAAGTATATTGATAGGAAAAATAATCCCAAAAGATGGAGGAGACACTCTATTCTCAAGTCTCGCCTACGCATATGAGGATCTAAGTACTGAAATGAAGATAAACATTAAAGATCTTACCGCTGAACATAGCTTTGAATTTGGATTCCAAGAAAGTTTGGCAGAAGAAGGTGGAAGAAAACGATTAGAAGATGCGTTGTTAGAAAATCCTGCTGTTAATCACCCTGTGGTTAGAACTCACCCATTAACCAAAAGAAAACTGCTCTTTGTTAATAAACTTTTTACTTCTAAGATAAATGAATTGCCTCAAGAAGAATCAAAAGAACTTCTAGAATATTTATGCTCCCATATACAAAAGGACAAGTATATATGTCGCTTTGAATGGGAAAAAGATTCAATAGCTTTTTGGGACAATAGATCGGTTCTTCATAAGCCAGATAATAATTATTGGCCTCAACTTCGAAGAATGGAAAGAATAACTATTGATGATACCGAAAGACCTTACTGATTCTGATATTTAAAGAACTTTACCCACCATTTAGCTACTTTAACACTATCAATATTATCATTTTTTAGACTATAACTGGCTTCTTCATAAACAGTTTCGCTCAGCTGGTCCTTCCTATTTGAAGCTACATCATAAGCATAATCAGCTGTAAATTCAGGATGCCCTTGGATAGACATGATATGCGTTCCAATGGAATACATTGCTATAGGAACATTTTCGTTTCTCGCAATTAGTTTTGCATTCTGCGGAAGTTCTGTAACTTGATCTTGATGAGAATGTATCAAGCTAATTGAAGTATTTTGTTCCTCAATGAAATCAAATTTTTCTAAAAATTCATAACTTTGAACTCCTATTGTCCAACCTTTATCTGATTTCTTGGTCTTCCCTCCTAGTGCTTTAGCAATTAATTGATGCCCGAAACAAACTCCAACCAATGGTTTTTTTAAGTTATTAAGATCTTGTACAAATGTTTCTAACTTTCTTATCCATTGCTCTGAGTCATAAACACTCAATTTACTTCCAGTAATCAGATACCCATCACACTCATCTAAAATCTTTGGATAATTGCCTTCTACAACATCGTAAACCTTTAGCTCTATAGAAGGGTCTGCTTGATTAAAAATATGACGATAAAAATCAGGCTGATCACCATGTTTGCCGACTAAATCTGGCATTACATGGTCGGTTAGTAAAATTCCTATCGTTAATTTCATAAGCTTTTAATATTATCCCATAAAGCATGACTGAATAAGAAATGACTGTTATTCTTTATTTTTTACTAAGGAGATAATAATGAAAAACACTTATGAGTTTCTTAACACGGAGATCAATGGACACATACTTGAAATAACAATCAACAGACCCGACGTTATGAATGCTTTACACCCCCCTTCACACAGAGAATTTGATGAAGTTTGGAGTGAGTTTACTAACGACAAGAATCTATGGGTTGCAATCATAACCGGAGCTGGTGAAAGAGCCTTCTCTGCAGGGAATGATCTTAAGTATCAAGCTTCTGGTGGAGACAGATCTGGAATGCCAGAATCTGGTTTTGCAGGATTGACTGCAAGGTTTAATTTAACTAAACCTATTATTGCAGCAGTAAATGGAGTGGCGATGGGAGGCGGAATGGAAATTGCACTGGCGTGTGACTTAATAATTGCGTCATCAAATGCCAGATTTGCCCTGCCTGAACCAAAAGTAGGATTGGCAGCTTTAGCTGGCGGTATGCAAAGATTGCCAAGACAAATTGGAATGAAAAATGCAATGGGAATGATGCTAACAGGTCGTCATGTTGGTGCTGCTGAAGCAAAAGAGTTAGGAATAGTTAATCAGGTAGTAGAGAATCAATCTGATCTCATGAATGCAGCAAGAGAATGGGCAAAGCAAATTGAAGCTTGTTCGCCGATGTCTATAAGAGCTACTAAGCAAGTAGCTTATGAAAGCTTAAATGAAGCTAGTCTCGAACAATCAATGCAAAATCAATACACTGCGGTTCATGATTTATTTCAAAGCGAAGATTTTGTAGAAGGGCCAGTCGCTTTTTCTGAAAAAAGAGCACCAGATTGGAAAGGAGAGTAGCTTAATTTAAAAGTTTCCTCGCTTTTTATAAAGAGTAATCTAGATAAATTGGCGAGGACCATGCCCTCTCTTGTGTGTCTTCCAAGCAATCGTCTTCGTATGGAGTAAGTAAAGCACTCCCTTCACATATATTGGTTGACTTGCAATTGCCTAGCATGTCGTTTTCGCATCGTAAATTGTTTGCGTTTATAGCCTTTGATGATTGTTCTATAGCCCTAACGTAATAGACGGTATCCCTCTTCTCTTTATCAAACTCTTTGTCTGTAAAAGTAAAGCTGCAGCCCGAAGCATCTACAGGACAATCAAACACTTTCCACTTGTCTTCTATTAATTGTCCAATATCTTCATTAAGACTGACCTGAGGTTTTATTCTTACCACTTCCAATCTCTCTATAAGTTTTCTTTCATCCGATGGGTTGTAGCACTCATTGCGGCATAAATCTTCTAATCTTTCAGGTCCTAGAGCATTAAGGGAATATTCAGGACAACCTGGTTTTTGCTTAAAAGATCCTACAGCTTTAACCAAAAATCTTGGATTACTGCCCATGGAAGCCTCTGAACCCATAGGAACAGACTCTCCTTCTGGTTCATTTAACAAATTAAACCATAAAAGGATTCGAGGACCGCTGGTGGCATAAACTTCTTTTCGCTTGATGGCGTTCCAGATTTCATCTCTATTTTTTCCTATTGAGTGCGTGGCCATTAGACCTCCTGTGACGAAGAAGGAAGCTCCTCGTTCTGCTTCTATAGGACCTGATGGCAATGTTTCAGAAGTCCAATTACGTTCGTTTGATTTACTAAAAGTACCAGGACCTTTCCTAAATCCAAACATTAGAGATGAAGGATCGGTTGCTCCTGAAGCATCAGTCATCTCCCTCCTATTAATTTCCTTGTAACCCGTTCCTGGTCTAGCAGTATGATTATCACTTGATGCAATAAAAGAAAACCTAAACCTGTCCACAGTATCGCCACTGGTAAAATTTCTCATAGCAAGCATGTATTGAACTGACCCGGCTGGTCTAAAATTAAAGGCCGGTAAAAAACAATCATTACATTGATTGGCGTTTAGCCATTCAGAGGGATTTTCGTCTAGAATTGTTGAGTAACCGGCTACACCTTCATTTGCATAGTTCTTTCTTGCCACTTCAGCTCGCTTGGAACATTCTCTTACAGATTCCCCTTCTGAAAGGCATCGATCTTCTATGATTTTACCTGCCTGCCAACAGCCTGGTAAAAAGCCTTTAGAAGGTCTAGGACAAGTGGCGTTACCTTCATCATCAAATAAAACGCTTCTCCAATCCCTGTACTCTTCAGAATTTCCGTCTCCTGAATAAATTTCAACCATGGTTTGTATCTTTGGATCGTGCTGGTCTTCTGTTAACTGTTCTCGCCAGTCGCTGGAAGGTGGCGTATAAGTCCCCCAAGCGGTTCCATGAGGTATGACTATTGCTTCGTGACCCCAATCGTTTAATTTATCAAATAAAATACCTGGATCAGATGCTGTCTCTCTGCAATCCAAAGGCAAGTCTCTTACGGGAATGTCCAAAGGACATCTTTGTGTTTGAGAGTCATTAATGAAACGCATTAAGTCATGGATTCTTCTGTCTGTTGGCCTCATAGCCGCCATAACCATCTTCTGAGTATAAGATAATTCCAAAAAACCAGTATTGTTGTCTGCTGAAATAGGACGAGCTGGTATTTGATCTTCCTCTAAACCTTTTAATATTATATTTTTATGACCGTAATGTTCTTTTCCAAAACCCCCTACCTGTGACCATTCCCAACCTAAAAATGCAACCGTATCTGGCTCAGAAGATCCATTCACTTTATTACACTGTCTGATTGATTCCTTTATTTCAGACCAATCTGCAGGTGTAATGTCTTCAGCATGATCCGTGTTTGCCCAAAAATCTAAAGAAGAACAAAATCGAGCAAAGTCACAAGCATCAGCCGGAGGTTTAGTGCCTTCTCCAGACAGCATCGGTAAACTCAACATAAAAGCGTCTTGTGAATAAGTGGTGTGGACGTGAAGATCTCCAAAGAGAATCATCTTCGGATCTTTTATATTTAGTGTCTCTTTAGCCAGCTTTTGATTATTTGATCTATCAGCAAGAGTCTCCTTGGGTTGAGTTTTTTGTGTTACTTCTCCGGGACCTTCGTATTTTCCCAAGGACCCATTTACAACCAACGTTACAAAAAGAAAAAAGGCTAGAGCCAAAAGAACAAAAAAATAAATGGTTTTTCTAATCATCTTATTATTCTAACAAATTTTAATTAGTACCTTAGTACTTGAGTTTTTAAGCATCAAAAGATAGTCTAATGGACTTGATAAATTAAGGAGAGGATATGTTCGATTTGAAAGGAAAAACTGCGGTCATCACGGGGTCATCAAAAGGAATAGGAAAGTCCATTGCCATGCAAATGGCTCTGCAAGGGGCACAAGTTGTTGTTTCAAGCAGAAAAGCAGACGTTTGCCAAGCTACAGCGGATGAGATCAATGAAGCCTGTAAAGGACAAGAAGGAGGCGCCATAGTAATTCCATGCAACATATCAGACAAAACAGCATTACAAATGTTAGTTGATGAAACCAGAGTACAATTAGGAAAGATTGATATATTGGTTTGCAATGCAGCTTCTAACCCTTTCTTTGGATCTTTAAGTGATATTCCTGATGAAGCTTTTGATAAGATCATGAACAATAATATTAAAAGCAATCACCTTCTCTGCCAGATGGTCATTCCAGAAATGAAAGAACGTAAAGATGGAAGCATAATTATTGTTTCTTCCATTGGAGGCCTTAGATCAAGCACTGTAATTGGTGCTTATAATATTTCAAAAGCAGCAGACATCATGCTTGTAAAAAATCTTGCAGCTGAATTTGGTCCTCACAATATTAGGACAAATGCCATTGCTCCAGGTTTGTTTAAAACCGACTTTGCTAAAGCATTATGGGAAAATCCAGAGATTCTTAAATCAGCCACGGCAGATTGTCCACTCAAGAGAATTGGAGAACCCGATGAAATAGGAGGAGCAGCAGTATTTCTTGCATCCAAGGCAGGAACTTTTGTTAATGGACACACTCTGGTAATTGATGGTGGCTCAACAGCATAAGGGGAAAAATATGAATGATGCAGTTTTATATAGGAAAGAAGACGGAGTTGCGATTGTAACTCTTAATAGGCCGGAAAGATTAAATGCTATAACGGATGAAATCAGGGCTGGTTTAAAAGAAAAACTTGATGATGCTTGCAAAGATAACGAGGTTAACGTCATTGTCTTGACAGGAGCTGGTCGTGGTTTTTGTGCTGGAGCTGATATGGACGGGCTTGCTGCTACCAGTAAAGGAGAATCAAACAAAGGATTGGAAGCTGAAGAAAGAAATTATTCCTCAAACAATACCAAAGGTTTTGAAGGCGGTTTTAGTTACTTCCCAACCCTTCCTAAGCCTGTGATAGCAGCGATAAATGGACCTGCTGCAGGAGTTGGTTTTATTATGGCTCTCTATTGTGATATTAGATTTGCAAAAGAAAGCGCCGTATTTACAAGTGCTTTTTCTAAAAGAGGATTAATTGCTGAATGGGGTGTTGGCTGGATATTACCCAGATTAGTTGGCTTAGCAAGGGCAAACGATATATTGTTTTCTGCAAGAAGAATTGACGGATTGGAAGCAGAGAAGCTCGGCATTGTTAATAAAACCTTCAGCGATGAAACCTTTGATGATGAAGTTATGACTTATGCAAAGAATCTTGCAAAATCAGTATCGCCAAGATCCGTGAGAATAATGAAGGAACAAATTTACAACGCTCAAGGAGAGACTATTAAAGAAAATCTTGATAGTTCTATGACTGCTATGCTCGAAAGTTTTGAATCAGATGATTTTAAAGAAGGCGTGGCTCATTACATGGAAAAAAGAGAACCTAAATTTACAGGAAAATAAAAATGGATATAAAAGAATTTTTAAACAAGGAATCTAGAGAACAACTTGCAAGGGATTTTACTAAAGAAGGTCTCTTTGAGATAAAGGACGAAGTCATAAGAGGAAACACTTACAGCGTATTTGCTAATCTTCCTCAAACATTAAGAGATTATTTTCAATTTCCTCTTATACACGGGGAATGGGATTTCCTAGCTTACGAAGATGAAACTTTTACTTATCAAGAAGTGCTTAATACTTCAGCGGGACTGGCGCACGTATTGGTAAATAATTTTGAAATTAAGAAAGGCGATAAAGTTGCTTTCTCAATGCGTAATTATCCTGAGTGGATAAATACTTACATTGCCGTGACGTCTATTGGAGCGGTAGCAGTTCCACTTAATTCTTGGTGGCAAGGAGAAGAACTTGAATACGGAGTAACGCACAGTGAATCTAAGCTCTTTATAGGAGATGGTGAAAGACTGGAACGATTAGAAGGACTGCTAAAAGAAGTTCCAAGAATTAGCGTGAGATGTGATTCAAGCAATTATACAAACACCGTTGCATTTGATGATGTCGTAACGCCTAGAGATTCTTTTCCAGAAGTAGAAATCCACCCTGAAGATGACGCGAGCATTATGTACACTTCAGGAAGTACAGGCTATCCCAAAGGCGTTGTAGCTACTCACAGAAGTGTTGTCAGTGCTCCCGAAACCTGGGCATTGATGGGCCAACTTGCTGGGTTAATAGAAATTGATGGCGTTCCACAAGCCTCTCCGGTTGCGGTAGAAAATCCTTGTACTCTAGCAGCCGTTCCTTTGTTTCACGTAACGGGTTCACATGCTGTATTTCTGTTGTCTTTGGTAACGGCCAGAAAAATTGTGTTTATGTATAAGTGGGATGCTAAAACTGCCCTTTCTCTCATAGAAAAACACAAAGTTACCGATATGACGGGCGTGCCGACCATGTCGTGGGAAATTCTTCAAGCACATAAAGACAACCCTGATATAGACATATCAAGTCTTAAAGGGCTGGGTTCAGGTGGAGCAGCAAGACCACCAGAACAAATTAAAGCTCAAGAACAAGACCATCCAGATAAAATAGCTACGGTAGGCTATGGTTTAACTGAAACGAATGCTCATGGAACCAATGCCAGCGGAGCCATACTTTATGATCGTCCTAGCACTGCTGGGTTCGCTACTCCATTCTTAAATGAAATAAAAGTCGTAGGCGAAGATGGTAAAGAACTCCCAACGGATGGAATTGGCGAAGTGGCTATAAAATCTACAAACAACTTCAGATGTTATTTAAAAAACGAAGACGCCACCAATGAAGTGCTGGATGCAGAAGGTTGGTTTAGAACGGGTGATGTGGGATGCATAGACGAAGAAGGCTTCCTCTATATAAAAGACAGAATCAAAGACATCGTTATAAGAGGTGGAGAAAATATTGCTTGTCTGGAAATAGAAGCTGCTATTTATGAGCACCCTTCCGTTAGAGAAGCTTCGGTATTTGGGGTTCCAGATGAAAGGCTTGGTGAAAAACTAGCCACTCGTATCTCTTTAAACCCTGGAGCAACTTTATCTCATGAAGAACTTTCCTCGTTTCTATCTGAAAAAATAGCTAAATTTAAAGTACCTGAATACTCGTGGTTCCAAGCAGAGGAATTGCCAAAAGTAGCGGCAGGTAAAATTGCTAAGAAGCAAATGAGAGAAGAAGCAATCGCTGAATTGGAGTCGAAATAATGGACATTAAAAACAAAAGAGTAGTGGTAACCGGCGCTGCAAGCGGTATTGGAAAAGCTTTAGCCGAAGCTTTTAAAAATGCAGAGGCACAATCTGTAGTTTGTGTTGATATGAACCTAGAAGGAGCAGAAGAAACTGCTCAATCCGTAGGAGGCATAGCCGTTAAAGCAAATGTAGGTCAAGAATCAGACATAGTTAATGTCATTGAGAAGGCAAACGCATACTCTGGTGGTATCGACATATTTTGTTCAAATGCCGGTATAGGGGGAGTTCACGGATTTTTTGAAGTAGAAACCAAAGATTGGCAGAACATCTGGGAAGTAAACGTTCAATCCCATATCTTTGCAGCCAAGCACGTACTTCCTCAAATGCTGGAAAGAGGAGAAGGCTATCTAATGAATACCTCCTCAGCAGCAGGGTTGTTAACTCAAATCGGTTCAGCTGGATACTCAGTAACCAAGGCAGCAGCTGTTAGTTTTGCTGAATGGATAAAGATAACATATGGCCACAAAGGAATCGGAGTCTCATGCCTTTGCCCTCAAGCGGTTAGAACGGCGATGACTGCACAAGGCGCTGGTGTAGCTGGAGTAGACGGCATGATAGAAGCTTCAGAAGCAGCAGAAAATGTTCTGGACGCAATACAAAAAGAACGATTTTTAGTTACCCCCCATGAAGAAGTTCTAGAGTACGTTGCTAGAAAAGGCAACGATCGAGACAGGTGGATAACTGGAATGCAACGTTTGCAAGAACGATTTGAGGATTGGAAACCAGGAGAGAATTAAATGACGAACTTACATCATCTGTCAGCCACTGAGCTGAGTAAAAAAATCAAAGCTAGAGAAATTACCTCTACTCAACTTACCAAACATTTTATAGACAGAATTGAAAAATATGACGATTCAATTAATGCAGTAGTAGTAAGAATTTTTGATAAAGCTTTAGAAGACGCTCAAAAAGCAGACGCAGCATTGGAAAACGGAGAAGATTGGGGACCTTTGCATGGTCTTCCTATGACCATAAAAGAGTCTTATAAAATTAAAGACACCAAGGCAACGTGGGGCAATGAAAACTACAGAAACAACATGGGAGATGCTGATGGCTTGGCTGTAAAAAGATTTAAAAATGCTGGGGCCCATTTTCTTGGCAAAACAAATGTTCCTCTTGATTTGGCTGATTTCCAGAGCTACAACTCAATCTACGGAACAACAAACAATCCTTGGGATGTGACCAGGATTCCTGGTGGTTCTTCTGGAGGAAGTGCTGCGGCATTGGCAGCTGGATTTACTGGCCTAGAGGCCGGTTCTGATATTGGAGGTTCGATAAGGAATCCTGCTCACTATTGTGGTGTTTATGGGCACAAACCGACTCATGCAATCATTCCCTCAACCGGTCACGAGCTGGTTGCAAATGTACCAGAACCTGACTTGTCAGTGTGCGGACCCTTGGCCAGAAGTGCAGAGGATCTCCGAACTGCATTAGATATAATGAGCGGACCTACAGGACAAGAAGCCATTGGATGGAAGCTGGACCTACCAGAGCCTAAATTTAAAGAATTGAAAGATTTAAAAGTTGCCATATGGTCAACCGACGATATGGCACCAGTTGCTAATGAAATATCAGATAGAGCCATTATGGTTGGTGAAACGTTAGCCAAATTAGGGGCGACAGTTTCATATGATGCTAGACCTGCCTTTGACCCACTTCATCAAGAAATTGTATATCAAACTTTGTTGCAATCTGTGATGAGTGTATCCATGCCAAAAGATGAAATTGCAAAAATTGAAGAGATGGCCAGAAATCTACAACCTGATGACTTCTCGGCAGAAGCATTGCTTGCTAGAGGATCTGTTTTATCACACAGAAATTGGATACGAACGAACTTCCAAAGGGAACAGATAAAGCTTGCCTGGGCAGAATTCTTTAGTGAATGGGATATTTTAATATGCCCTCAACAGGCTACTACAGCTTTTACGCATGACCAGAAAAAATTTAGCGAAAGAACGATCATGGTGGATAATCAAGAACAGCCTTATTTTCAACAGATTTTTTGGGCCGGCATGATAGTAAATGCCCATCTTCCTAGTACTGTATTTCCTACAGGTCCTTCTGATGAAGGATTGCCAATAGGTCTTCAAGCTGTAAGCGGACTATATCAAGACAAGAAAACCATAGAATTTACTCGTTTACTGGCTAAAGAAATAGGCGGGTACACTCCTCCTCCAAACTTTGCCTAAAAAAGTACTTATTATTAAGTTGACCTCCATGGGTGACTTAATGCACGCCCTACCTGCCTTAACCGAAGCTAAGGAGTTTAATCAAGACATAGTATTCGACTGGGTGGTTGACCGGTCCTTTTCAGAAGTTCCAAAATGGCATCCGGCTGTAAACAAAGTCATTAAAACTGACCACAGAAACTGGAAAAAACAGTTCTTCTCTCCTGAATCAAGAGACGCTCTGAGATCGGTAATAAATGACATTAACAATACCGAGTACGACCTTGTAATTGATATGCAGAACAATCTTAAAAGCTCTTTCCTGTCTTACTTGTGCAAACACAAAGTAACAGGCATGGACTTTAAAAGCGTTAGAGAGTTCCCAGCCCATCTATCTTATAATAAAAAAATTAATATAAGCAAGGACTTGCACGCAATAACTAGACAAAACATTATATTATCAGAGGCACTTGGCTACTCGACATTAAATTCATCTGACTACGGTATTACTGATGTAAATTTTATAAAACCATCATTCAATTTACCTTCCGAATACGTGGTTTTGGTTCAAAATGCCAGCTGGAAAACAAAACAATGGTCCATAGTTAATTGGCAATTACTCGTTAATCACTTAGACAAGTTGGGTATTGATATGATTCTTCCTTCTGGAAACGAAGAAGAGTATCTAAGAGCAAAAAAAATATCGTCTGTTTCCGGTAAGACGCACGTCTTAAAACCCATACCTCTAAATGAAATTGCGTACATCATGAATAAGGCTAAGTTCAGTGTGTGTTCCGATACAGGTCTGGCACACTTATCGGCTGTAGTAGACACCCCTTCACTTACTCTTTATGGACCAACCGATACAAAATTAATTGGTACAAAAGGAAATAATCAATTCCACATAATTGGTTCTGACAACAACATAAATTCTATTTCAATTGAAGAAGTAATAAACAAGCTTCCTGCTGTTTAACTATTTCGTTGGAGGAAGCTTGGCGTATGCTCTTTTCATATCCGGATCGTCCTTAACCAAATCTTTTTGCAGATCCCAAAGAGTCGCGTGAATAGTAGGTGCTCTTTCTGGATTTTCATGCATTAACGATCTTGTACCAACGGGATTGGGCTCTCCTGAAATCATCCCTCCTTCGTTGACCCATTTTAAATAAGCAGCTTCTTCTTCGTTTAAAGGAAGATCCGTTGGTTCTTCAAGACCGCCTGCCAATGAGGCAGCTAAGAACTTAAGAGCCTCCTTAACCCTTCTATCCATGCTTAATCCAACGTGATCGGCCCATCTAACTAAATGATACTCATGCCTTATATCGTTGTCCCAAAGAATTCTATGCATGAACTCTGTTCCATCATGAAGGTTAATATAATCTTTATCCCCCACTTCTAAGTAGATATCTAAATTGCTGGCTCTGATTTTATCTGCATTTTGCGAAACAATAGTTGCAGGATTGTCTTGCAGCCAAGCCTCTTCGTCTAACGGCGATCCCCATACCAAACCTTCGTAATCTTCGTTTCTCCACCACGTATTCCTTTTACCGCCTTCTGTTCTAGTAATTGAGGGCTCTATGGCTGGTTCCATTGGTGCAATGGCTTTAAACCGCTCAGGATTCTTAAAAGCAATTTTAAGAGATCCATATCCACCCATCGAAACACCCGTCATAATTGTTCCATCTCTATCTAATCTGGTGTTGAAATTCTCTGCCGCCCATTTTGGCAGCTCATCGACTACAAATTGTTCCCATTTTCCACCGTACCAGCTCACCGGACCTGAAGAAAATGAAACCATCACCATTGGTGGTATGTCTCCATTCTCCCAAAGAGATTCCCAGACATGCATTGAGTCTAATAAAAAACTCCTGTCACCTCCTCCTCCGTGAAGGCTGATAAGAAGAGGTAGAGATTCTTTTATTGAATCAAAATTTGGAGGTAAAACAACGGATATTTCGACCTGATGACCCATAATCGTTGATTCTATTTCATGAAGTTCTTGTTTTGCTTTCATATTTTTTTTCTTATTTAAAATCTATTCTTGACCTGTTATAACCTTCATTTATTAAAGATACTTTTTCAGATCGTAAATTTTGTTTTTCTTTAATAACCACTCCAATTGATACGTATTTCTGACTAGTGGAATTAAAGGGAGGCCAAGTAAAAACTCCAGGTAAAGAAGGATTTCCGGTTTTTGCAAAATTTGTCCAGATGTCAATCATGTTATTTGACAAAGTTACATCTTCTTCGTTGAAATCTATATCAAAATTGTCGACGCCACCAAATATATACGGCACTTCAGCTGCGTGAAACGCTTTTAATTTTCTAGAGCCGTTAATCTTCGGATGATGATCCCATATGTATAAATAAGCTTGACTATCGACAGTGGACATTAAATTTCCCCAATCTTGCATGGGTGCTGTAAACATAGCGTCCGTGTAAAAATTAACCCAAGACTCTTTGGACATTTCTTCGGTATCTGTTGGATAATACTCAAATATTTTTTTATCTACATTTGGTAGTATTTGATTTATTGAAGATTTTAAAAGATCTGAATATTTAAGAAATTCAGCAAATTCTGGAGCCATTATTTTAGGATCAAAAGTAGTAGCTTCATCGGCCGTACTGCCAATTAAAACTGGGGTATTGGCCTGATTGCCTTTTAAAAATATTGCAGAAACGGCTTCAGGTAGAACCTCTCCATCAATAATAGTTAAGGTATCAAAAGTAGTTGAATAGGTTGGATCTTGTTCTACTCTATTAATAATTTCTTCAGCAGGTATGTCTCGCAAATCATCAAGAGATGTATTTTTTTTATCTGAGATTATTTTAGTTAAATTAAGTCCATGCTCTAAAGCACTATCAGAATAATCACTTGCGACACTTAAATGCGTAAGTGGGAGAAGTCTGGCTCCACTCTGTCCTATAACTTTATGAAAGAGTCCCTGAGACAATGGACTGGCTTGCAATACGTTTACGCTCCAAGAACCTGCAGATTCTCCAAAAATCGTAACATTATTTGGGTCTCCTCCGAATTCATTAATATTATCTTGTACCCATCTAAGAGCAGCGATCTGGTCTCTGTAACCTTGATTTCCAGAGCTGCCGTTATTTTCATCGTTTAATTCTGAATGAGCGAAATAACCCAATGGTCCAAGTCTGTAATTAACCGTTACAAGGATGACATCTCTTTTAGTTAATTCTTCACCTTTGTATTCGCTTCCGGATCCCCACACAAGAGCACCACCGTGTATCCAAACCATAACAGGAAGCTTGTCTTCCGTTGTATTAGCTCTAGTCCAAACATTTAAAGTTAAACAATCTTCGCTCATGCTGGATATTTCCAGACCATCGTCGTAGAACTCAGTAGTTTGCTTGGGTTGATAACATACTTTACTGTTCACTGTAGCATCTCGAATACCAGCCCAAGATTCAACCGTTTCAGGTGGAGCCCATCTTAAATTACCAACCGGTGGTGCTGCATAAGGGATTCCAGAAAAAGTTTTTAAAGAACCGTTTTGTTTACCTTCAATATGACCGTTTTCTATTGTAACTATGGTCCCTATGGCATTCGCATCACTGCATGAATAAATAAAGAAGATCAATATGCCAGTGACTAAACTTTTAACTGTATATTTCATATTTTTTTTAGTTGGTTATTAAATAATGTTCGTTTTAGTAGTTTCTGTTTGTTTAGTCTAAATTAATTCCCTTAAATCCATTGTTTCGCCAGGATTTTAATATCTTAAAAAAACTATCTGGTCCCCCTCCGTATTGGAGACTAAAGAGGCCATTAATTTCTTTTTTTCCTTCATCGTTGTAATAACCTGGTGTACAAGACGAAAGAAACTCTTCATTAGCCAAAGCATTTTTTTTCATTTCCTCAACCCATCCGTTTTCTGCTTCAATTGAAATTTCTATTTCTGTAGTCTTCTTAAGTTTCGCATAATCGATAATCGAGGCTATATGTTCGGATTGCTCAGTAAGCATATGTGTATTGTTAGCAGTCAAGCCACCTTGAACCACTCCCATAAAAAAAAGATTAGGGAAGCCTTGTGTCTGAAATCCATGCAAAGTCTTAACACCTTCTTGCCATTTTTTTTCTAATGTTAAACCGTCCTTACCAGTAATTGTGCATTCCGCTCTTCGTGAATAATCAGTCCCTACTTCAAAGCCCGTAGCAAAAATAATACAATCAAAATCATAATTTTTGTCATCAAACTTAATGCCACTGGGATTAAACTTGTCTACACCCTTACCCTTTGTATCTATTAAGTGAACATTCTTTAAATTATAGGCATTTAGATATTCGTCATGAAAACAGGGTCTTTTGCAAAATTGCCTGTAATACGGTTTTAGGCTCTCTGCAATTCTAGGATCTTCTACAACTGAGTCTACTCTTCCTCTAATTTCTTCCATCTTTTCAAAATCTGCCATCTCAACCATTTCATTTAACTGATTGGGGTCAAGGTCTTTATATTCTTCTAGTTTCGAAGGGTCACTCAATACCGCTCCTAACTTCTTCATGATGCTTGTCCAGCCATCATCGACTAAGTCTTCTTCTTGGTCTCCTCCTGTTACAAGAACATTAAAATTATTCATCCTCTTTTTTTGCCAACCGGCTTTTAAAGTTGAAGCCCACTCTTTGTCAGTTGGCTTATTGCCTCTTAAATCTATGGACGATGGTGTTCTTTGAAAAACAAAAAGTTCTTTTACGGAATTGGCTAAATGCGGAATGCATTGAACGCCTGTTGCACCAGTGCCAATAATAGCCACTTTCTTATCTTTAAGATTCTCAAGAGATTTGCCAGTGTAGTTATAATCCCATCTGCTTGTATGAAAACTGTGCCCTTGGAATGATGACATACCAGCAATATTAGGGAGTTTAGGCTTATTGAGCGTGCCAATTGAACTGCAAATGTATTTGGCAGAAA
>MEHZ011639762.1_pt1 | contig 15317 bp, 6 predicted proteins | sample 897221 | NCBI WGS metagenome assembly MEHZ01 (sample SAMN05514161, study PRJNA337945) | marine metagenome | isolation source: marine surface water | place: Arctic Ocean | collected 2007-12-13
TCGGGTCAGAGTTCATTAGCCAAATCCAATCAATGCAAGACGGGACATACGCCCCGGTGCGGATTCCTACTGGTATAAAGTCTCTTGATGCAAAGCTCCCAGAAGGTGGTATTGGAAAGGGTGAAGTATTTGTTATCTCTGCTCCAACGTCCTGCGGTAAATCTCAGCTTGCTTTGAATATAGCATTGCGACTAGCTATTCGTGACAATAAAGGTGTAGCGTTGTTTTCTCTAGAGATGCCTCCAGAGCAAGTGTTCAAACGTATGGTGCAGATATCATCATGCTGTAACATCGAAGAGGCAAACAATAGCACCGACAAGGTAGAGGCTTTTAAGCCCATCGTAGAGGCTACTGAGAAGATCAAGAAGTCGCCTATATATATCTACAATCATATTAGGAACATGCACGACCTTAGAGCCAAGTGCAGGAACCTGAAGAGGAAGCACGGAATATCTATGATAGTCATAGACTACTTGCAGTTGATACCTTGGGACGGCAAGATGCAGAAGCACGACGGGATAGCAGAGGTCAGTCATAGCATAAAGCAGATGGCTATGGAGCTTAACCTTCCAGTGATACTACTAGCTCAGGTAAATAGAGAGGGTGCGAAGAGAGGTAAGTTATCTATATACGACCTGAAAGACTCAGGTGACATCGAGAACGACGCTGATGTTATCCTGATGATGTGGCCCACTTGTTTCGACATGGCTAAGAGCAAAAAACTTGACAAAGCAGGTAAGCCATATATTGATTTATCATACAGTCTCGTTAAGAACCGAGAGGGTGAACGAGACGTTGTAGACAAGTTTATATTCGACAATTCAGTCGGCAGGATTTACTAATTTTTATTGGGAGAGGGGTAGCGGTAACGCCCCCACGGAGTTTTTAGATTATTTATACTCCGCTTTGATCTCCCTACTTTTTCCTTTGAACAGATACAAGATCACCTACGTAAACTTTGACATGAAGGAAGGTGAGAGCTCTGTCGCATCGAAGTGGGCTCACGATGAGAAATCGGCAGTTAGGTTGCTTCTTGCAAAGAACCCAGACAAAAACGGGTATTGTGTGTTTAAGAGAGGAGGAAGCGGCAGGATTCTTAATGTAGAACAAGCTAGTTTCCTTGTTGTGGAACCGGTTCGTTCATCTGCCCGCGACGAACAGCAGCTTGATCTTGCTCCATAGCTAGATTACCAAGGTTAGCTAATTCTTCTTGTAGGTAGACAGCCAGTTCTGGATGGTCTCTTGAGTACAAAGCTAAAGATTTTAATCCTTCGTCCGTAGCCATATAAAATGGTAGCCACTGTCTAAATACCATGGCAGCTTCGTCAGGTGTTTTTCTTGTTAGAATTTGTTTTAGACCTGGTGTAGCAGCAATTCTTCCATACAGGAATCGACCTATGTCTGGCAATAAATCTCCCATTACGAATGTTGTCTGCATTCCCCCCGATCCAGGTGAGATAACGGGTCTGACACCAGGTGCTTTTGCGGGCCGAGCAGTGCTATATTTTATTACTCTTGCTATTTCCTCCATGTTATCGACCCATTTTTTGCCCAAAACTTCTATTGCAACTTTTCTGATCTTAACATCTTTTAATTTCGTTAGCATTATATCACCGTCAAACAATGGTTTTCCTCTGCTAGTAACTGGATAGTTAACTTTAGTGGGTCTAGCTAATTCTACGATCTCTGTAGATAGTTTATTTTGCAATGTAAGTATACCATATTCTGGCGAAGACTCTTGGATTACCTTTAGTAACGATGATATTTCATCGGAGCTGTAGTTAAGCAAAGAACCAACAGCTTCTACTGCATCTTCTGCTGACAGATTTCCTTGTTTTTTGATTATAGCTTGAAACAGTTTGTTTTGTTCTACCGACGCTAGTTTAATAGCAGATTTTACTCTTTCTTCTGCTATTTTTAAAGCGTTCTTTGCTTGCGTCGGTGTACCCAGTTTAAGTATTTCTACAAAAATAGAATCGTCTAACTCAATAATTTTACCTGACGACTTAGCCAAATCGTTCAATCGGTTTATTGCTGCTACTTTAATATCCCAGGTTTTACCAAATAGCTGACTCATAACGTCCCTATTGACATTAATCTTCATTCCTTGCCCTAATTTAATTGTTCCGTTAAGACCAAGTTCAGATATATAAGATGATTTAAGTAACTTTTCAGCTTCCGATTTAGTAAGAGTTCCAGCGGGTGCAGCATCTGGAAAAGTCTTTAAAACTTCTCTGACTGTTTTTGGATCAGAAAGCACATATTTAAGCGTAGCTTCTGGCCCCATAACTTTATATGTTTCTGCTACGACATTTCCATTTCCACTACCAAAGTCTGGTTTTATTATAGGTTTTACGTTTGTTCTAAGAAACAGTCCGTATTTATTTCTGTAAAATTTATTGGCTTCCTTTAAGGCTTCTTTTGTCTTTGTGCTTTTTAATCCTTTGTCCCGAACTTTTGAAAGTTGTCTGAGCATAAGCCTGGAGAATCCAGCGGTTTCGCCTACCGCTGCTATTGCTCCAAAATCTGATCTTTCCGCATACTTTTTAATAAGTGTATTTAACTGCTTGTAAGATAGGGTTTTGACTGCTTTAAAGTCTTTCATGCCACCCTTAAACTCTAGGGGTAGTTTTTCCCTTAATGCTTTTAATACAGCTTCGTCAGATAAACCAGATTTTTCCATAGACGTAGCAAAAGCTCTGGCAGCTATGCTTTCGTCTATTCCACTGCCACCCTCTTTTATGGCTCTTCTAATAGCTTTTAAGACGGAATCTACGTCATAAAATATTCCTTCGTCAGTTGCTACTTGAGTTACCTTATCGAAAAGTTTTCTTTTTTCTACTCGAGCAGCTTGAAATTCTTTTTGTATTGAATTTTGAATTTTTCTACCAGCTGGTAAGCGACGATACATACGCTCAGTTCCACCTATTTTCTTTAACTTAGTTTGCAATATTTTCTGCACTGCACCCTGCAATTGCGGATCAAATGATGTTACGTCGTCACTCAACCTTGTTAACATTTGGGTTAGTCTATCTCTAGCAACTTCTACTACCTCTTGTATGGGCTTTGGTGAACCACCCATAAGGGCGTTTATCATACCATCTACCTCATCAAGGTTGCCTTGATATATCTTTCTAAGAGCAGGACTCATTGCACTAGCAGCTTGTTCCGTAGCAGCTCCGGCTCTGCTAGTTAGACCTCCAAGACCAGCCTGCAAGTTTGGAACTAACTCAGTCCCGTCGTCTAAGACTTTAGTAAATGTAGTTTTTAAGCTTTCAAAGTCGGCTCGTAGCAGCTTTGCTACATCATCCGCGCCTGAACCAGCAAAGCCACTTAGCCATTGACCACCCCGGATCATTGCCATTTCGGGAACAAAAGCAAAAGCTGATTCTACCCCTCTTCGTTTAGCAATTTCCGCAAAATCAGGAACGCTTCCGTCGTATGCTGCTACTGCGCTATCTTGTAGCATACCGGCTCCAAAGTATGATCCCGCAGAAACGGTTGCTAATGCAGCAGCTGAACCCCAACCAGCAACAGCTAGGGCAGGAAGCATGACTGGGGCTGCAACTGTAGCAATTGTAGCAGCGACTATAGGAATAGTAGCTCCAGCTGCAAACTGTGTAATATCACCAAAATCTAAACCCTCTTCGTTTACATATTTGTATTTGGAGTTTTCACCTTCGCCTTCAGTCTTTATTATAAGCCTATAACTTCCATTTACTGGAACAGCTTGCACGTTTCTATAACCATATTCCATGCGAAGATGGTCAATCTTTTGATCCATAGTAGGTCTAAGACCCAACGCTAACCTGTCAGAGTCGCTTATGCCACTGGTAGCATCTATATTTTCTATAGGAACTCGAAGCTGTAGTGCCGTATTTCTTTCAAGTCTTTTAACGGCAGTTAAATCGTCTACATCATTGCCGAGGGCATCTTGTTTATAAGATCCATCTAATAATTCTTGACTAGCTTCGACAATAGATGCTCCTATTAGCTCTCTAGAAAGTTCAGGAGTTATGGGTCGATCTCCATAGAATGCAAATTGATCTCCAGTTAAAGGGTCATTAACGTATACAGGCATATTACTTTGTTTGTATGTTACTTATTTCTTTACTATACGATTCAGTCTGAGCACTTCCATCTGGAAAGAAGTTATATAGCTTAGGAGCCACGTATGTTCCAACTATAGCAGGAATGCTTTGGGGGCTCATCATTCCCGCTCCTAGCATAGCAGCGGTTTTTAAACCTTCAACACTTCGTGCTTCTTTTGCTGCCTTTTTTTGTTCAAAGACCTCTTCCGCAGCTACTACAGCCTGCTCGTTCCTCTGTTCGCGACTTACTGCGGGAGCAGGGACAGGTTCTGCTCCACCTGGCCCCGATTGAATTGTACGAGGAGCTTGCGGAACTCCTACGTTATCTATAAAGTATCCATTTCTTGCTGCAGCCGTTATGCCCACGGCTTCGGTCATTTCAAAGGTGTTTATATCTTCCAGGATTCTAGATAATTGACGGCTTGAAATTCCTGGTTGGCTATTAACGGCAGCTGCTCCATACTGATCGACCATTGATCTATAGGTGTTATATGCAGCTTTATTTCTATCGTAAACATATAGACCAACTGCGGCTTTAAGAGCTTTTGGTTGTAGATATTGATTTATGGAACTTGCTTTGTCCATAAGGGCTTCAAATTCCTTGACGGCTACTTGACCCAATCCAGTGGCTCCTTGCTTGGAATTATCCTTTAGCTCCTGCATTGTTGAAAGCGCAGAACTAGATGTAAGCTGGCTAATAGCCCTTTGCATTTCTACGGCATTTCCACCATCGAAAGGAAAATCCATGCCTAATTTAACCAAAGAAGCACCAACGAATCCAGAACTAAAGGCTGCAATGTTATCGTCAACCCTGCCTTTCGCATTTTGAATAACTTGCGTATCTGAAAGAAGGGAAGCCAGACCACCTATTTCTGCATTATAAGAATCTTTAAACTCTTTTTCACGCTCTGATTTTTCCTTGCTTGTAGGCCCAGCGTATACAAGACCTTGTGAAATGGCTGCCTCTGTTTGTTCTCTTGCATCGTCCAAATCGCCAGTAGCAGCATATAATTGAGCCGTATACATGTTAGCAGTTGGCAAGTTGTCAGTATTGCCCCTTCCATTTACATATTCGTTCATGCTCTTTTTAAGCTCTATTCTGCCTTGAACTTTCTGTACTGCGTCTCCTTCGGTTAAGCCCTTAGCCACTTCTTGTGCAACTTCTGGGCTGTTTACAGCTCGAGAAGAAGCTACTACCACGTTGCCCTCACTGTCCGTAAAGTACCCTGCATTAGGGTCTACCTCTGACGATTGCGCGGGAGCCGCTGCAGGAGCTTGTGGAGCCGCTGTAGGAGCCTGTGGAGCCGTTACAGGGGCTTGTGGGGCAAATGGGTTATTATCAACTAAGCTTTGCCCTGTAGGAGCTGTAGGGATGGGCGCAGGTTCGGGTAATGCTAGCCCAGTGACTGGTCGAGCAACTGGATCATTAGTAGCAGTCGCGTTAATATTAGCGACTGGAGGAACAGGAGCTCCTCCGCCTGCATTGGCTACAGGAGCCGCTGAACCCGGTGGATTGCCTAGCAAAGTATTTATGGTTTTTTGCCGTGGACTTATTGTTCCAGGAGCTGGATTTAGAGCACTCAGTTCAGCATTAGATACCTTCATCTTAGCTGTGCTTGCATCACGACTCGCTTCAGCTTGTGCTATTTGAGCCTGGACTAATTCATTATTAAGATTGCCAGATGTTGTTTTTTTCTCCAATTCTATCTGGTTTTCAATAGATCTTAAATAAGACGATATAACTGAATTATCTTCTAGTGTAGCACGACCCTGAGTAGCCCTGTTGTAGGCTTTTTGTATACGAGGAGGAGCTTTATTTAGAGCATTTAAAAGGCTTTCATTTTGACTTATAGCACCCATCCACGATGCTTGAGCATCAGCAGAAGCCCTATTATTCATTGTCACTTCAGCCAAAGAAGCCCGAATGCGAGCATTCTTTTCTTTGCTTGCTTGCAACTTTGTGTCTTCACCTCTGATGACGGCATTTGTTAATTGACTATAGTCCGCAGATGCTACCTGTGGATTTATCATTGCTGAATTATTTACTTGAACCATAATTTTATTTTATCTTAATTTTAATCACCAAGAAAGAAGTTCCATACTGTATCCCATACAGCCACGGCTCCTTTGACGACATCCACTGCAGCTCCAGCAGTAGCTTCTACGACATCCACGGCTCCTCCGACGACAGCCTTTCCTGCATCAAACGCAAAATTACCGCCTGCAGATAGAGCGTCTTGACCTGTCCCAATAAGGGTTTGACCTAAATCTACTGCCCCACCCATTAAAGTATTCGCACCGCTAAGAATAGGGTTTGAACTGCTGTTCTGAGTTTGGTTAATATTATAATTTTCGGTAAACCCATTGCCGCCGGGATTAGCTAGAGAGCCATCAAGGTTTACTGCAAAAATATCAGCGGGGTTTGAGTTACCAGTAAGTAGATCTCCAGCATTGTTTGTTGCAAACGCATTATTAGCAAGAGAACTAGTGTAATCAACAACAGTTTCTGCCGCACCTGCTAAATTGCCAAACGAGTTTATATTAAACTGTGAGTTGGGATCGTAAGTAGTGGCGGGAAGAGGAGCAGTACTGAACGTGTTAGTATTAACAGGAACAGTAGCTGTAGTTACTGCTTGTGTGTTAGTATTAACAGGAGCAGCAGTCTGTGCATTGTCGTTGCCTCCCGGTAACGCATCAACAGCTTTATTCCCAAGTCCTGCTACGGCAGTTGCCGCAGCTCCAACTCCAGCAACAGCTGCAGCTCCAGGAATACCAGCACTTTTCATTGAGTCTGCAATGCCTCCAACTGCTCCACCGAAATTACTTAATGTGTCGAGAACAGACGTGGCTGTTTGTTTCCCAGCGTTAAACTGGTTAACCACGTTGTTTATTTTGTCTAGGAGCGTTAGATCGTCATCCGCCTCTGCTGCTTTTCTTGCGTCTACAAGAGCTGCTTGAGCCCTAGCATTATCCAAGAAGTTTTGATTATTCTCATAATTTTGTTGAGCTGCACCTGCTGCATCAACAGTGCCATATGGAGGACTAATTGTTCCAACACCTCTTTCGTAAGGGGAACTTCCAGCTCCTAGCAACAAATTAGGTATTTGGTCTGTAAAGTTACGACTCATGTTGAAGGTGTTTCCACCTGCTACTTGAGCTCTTGCTTCTCGGTTTGCTCTAGCGTCCTCTGAACCAAGCAAACGCTCGTATAGCATACTGGGATCTCTTTCTCTTCCTTGCAAAGCAGAGGTCTGGAAAGCGTCTTCTGTAATTTGAGCCTGCCTTGAATCGGAGAAGTTACCTTCCGCCTCATCATACAGTCGATTCGACATTGTATTTTGTTGCCGAAGTTGATTTGAAGCAATTGGGTCAGTGTTATACAACGCTGCTGCGTATTGTGGCCCGTAGTCTTGAAGCAGTCCTAAGTCATTTCCGCGCTGAATTTCTCTTAGATCATTTACTAGACCCTGTTCGTCTGCCGCGAGGGTAGCAGTCCTATCAAAAGCAAGTTTGTTAATCTGTCTTGTATACCTATCTATCAGGTTTTGCGCATCTACTTGAGCCAGTCCTCCGCCCTTGTATCTATTTGCAATTTCAGTTCCATAAATAACTTCTAGTAGACCAAAGATAGGGTCATACGATTCACCGTACCCAACTTCTCCCGAGCCAGTTCCACCCGCGCCTCCTGTAGTAAATTGTGAGGGCAGTTTGAGATCTGCGTCGGTATAGTCAGGCTGTCCAGTCGTATCAGTACTGATTACTGGGGTAGTAGAAGTTCCCGTTTCTGATGCACCTCCGTAAACTTGAGCATAAGCTTCTGTAATGGTCGCTCCTTCACCCAATAGCCTATTAAATTTAGCTTCTTGGGACTCACCTGTAATTACAGAATTATTATTTCCCGTTACATCAGCATTATTACCTGCGGTATTTTGGTCAGTTACTTGGGTATTTTGATTACCTTGGGTATTCTGATTGCCTTGGGTATTTTGGTCAGTTACTTGGGTATTATCGCCAGGTTGAGTAGTGTCAGATGTTCCAGAATCATTGTCAAATACGACTCCAGTGTATTGCGACCATGCCGAATACGCAGCCCGAGCAAAAGCCTCATTTCGAGACATTCCCTCCTCGTTCATCAATCTTGCTGTTTCAGTTTCTATATATTCTTTATATTGAGGATCGTCATCAAAATCGTCAAAACTAAGGTCGGTATTTATCTCCCCAACCTCTATTACTTCATTTGTCCTTGAGTTGTGCATCGCCCCAGTCCTAGGATGATAATAAATGGGGCCGTATGTATCGTCAAGAACTAATTGAGCGTAAGGTATGTCTTTGGCATCGTAACCCACTTGATAAATTTCCAACATATTCGCAAGCCTATGAGCTTCCACTTGGGCTTGATCGGAGGTTCCGCCTGAATCTAGAACCTGTTGGCTAACTCGTTCATACAAATCTGTAGCGTCCGGACTTGTATATTTCCCTGGCATCATTCCCACAAAGTCCCCATGCGTAAACTCGGGCATTACTTCATTTCTTGCAGTCCCTTCATAGTTCCCGTATTGTTGAAGTTCGATTGGAACATCGCTTGTTCTTGTTTGGCTCGTAGGATTACTGTCATCTGGGACAGTAGTGTTGGTATTTGTATTTGTATTTGTATTTGTGCTTGTGTTGGTATTTGTATTAGCCAATGCAGTCTCTGCAGCAGCCTTTGCAGCTAGAGCAGCATCAATTGTTGCTTGATCAACGCTACCGCCGCCGCTACTGACACTGCTACCGCCACCACCGCCACCGCCGCCGCTGTTATTGTTGTTGTTTTCTGCATCTTCTGCCGCTTCTCTTTCTCTCCTAGCGTTTGAAACATTGCTATTAGATGCGTTTGTGCTGGAGTCTTGAACTGTGTTAGGATTCCTTTCAACAGTATCAGAATGCCTTTCAAAAGTATCATTAAAATTAGAACGAGTGCTAGGGTCGTCAGGAACATTTGTAAAGCCACTACCAGGTTGATTGCTCTGAGTGTTTGTTACTCCACCATTATAATTTGGCTCGGTATAATTTCCATCTTGGTCAAAAGTTCCGCCTTGTTCGTAACCTGCTTGAGCTCTGGCTCCATCTTCATTTGCGTAAGCAGTGTATGGCTGACCATCACTATCATACATAGTAATTTCATTGGGAGTCTCTTCGCTCCACTCATCGCCATAAGCAGGTGTCCACGTATCATCATCGTTTAATCCTGGCCCTACAGGCCCTGAAGTGCCAGGATCAGCGTAATTACCATTTTCATCAAGGCCCGCGTCGTTGTCATCATCGTAATAATCTCCGTAATAATTATAATCCCCATCTCCATCGGGGTTATAGGTGCGCGTATAATAATCATCTAGACTTTCACCCGGCAGCATTCCATCTGGTCTATAGTCTGCCGCCGCCTGAGCCATTCCTTCCCTTTCTAATCGTGCCTCTCTTTCTTCAGGTGACTCAAAAGGATTGTAGGGAGTGCCATCTGCGTTACGCTGTCCGCTTCCATCGTCTACTATATTAGATCCAAAATCATTCTGATCAAAATCCGATTCACCTTCTCGCCCGTCTTCAGGTGGATAATAATTGTTTTCCGCTGCTGCTTGCGCTGCTGCGTCTGCCGCCAGCATTGCATCTATATCAGATTGACTAGGCCCGATTTGAGATGACTCGCCTTCGAGGGCAGCGTTATTCATGTCTTCAATGTCTTCCGCTGAAGGGCCTTCATTAAGAGCTTCCGCGTCTGCTGCCTGTTTAGCTGCCTGATCAGCTGCCCAATCTTCGTCAGAGATCCACTCACCATCACCATCTGCATCGTCCCCGCTGCCGCCACCCTCGCCTGTAATACCAAATGTAACTTTTCCCGGGAACAGGTTATTGGCAGCATTAGTAAAATTATCGTCAATATCAGCGAGTGATTGCAGATATTCATCTCGAGTCAGACCCTGCATGGGAGGCAACGTATCGCCATATGTCAACACCCTGCCATCATCATCAAACTGAAGCGAACCATCATATACAGTTCCATCAGCGTTATATAGCTCTTCAGCATTAGTATTACCACCATTTACTCGAACTGGAAAACCTTGGTCATTTAATACCTCTGGAAATTCCTCGTCGTAGTAATTGTCAGTTTCATTTGCCAATTCCTCATATGATTGTTCGGGATACTGAGATGTTCTGTCTAGATATTCTTCAAGCTGCTCTGGTGTTGCATTAAGGACATCCTCTGCAAGTTGGTTATAGGCAGCTTGTGTATAAAGCTCATTTAAAGCTTTTTGAACCTCTGGAGTCGGGGGTTCCGTCCTGTCTGGCCCAAATATTCCAAACGGGTTTGCAAGCACATCGCCCACGACGGGAATAGGCGTAATAACATTGTTGTAAAAGTTTTCTACAATTTTGACTGGATTTGCAACTAAATCTAAAATGTTAGCTGCTCCCCTAACTGGAGCCGGCAGTTCTCCTGAAAGAATTGTCAAGTCCTTAGTTGTAAGTTCCTGACCTTCTGGAACTTTGTCCAGTAGTCCAAAAATCCTATCTTTACTTAAAATATCTCTTACTTCTTGACCGTCCTTAGGAGTTAAAATATCGGAAAGATTTTTTAATGCTGGATAAATAAGAACTGCTAGTGGAATTGCCATTCCCCCTACGCTAAGATATCCCAAGCTTGAACTTTGGATTCCAGCTTTAATTACGTTTTGAGCAATTTCACCACCAAGATACTTTTTGTATACAAGGTTAATTTCTTTTGCAGTTTTATAAGCCCCTGTTCCAAGAGCCTTAGCAAACCCCGCAACTGCCTTTAAAGCACCCACGTCGGTTTCTGCGTATTGTGGGTCTAAGCCTTGGCTTTCATAATACTCATTTATTTGTGCTTCGCTTTGACCGAATTCATTTTTAAGATAATCACTTAATACATCTTGGTTAGCGGATGTAGATGTTAATGGCGAACCAAATCGCACTAAATTTACGTGCATTGGGTCAGCAACCATCTGTTGGACGAAACTTATGTTTGAAGTATCTTTAAGATCAAACTTGTTTGCGCTTGGCCCAAAAGCAGTTACAACATTAGATCCTATCTTTGCTTGAGCTTCAGTCAAAGTCCCATTCATTTGTGCAGCAAAAAGGGCAAGCTTCACCCCTTGATACATAAGTCCATTGCTGCCCTCAAGTTTATTTTGAATTTCTTTTGGAACAAACGTCTCGTAACTTCTACTAATTAAATGACCAACGTGAGGCAAGTTCGCGAGCTCTGACCCAGCCCGACGCTCAAGCTCATTTAAGGCAAAATCATGAGCAGCTAATCCGTCTAATCCTCCATCGGTAAGGATGTTGGCAATATTATTAAAAGCCGTATCTCTGTTGGTTGTAACATCGTCTCTTGGGAAAAGTAAGTCGTCAATTACTCCGCCAACGGAATTGGATAATTCTAACCCTTCGGCAGTATTGCGGTAATTATTAAAAGCGTATCTTTCTGAGCTAGTCATGATATTATAAAATGTAAATTAAGAAACGGTTCCTAGTGATAGTGATTTAATTGTTCCAGCATCGTTAAAATACAGGCTAAAAGCGTCACCATCTCGCTGTATAGTAAACATTTCTCTCGGCAAGGATCCGCTTATCTCATTGCCATCCGTAACTCCTCCATCTACTGGAGCCGTTGAGGAGGATGCTACACTAAGAGCAATTTGACGGTCAGGGTGCATCCGTATGCTATGACCACTGTTGTTCTTAAATCTTTCTACATGATATCCTGTAATGGGAATAATTCCATTTACACTCCATTGACCGATTTCAGTTGTTCCCTTACTGGATAAGGAGCCTACAGTCACATTGTTCCCAATGACCATGCCATGATGTGAACGAACATGGCAAAGCGCGCCAATAGATATACCCTCTGTGGTATTGCTATCGCTGCCAGTCGCAAGACACTGCTTTCCAACAACTACACTGCTATCCATGCTAGCAAAGCAATTTCTCCCCAAAGCAACGCTGTATTGATTTTGCGAGATGTTATAATTACCAAATGCCGAAGAGCCGTCCCCCGATGCAGTGTTACCATTTCCAACTGCAATACAATTATCACTTGACGCTTTGTTTTCAAAACCAAGAGCAACTGAATTGTCGCCACTTGCTACTGCCGAAGAACGCGCAACAGGACGTTTATTTTGTATATCAAGAGCAAAGGTTCCTCTGGCATCTCCAGCTTTAGTTCCACCAACAAATGCGCTAGTATTGCTAAGCGGAGCTTCTATCTCAGGGCCTTGCAGTAATTTAGCTTGTGTAGCCGTGTCTAGTTTTTGCTCAGTAATTCCACCGTCTCGAACAATTATTGCCCCAGAAGAAAGCTGTGTAGTCGCCCCGTCAACAACTGCGGATGTAAACGTAGCTTTCTTTACCAGATCATTAAGATTCGTCGAAGTTACAGTGTCTTGATCCTGGTAAGGAGTTTCGATTGATAGTATGTCTGTCATTATATTGCCGTATTTGTGGAGTTAAATGATACGCCTCCAGATGTTTTAATTGATTTTATTCTAGGTCTTCCCGAAAAATTGTTTAAAGTAAATTGAATTGAATAAGCTCTACTATTACCTATTCTACCACGGATGGATACATCTTCATTTTCTTCCAGCGGACTATTGTTTAATCTCGAGGATAAAGTCCCTAAATTTAATGGATAATCTATATTTTTTGTTTCTGCTGAAATGTTAAAATCAGACTTTTCTGCGCTGGAAGACTGAACTTGCATCTCAAAAGTGTTCCACTTTTTTCTGTCAGTCGTCCCAAGGGTAAAATCTCTAGTCGTTAAGCTGGACTCAATAGGTTGCGTTGTAACTAAATTTGAAGCTGAAGGATCAACAGAAATTCTATCAGTTGCGTCATCTCTGCTTTCCAACAAGTGAACTCCACCAAATGAATTTACACAATATACTCCTCGTTTTTTCCCATCTCCAGAAAGAATTAATTTTTCGTAATCAAAAGATGGAACCGAATCAATGGACTCCCACTGTTTGTTTATAAAGTTATAAATTATAATTGCATTATTTTTTGTAGCCCTGACCCTATTTCCTTGGCTATCAATAGAATCTAAAGGAACAGCAATGTAATATTTGTTGTCAAAATATACAGCGGAAGAATTTTGCCACAAATCTCTGTTTATTAATCTAATCGTTTTGTCTATCGCTTCACTCAAGGGAACTTCATTTCCTCGAAGATTGTATAAATCTTGGAAAGAAGCTCCGTATATTCCGCTATCAGATAAGAAAAATATATTACTTCCTACTTGAACTATACTGTCTTTTGCCACGCAGCCTATTTCTCCCGTAACAAGACTCGTTACCGCCTGGGATATATTTATAGTGCTAGTAATCGTATGTATGCTATTTCGATTAAATATTAATAATTGATCGTCAGAAAAAGAATGAAGACCTACAATAAAATCAGCAGTTCCCGCAGTTAATTGTTTTGTGTTAGGAACATCGTCATAGGTGTTAATGTCTAGTCCGTTAGAAAAGATTAATTCATCTTTAGTTTTTCTGTCAGAGTAAGTTTCTGGAGCACTTCCTACTGTATATTCGTAGGGAACAACTAGCCTTCCTCCATGATAAACACCAAACGGGGGAGCTGGCATACGAACATACCCTATACCTTGCGATACTGGTTTTGTGAAATGAGCTTGGGCATTTGAAGAATCATTTTTTTGTGCAAAAAAAGCAAAATTATCAACGTCAATAACTGCTCCAACAAAATACTTTTCACCTATTTCTAACGTAGTCGAACCTGGATCTACAACAACTATTTCATTTCCAACATTCAATCCGTGAAGGTTTGATGCAACCGAAACAACATTATCTGTTATTGTTGTATTGTTGGCAGGATTTCCCAGTCTTTCAGGTTGCTCGTAAGATCCGCTTTTTACTTTTGTAAATCCAGAAAATGCAGTTCCAGTCCCAGTCCCTGCTGCGGTTGCAATAAAAACTTCACCTACAGTTCCCGTAGTGGCTCCTACGGTTGTCCAAACCGTGTCTCCTATTGAATCAATTTTATAAGTTTTTCCAATATCAAACTTATCAACGGTAACAGAAGTAACGACTCCATCCCAAACTAAAGAGGTTCTTCCTCCTGTGAAAAGAATTACTTGTCTAAATGCTTGAGTTAAAGAAGATAATCTTCCCAATGTATAAAGTGGAGGATAAGCAACCTTTACAGATGTATTCGTATCAAGATTGCTTGCAATTGCTTCTGTGTTTTGAGCAGTAACAATATACTGGCTAGAAGTTTGGCTTGGGTCAGAATAAGCGCAGGATGCCCAAATTCTGGGCTGTGCATCATTATTTATAACTGGAGGTGTTCCGGTGTCATCCAAGGAAAAGCTAAGGACTATTCCCGAAGTTCCAGCAACTAGCTCGCTAGTAATGTTTTCGATTCCTTTTCTTACCTGCCATTCGCCATTTAGATCCATCCGACCGTTGCGAGAGTCCGAAAGGACACCTGCTTTCAACTGATCGGGTCGAAACCTATTATTAAAGCCAAAGTATCCAGTGTCGAACTCGTCGACAATTTTAGAATCATTTGCTCCGTATCCAGAATAACGCGGCATATTTTTAAGTTACTATTTGCGCTTACGTGCTGCCCGTTTCATTGGACGTTTATTCATGGCTTTTTTAGCGGGGGGACGACCTACTTTACTTCCGTATGTTCCTTTTCCTTGTGGCATATCTATTTTTTCCTTAGTTGTTTTAGTTTAATGTTTTTTTGACAGTAGCATAAGTCTTTAAGCTCACACATTTGGATAGATTTTAATATGGCGTTTTTTGCTTTTCGCCCATCCGTTTCGTTTAAAGCTTGCCCTAGAGGACATTTTTTCATTACTTAGATTTCTTTTTAGGAAAACCTTTTTTCATGTTATTGAATGCTTTCTTACTAACAGTAGATTTGCTTTTGGATCGGCTAGTTCCCGCTTTTTTGCGTTTGTTTATGTTTTCGTATAAGCTCATTTTAAAGTTTTACGTGACATTTTCTTTCCGCTACCGGGATTACGTGGCTTACAGCTTGTTTTCATATTATTTAATTTGAGATGAACCAAAGTAAAATCCTACAATGGCTAAGGCAGTCTGCCTAATTTCGGGTAAAATAACGAATCCTTGCACGGTGTCCCATTGCAGGCTCTTGAATAGCCCTAGAAAGCCGTTTGTCTCTCTACCTATGGTAACCCCT
>MEHZ011595192.1_pt1 | contig 15314 bp, 15 predicted proteins | sample 897221 | NCBI WGS metagenome assembly MEHZ01 (sample SAMN05514161, study PRJNA337945) | marine metagenome | isolation source: marine surface water | place: Arctic Ocean | collected 2007-12-13
CGGCACCTTGGCCGAGTCCAGTTCCCCTGTGTCCGTGTTCAGACGCACAACGTCGGTGAAGGTGCCGCCGACATCTATGCCGATACGATATTGATTATCTGCCATACAATCTTTGTACGGGTACAGTGACGGACCGCCAAGTGGTTTGCGCCGTATTGACCCACCCGTGCCGTCCGGCGAAGCTGCTAATAACAAGATTGATAGAGAAGGTTCAACTGATGACAGACGCCTACATTCCCTATGGGGGATACTGGTCCACGCCATTTGCAAAATGGCAGGGAACATTAAGCAATATCAACAGTGTAGAGCTCGCAGCTCATGTTGCGAAGGATGAGCTTGAACGGCGAAAAATCGATGCCGCCGGGTTCGATATGGCAATCCTCGGCATTACGGTCCCGCAGCATAAGTCGTTCTACGGCGCACCCTGGATGACCGGGATGATGGGCGCCGACCGCGTCACCGGCCCGACAATCGCGCAGGCCTGCGCGACATCGGCGAGGTGTCTGCAGAATGCCAGCCAGGAAATCGATGGCGATACCGCGGAGTCGGCGCTCATCGTCGCCACCGACCGCACCTCCAACGGCCCGAATGTCTATTATCCGAACCCGCTGGCCCCCGGCGGCACCGGCACCAGCGAGAACTGGGTGCTCGATAATTTTGGCCATGACCCTTACGCGCATGTCGCCATGGTCGGAACGGCGGAGAACGTCGCCAAAAAATGGCAGATTACGTCGGAAGAACAGCATGACGTCGTCGCCCAGCGCTACGAGCAGTATTGCGACGCCACCGCAGACGATAACGCGTTCCAGAAGCGCTATATGCGCCTGCCCTTCGAGGTGCCAGACCAGAAATTCCGCAAAACCGTCGCAACGATGACCGGCGATGAAGGCGTGTTTGAGACGACACGCGAAGGCCTGAACAGGCTGAAACCGGTAGTGGCCGATGGTACCGTCACATTCGGCAGTCAGACCCACCCTGCTGACGGCAATACGGCAATGATTGTGACCACCCGCGACAAGGCACGGGAGATGTCCACCAACCCGAAGATTGAGATCCGCCTTGCAGGCTTTGGCCAGGCGCGAACAGACAAGGCATTCATGCCCCATGCGCCGGTGCCCGCCTCCCAGCGGGCGCTCGGCAATGCCGGTATATCGCTCGACGACATCACGGCGGTCAAAACCCATAATCCATTTGCCGTGAACGATATCGTGTTCTGCCGGGAAACCGGCTTCGACGTCACGAAAATGAACAATTACGGCTGTTCACTAATCTGGGGCCATCCCCAGGGACCGACCGGCCTGCGCGCGATCTGCGAGCTGATTGAGGAGCTGACGATCCGGGGCGGTGGATACGGGTTGTTCAACGGCTGCGCTGCTGGCGACAGCTCGGTCGCCGCGGTTATAGAGGTGAGGGACGCGGCATGAGCGCCATCCCTGACACTTCCAACAGCCCAGACACATCCAACAGCGTTCAAGGCCGTGTGGTTATCGTCACGGGTGGCGGCACCGGAATCGGGCGCGCCTATGCGAAGCATTTCGCAGCCAATGGCGCAATCCCGGTCATCGCCGAGATCAACGGACAGGCCGGATCTAGCGTTGCTGCCGAAATCAAGGCTGACGGCGGTCGAGCGTTCGCCGTCCAGACCGATGTCACTGACGAAGAGTCCGTCGCGGAGACAATTGCCCGCGCTATGGAAGAATTCGGCCGGATCGACGTTCTGCTCAATAATGCCGCCATTTTTTCGACAATCAACCGATCCCGTTTCGAAGATATCAGCCGGGAAGACTGGACCAAGGTTCTCGACGTCAATGTCATCGGGTCGTGGATCTGCTCGAAACTGGTGGTCCCGCATATGGAGGCAGGAGGATATGGCCGCATTATCAACATCTCGTCCTCGACCGTGCCGGTCGGACTGCCGCTCCTGATGCATTACGTCACGTCGAAAGCGGCCGTGATGGGCATGACACGCTGCCTGGCAACTGAACTCGGCGAACGCGGCATCACGTGCAACGCTATTCTGCCCGGCATGACGGAGTCCGAGGTCGAATATGTCGGTCGCACGGAAGCAAGTTTTGGCGCGGTCCTTGGCATGCAGAAACTAAAGCGTATCGAGCAGGCCGACGATCTGGTCGGCATGGCTCTGTTCCTGGCATCGCCGGCGAGCGGATTTATGACGGGCCAGTCTCTGCTGGTCGATGGTGGGATGGCTTATTCCTGATGAAAGCACTTATCTTGAACGGCGCCGACGAGCCTTTTTCCCTGGAAACCGTAGCTGACCCCGCTCCCGGCCCCGGAGAAGCGGTGGCGAAAATCCTGGCCTGCGGTGCCGGCCTGACAATCCAGCATGTCAAAGCCGGCCGCGCAAAGGTCGACTACCCGCGGATCATCGGCCATGAGATTACGGGCATTATCGAGGCGGTCGGCGCCGGTGTGACAAACGTGAAAATCGGTGACCCGGTCACGGCATATTTTTACCTGACCTGCGGGCAGTGCAAGTGGTGTCGGATCGACCGGGAGACCATGTGCGAGAATTTTGGCGGGTATATCGGCCGCGCCTGCGATGGCGGATACGCCGAACTGATGAAACTGCCGGCCAAAAACTTCCTCAAATTGCCCGAAACGCTGGATTGGAAGGCCCATCCAGCCGAAATCGGCGTTATCACGGATGCCATCGCGACACCGGTGAAGGTCATCCGTCACGCCGGGATCAAGGCGGGTGAAACCGTTGCCGTGTTTGGCGCAGGCGGTGGGCTGGGTATTCATATGCTGATGCTGGCCAAATGGGCCCATGCGCACGTGATCGCCGTGGATATTGCCGCCGACAAGTTCGACGCCTGTCGTGCCGCCGGCGCCGATATCTGCATAAACCCACGGGATGGGGACGCGGTCGAGGCACTGAAAGACCTGTCAGGCGGCGGTATCGACGTCGCGATCGATTTCGTTTCGTCGACTGAAACGCTTGAAACGGCAGTACAGGCCCTTGGTCGCGGTGGACGCATGGTCACGCTGGGCGGGTCGGGAGAGAATTTCAGCGCCAATGCCCACGCGATGCTTGAAAAAGAACTTGTCCTGATGGGCAGCCGTTACGCAACCCGCCAGGAGGTAATCGAGTCACTCGAGCTCTGCGGGCGCGGTGATGTCTGGCCGCTGGTCACGGAAACCGTCGACATGGCGGGCGCTGAAGCGCTTCACGAACGCGTCGAGCAGGGGCTGGTCACCGGACGCGCCGCCATTGTGATGTCGGACAGCTGACAAACGTGACAGACGTAACAGACCGGAACGCCCTGCCGACAGTTCACGACACTGTCGTGCATATGCTGCAGGACGCGTCAGAGCACAGCCCTGACGCTATTGCGCTAATGGCTGGGGCCACAGAGCTGTCCTATCGGGACTATGCAAGCAGCATCGCCACGCTCGCCCATCGACTGGTCGATCTTGGCGCCGCTGGCGAGCGCATCGCACTTGTGATGGGCAACTCGATCGATATGGCGATTGCCATGTTCGCAATTCATGCGGCAGGCGCGCAGGCCGTGCCGATCAATCCGCTCTACACCGCCCGGGAAGTGCAATACATCCTGAGGGATGCGGCACCCGTCGCGAAGTTTCACGATGTGGACGTCGCTGAGCTGATATCTCTCTTGCAGGACACGGGCACCCGCATAGCAGGCGGCGGCAACAATTTCATCGCCCCTGGCGAAAACACATTACCACGTCCCTTCCCTGCCGCAGACGCGTTGGCCACGCTGCAATACACCGGTGGTACGACCGGTTATCCCAAGGGCGTGAACATCACCCATCGTCAGATGTCGGTGAACATCACCCAGCGCGAGGCGATCCTGCCGACCGAAGCGGACAAGGAAAGCATCGTCTGCGTTATGCCGCTTTTCCACGTCTTCGCCGTGTCGATGTGCCTGCATCTGGCGTGCTACTGCCGGGGACGATTGGTGATCATGACGCGCTATCACCCGGCGGAGCTATGCAAAACCATTGAATCGGAACGCATTTCGATCCTCCCGGCGGGTCCGACGATCTTTAACGGGCTGCTCAATTTCGACGGGTTCGCGACAACCGATGTCAGCACCCTCAGGTGGTGTTATTCCGGCTCCGCGCCCCTGCCGGAAGAGACCCTCAAACGCTGGGAAGACGCGACCGGCTGTTTCATCCTCGAAGGCTACGGGCAGACCGAGGCAGGCCCGGTACTTACCTATAACCCCGCTGTCGGCACGAAGAAGTCAGGATCCGTCGGCATCCCTCTCGCGCAAACCGAGGTTCAGGTTGTCGATCTCGAAACCGGCGCCACGATCCTGCCACCGGGGCAGACCGGCGAAATCCGGGCCTGCGGGCCACAGGTTATGTCAGGATATCGTAATCTGCCGGACGAGACCGCAACCACGCTCAGGGGCGGCTGGCTCTATACCGGCGATATCGGCGAATTTGACGATGACGGGTATCTGTTCATCCGCGACCGCAAGAAAGATATGGCCATCGTCGGCGGCTATAACGTGTTCCCGCGCGAAATTGACGAAGTGCTGTATACACACCCGGCAGTGTCTGAAGCCGCAGCGGTCGGTATCCCTGACGATTACTACGGCGAAATTATCCAGGCCTGGGTGACGCTGAAACCCGGCGTGACATGCTCGACCGACGATCTACTAGCTTACTGCACCGAAAACCTCGCGAAATACAAAGTGCCCAAAAGCATCTTCATCGGTGACGACATCCCCAAAACCACGGTCGGCAAGATCGACAAAAAGGCGCTGCGGGAATAGACTCCGGCCATGGAACATTCGCATCATCCCTATGCCATTCGCGACCGCATCGAAGAAGGCCCCAAAACCTCCTACCTCAGCGACTGGGTCTATGGCGGCATCGACGGTGCTATTACGACCTTTGCCATCGTCGCAGGTGTCGTCGGGGCCGAAATGTCGACGCGTGTCATCCTGATCCTCGGTGCAGCCAACATCATCGCTGACGGGTTCTCCATGGCGGCCAGTAATTACAGCGGTACCAAGGCGGAACTGGACGATTACAGGCGTCATCGGGCCTATGAAGAGGAACAGGTCGACAAAATTCCCGAAGGTGAACGCATGGAAATCCGCGAAATTTATCGCGGCAAGGGGTTTGAAGGCGAAGATCTCGAGCGCGTGGTCGAGGTGATCACAGCGGACAAGACGCGCTGGGTCGATACCATGATGGTCGAAGAATACGGGATGCCCACCACATACCGTGACCCGATCAAATCCGGCATGTGCACGTTTGCCGCGTTTATTCTCTGCGGTCTGGCACCGCTGGTCCCGTTCTTCTTCTCATTCCCGAACCCGTTCGAGACCGCCATCGGCCTGACAGCGCTGGTTTTCTTCGGGATCGGCTCGATCAAAAGCCAGTGGTCGACGCAATCGTGGTGGCGATCAGGAACGGAAACGCTCGGCATCGGCCTTGCTGCCGCGGCGATTGCCTGGGGTATCGGCCACCTGCTGAAAGAAGCATTTCTCTAAGGTCGACGATTTTAGCAGGCCTTCTCCGGACCGCTTGAAAATGGCGAGAAATCGTCATCGAGCTTCTCCGGCGCAAACCCGTCACCAAGCTTCTCAAGACCGATGATTTCCAGCACGTTCCGGTCCGGGTCGTGGAAATAGCATTGCTTTCCGTGGAACATGCCTTCGTGGCGTTCTTCCTCGAAGATGATCTCCACCCCGTGATCGACAAGGTGCTGTTTTGATGCCTCGTACTTGTCGACATCGACCCGGAACGCGTGATGAACGAAGAATTCATTTCCGGGGTTCGGGTCTACCGGCGTCTTGCTTCTGGTCAGAATGACGAAATCATCGCCCGAGCGCATAAAGACCATACCGATCGGCGGTACGACCTGAACCGTCTCCAGCCCGAGCACCTCGCGGTAAAATACCTCGCTCTTCTCATGGTCGCTCACCGGGATGGTGAAATGGACGACGCCCTTTGTCTCAATCATGGATTTCCTCCGGTTGCCGCATTCATTCTATAATCTTTGTTAGGAAACAAAATAGGGGCGCGCAAATGCATCCGGTCAAACTGTTCTGCTGGCACTTCATGGCCTACCCCTACCTGCCGGAAGACTTCGACGAAAAGTACGACAGTGGCTGGGTGACGGTGCCGAACGCCCTGTGGGATCGCGAACAAGCGAAGGGTCTGTACCAGGAATATATCGACCAGCTTGTCTATGCGGACGAGCTTGGCTTCGACGGCATGGTGCTGAACGAACACCATCAGAATATCTACGGCCTGATGCCCTCGCCCAACATGATCGCGGCCGCGCTTACCCAACGCACAAAGAACGGCAAGATCGTCGTTCTCGGTAATATCCTGCCCCTGCATCTGAACCCGCTCCGCATCGCCGAGGAATACGCGATGCTCGATTGCATGTCCGGCGGGCGGCTGATTGCCGGCTTCGCGGTCGGCGGCGGGCCTGAAGCGTTCAACTATGATGTGTCCTCACCCCGGGCCAGGCGTCAGTTCTGGGAGGCGATCGATTTGATCGCCCGCACCTGGACCGAGGACGGCCCGTTCGAGCATGAAGGCCCGGAATACCCGCTCAGATACGTCAACGCCTGGCCCCGTCCGGAACAGACGCCCCACCCGCCGATCTGGGTGCCGGGAGCCCGGTCGCGCGAAACGATGGAAAACGCGGCCGAGCGCGGTTACGCGTATTTCCTGTCATCGCGCAGTCATGGCGACCAGACCCGGCAGGCGGCGCAGGCCTACGCAAAGACCATGGCCAAGTACGACCGCACCTATACCCCGTTTGATTTCGGCATCCTGCTATCGGTCTATGTGTCGGAGACCGACGAACAGGCGAAGATCGAAAGCCAGGAAGGTGTCTGGTACTTCCTGCGGAACTGTCTGAAAGGCCACCTTCGGACCAAGGGCCGTACGCTCACCTGGGGCCCCGGCATTCCGTCGGCCAGCCCCGAGAGCTGGCGGGGTTTCCTGGAACAATGGCAATTCGGCGCCAAGCAGCTGGGCGACACGGAAGACTGGGAAGAACTGGACGAGCGCGCATCGATCATCGTCGGCAGCCCGGAGACCGTTCGTAACAAGCTTCTGGCACTTGTCGAGAAGGCGCAGGCCGGTAATCTGCTGATACAATTCCATTTCGGTAACATGAGCGACGAGCTGACACGCAAGAGCATGCGGCTATTTACTGAACAGGTCGCACCGGCGCTCCGGTCTGAATCGGCGGAGATCTTTGCCCGCGATTTTCCCGAAATGGCCGACAAGGAGACTGTCTGATGGCCGGGCTGATATCGGGGCTGACGTCGGGCAAATTGATCGACGTTGCAGGCAAGAATATTTGGCTGACCGAAATCGGTACCGGCGATCCGGTACTCTATCTGCACGGCATTCCGGACATTCACGGCATCGAAGCCGAACCCATGGCATTCCATCAGGCACTGGCCCGATCGTGTCGCCTGATCGCACCGGCCCATCCCGGATGCGCCGAGACAACAGACGACGAAACGCTGGAGACCATGGACGACGTTGTTTTTCATTATCTCCGCGTGCTCGACGCGCTCGAGCTCGACCGCTGCGCTATCGTCGGCGGCGGTATCGGCGGCTGGATCGCTGCGGAAATTGCCGTCCGCTATCCCGAGCGGGTCGAGAAACTGGCTTTGATCGGCGCCACCGGACTTATGGTGCCGGGTCATCCGATCGGCGATCTCTTCTGGTATGCGCAGGCGGATGACGGTGTGCGATATGACGGCCTTCGCGACCTGCTGTTCGCGGGCCCGAGAACGGAAACGGGTCTTGGTATGATCCCCGACGCCAAGGACGACATCGAGCGCGAAATGCTCAAATACAAGGTGTTCCGGTTTGCCAGCCTGATCGGTTTCAAACCGCCTTATCTGTACAATCCGAGGCTACGATCACGGCTCGACCGGTATACCAATCCTGCGCTGATCCTATCGGGTGAAAGCGACAGCCTGGTGCCCCGCGTCCATGCCGAAGCCTATCGCGACGGTTTTCCGGATGCCCGGCTCGAGCTGATAGCGGCATGCGGCAACACCCTGGTTGCCGAAGCGCCCGAACAGATCGCGGAACTCATTACCGCGTTTCTCGTCGGTTAAGCCTGCGCCTTGCGCTTGGCCGCGCGCGATGTAAAGAAAACCATCGACGAGACGGTGATGGCTCCAGCGATATTCGCCGCAAGCTCCATCGGCCAGAAGGACAGCGCAGCACCGCCGATCATCACCGGGTAAAGCCAGATCGGCATCGGTCCTTCGGAGTATCGCTGCAAGAGGGTCGTAAAGGCATACATACCGAACAAGGCAAAAAAGCCGATGTGAACCACGGTGTATAAATCGCCGCCGATCATCGGTGTGTAGGCGAAGATAAGGGGGACGATATAAAGCCCCTTCGCGATTTTCCAGGATTCCACGCCCGTCGCCATTGGCGGCGAGCCCGCAATCCCCGCCGCTGTAAACGCGGCCAGACACACCGGCGGCGTGACGTTCGAATCCTGGCTGAGCCAGAAGATGATCAGGTGCGCGGTCAACAGAAACGTCGTCATTGACGCCGCATCGACGAGTACCGGCCGGATCACGACCGCCAGTTCGAACGGCATTGCGCTGATGAGCTGTTGTGCTTCCGCCGGCGACATCCCCGTGGCCACTTTTGCTACAAGTGGAGAATCCACCAGCGCAAACATAGCCGCTTTTGCCGGATCCGCTATCCCCGCCACGAGCTGGTCAACGATAAGCCCATCGGCCAGCATGCCCGACAGGGCGGGCGCCGACAGAATTGCGAGAACGATGTAAGCGGCCGTCACCGGCAACCCCATGCCCAGTACAAGCGACGCAAGTGCTATCAGCAGTAAGGCAATCAGCAGGGAGCCCTGCGACCACTGTGCGATCATGAGGGCAAACGAGTTGGCGACACCCGAGGTCGTCACCGCGTTGTTGATCAGGCCGACGGCGACGAGAAGAATTGCCGTCATCGTAGCTGTCTTCATGCCTATGACCATGGCTTTGCAGATTTTCGGCACGGTCATTTTGTTCGGCGTAAACCAGCTTGTGACAATCAGTGTCGCAATCGCGAAACAGGCCGCATAGCTGGGTGTGCGGCCAGAGACCAGCAGGTAGGTCATCACGCCGAGCGGCAGCACGAAGTTCAGCGCGCCAGCCCACAGTTTTTTCCAGTCGACAATATTTCCAGCTTCGACGCCAATATCATGTTTCATCGCCTCGACCCGGACGATAAAGGCTATCGACATGAAATACAGGATCGCGGGCACGATAGAATAAAGGACGATAGTTCCGTAATCGATCCCCGTATAGGACACCATCACGAATGCCCCCGCGCCCATGATCGGCGGCATGATCTGCCCGCCGGTCGACGCGGATGCCTCGACGCCGGCGGCGAACATCGGCCGGAAACCGTTGGATTTCATCAGCGGGATCGTGATGACCCCGGTAGAGGCGGTATTTGCGACGGCAGACCCCGATATGGTGCCCGTCAGCGCAGATGCCAGGACGGCGACAAAGGCCGACCCGCCACGGAAACGGCCGGCGACGATCTTGGCGAACTCGATCACAAAATCGGAGGCGCCGGAAACGACGAGGAACGCGCCAAAGATCATGAACAGGGCAATATTCGCAGAGGAGATGGTGGTGATGATCCCGAACATGCCTTCGTCATTATACATTGAGCGGAACAGCACATCGCTCAGCGGCAGACTGGCGGCGCGGAAGGCTCCCGGAAGCACCTCGCCCAGAAACAGGATGTAGGACATCGCCACGACAATCAGAACCGGGATAATCCAGCCCGTCAGGCGCCGTGTAAGATCGATTGCCGCGAAGATCGCGATAAGACCGGCCGCCCAGTCAAAGAATGTCAGTTGCCAGCTCTGTCCCGTCGTGGCGAGGGTGCGGGTGTACAGACCGTCTTCCGCGTAGGCGATCCAGCAGGCAGATGCGAAGACAAGGAGTCCATACAGCACATCCAGTCCGATCGCCCAGGCGCGGTCTTTTTCAAAACGGAATGTCGGCGACGAAATCGCCGCAATCAGCGCAAAACCACCGAAATGAATACAGTTCTGCCAGCTTCCCGGCTCGTTCAGATAGAGATTGGTCGCAATATGCCACAGTCCAAATACAACGATCAGTGACGTCGGCAACCAGTACGCCTTGTGTTCGCGCGCATATTCAATATCGAAGACGCGTTCGCGAAAGACGGTCGGGGCGGGCTTCACGTCGGGATCAGTGGACACAACGTCCCTGGTTTTTGTATCTGAACTCATGGGAAACACCCCGGAAACGAAAAAATCGGCGACTGCCTGCTGGCAACCGCCGATTTCATTTGTTTAGAAAAATCACGGGTAACCGCGATTTAACTCATTTGGCCATCAGGTGAGCCGGAATTTTCAGCCCGACTTCCTTGTAGTACTTCATCGCACCGGGATGCAGAGGTACCGGCAGACCCGCCATGGCTTTTTCGACTGCCATCGCCTTGGTCGCCTTGTGGATTGCCTGCAGGAACGGAAGGTTTTCATAGATTGCCTTCGTCAGCTTGTAGACATGATCATCGGGGACATCGGAATTCACGGCCAGAAAATTCGGCTGGGCGATCGTCTTGATGTCCTTCTTCTGGCCAGGATAGGTTCCCGCAGCAATGGTGAAGGGTACCCAGAGGCCTCGTCCGCCATCCATCTTTTTGCCTTCTTCAGCGGTGACATCGAGGATGGTGAACTTCCCGGAATTCGAGGCCATCAGCTTGGTGATCGCACCGGTGGGCGGGCCTGCACCGAGGCCGGCACCCATCGCCTTGCCGTCAGCCATGGCATCGGCACTCGGTCCGAAACCCGCATAGATCGGCTTGTAGTCTTTTTCGATATCAACACCGAGGCCCTTCATCAGAACCCGATTTGACCCGATGGTGCCGGAATTCTTCTTGCCCATCGCCATCGACTGGCCCTTCATCCCGACCATGTCGGACGCGGTACCGGACTTCACGAACTTGTTAGCGATAACGAACTGCTCGACGTTCTGCCACAGCATGGTGACCGCGCGGACGTTCTTCTGCGGGGCAGAAACCGGACCTGTGCCGGTCGCCGCATAGGAACCAAATAGCCCTTGGACGATGGCGAACTGAGCGGTGCCCGCGCCGAGCGCCTGGATGTTTGCGCCCGACCCGGCTGAGTTAACGGCGGTAAGGCTGAACTTCTGCTTCGGCAGCAGCTTGATCTTGGTGAGCGTGGAGATCGCTGTTCCGACCGGATGGTATGTGCCACCGGTCGACGCCGTGTTCAGAACATAATTGGCATCGGCGGCAACGGCCGGAGCCTGTCCGCCAACCAGTGCGGCAACGGCCAGCCCTGTTACGCCGGTAGCCTTCAAAAGTTTTAAATATTTCATAGTGTCCTCCTGTTTGGATAAGTGCGGGAATTATTTATTTTTTAGATCATACACGATAGAAGTTCGCTGTCAGAAGAATATACGCCTAAAACTCAGTTCTGGGTGACCGCTTTGTGAGAATTTTATCCCATCACCACCGCTCGACCGACGGCCGGATATCCATCTCGAATGTCCAGGCATCCCGGGGTTGCGCATGCATCGCCCAGTAAGCATCGGCAATGTGATCGGGATTGAGCATACCGCCCGGCGGCAGGGCATCGACTTCTTCGGGAAATTTACCCCGAACGGCGTCGGAGTCGATCATCCCATCGACAATAATATGACCAACATGAATACCCTCTGGCCCCAGTTCGCGGGCCATCGACTGCGCCAGCGCGCGCAACGCGTGTTTCGCGCCGGCAAAAGAAGCAAAGTTCGCCCCACCGCGCACACTCGCCGTCGCCCCGGTAAATATAATGGTCCCCCGCCCCCGCGATGCCATCCGCCGGGCAGCTTCCCGTCCGGTCAGGAAACCGGCAAACGCGGCGCTTTCCCAAACCTGGCGATAAACCTTGCTGGTCATATCAAGAATAGATAGGCGATGCTGCGCGCCGGTATTGAAAACGACCGCCTCGATCGGCCCGATTTCATCCTCGACCCGGTCGAACAATTCGATCACGGCTTCTTCATCCCGCGCGTCGCAGGGAATTCCCTCGGCCTGACCGCCGTCAGCCTCTATCTCGGCGACCAGTTCGCCAAGTGGCAGGATCTTCCGGCGGGATGGAACGGCGACCAGCCCTTCGCGGGCAAACCGCCGCGCGATTGCCCCGCCGAGGGCATCGCCAGCTCCCATGATGACGGCAGCACCCGGCATACCGACCTCAGAACGGAATCACGATGCCACCCATGGGCGCATCGCAATTCAACAGGTTTACGCGTTTCTGGCGGATACTGAAGCTGTCTCCGTCAGGGACAAGCTGATGAACATAGCTGCCGGCGAACCATCGCTGCGCATCGTTCTGGAATTCGGTCAGCGTGAACCTCGACCGCACGACGACAGCGCCCTCATCATCACCGTCATCAAGCATCACATTGCCGATCACGCGGCTGGTCCGCGCCTGCGGCTGGTCCGCGAAATTATCCGGATGCCTTAAGCGGCGCACCCGCACATCGAGCAACTGGCGGTCTTCATACGCTATCGAGACCTCGCCCAATGGATCGGTCTGTCCCGGTGTCGCTGGTATCCAGTAAATGCCATCATCAGCGAACAGCGCCATCCACGCCTCGAACTCACGGTCGTCCAACAGGCGGGCCTCACGGAAGAGGAATTCCTCCACCCGGCGCACTAAAGGGGAATCGTTGATCATGTTCGGCTAGTTCTGCCGGTTTTTCAGTAGCGAGATCGTTTCATCTGCCGTCATGACATCGCCGAATTGCTGGATAACGTTTTCCAGCGCCGAGCGATGTTCTTCGTCCGACAGGGCGGCATTGCAGTCTTCGACCATCACGACGTTATAATCGAGCTGCATGGCATCGCGGGTGGTGCTTTCGCAGCAGATGTTGGTTTTGGTCCCGCCGATAAGCACGTTGCGGATACCCATGCTCGACAGCAGGCTCTGCAGTTTCGAGGAGCCCGGCGTTAAGACGGAATAGCGGTTCTTGCGAACATGCAGATCGCCCTCCTCCACTTCCAGGTCCTGCCAGATCTGCTCACCGGGGCTGTTCGGTTTTAGCGCCTCAATCGTCCGCTGTTGAACATCTTCTGCGACAAAATTACGAATAAAATGTTCCCAATCGCTCTTGCCGTTATGCGAAACAGTGGCGCTCGTCACCCAGATCACAAGCCCGCCCAGCTCGCGTAATTCCTTGTTCAGCCGATTGATCGGCTCACAAATGCCGCGGGATGCAGGTACTTCCGCCGGAGACCCGGGTTCGCAGAACATGTTCTGCATATCGATAATAACGAACGCCGTCTTTTTCGGATCAAGCGTATCGAACAGATGATGGCGGCCGCGGCGCGCCAGAACCCGGTCGATGATCTCTTGGCGAACAGTAACCTGATGCATATAGAGTCGTTCTCTCTATTCGGCAGCCTGTGCGGATGCCTGAGGGTTCAGAACAATATCATTTTCAATGTCGCAGAACGGCGCCCAGATGCCAGCCTTTTCGGCCTCCTCGGCAGAATCGTTCAGCTCCCATTTGAGCACCAGAGAATCTTTCACGCCAAACACGGCGTCATCGTCGAGATATTCATCTCCGTCGATGAACAGTTCCGTCGTCAGTGTCTCGTATCCGGCGGCTTCGATGCGCACATGCAGATGGGCCGGGCGCCAGACATTCCGCTTGGCATAGTTCAGCATGACGGCAACCGGGCCATCGAGCGGAATTGTGTAGGGCAGCGGTTTTGTCGTCGTGAAGGCGAAACGTCCGTCTTCACCAGTCATGATCCGGCAGCGCAGGTTGTATCCGTTTTCTGGCTCCTGCACGTCGTACAACCCGTTCGGCGCATTCTGCCAAAAATCGAGAGCGGCACCCGCGATGGGGTTACCCGCGGCGTCGCGCACCATCCCGCGAACATAGCTCGGCACGCCGTCCTTGTTACGCCTACCGATCAGGTCATCGCCGTTCTGGATTACGGGAATTTCACCAAGCTCGCCTGCTTCGGCGATGTAAAACGGGCCGAGAACCGAGTTCTCCGTCGCGCCGTCGGGGCGGCGGTTGTTGATCGTATCAACCAGCGACGACACCCCCAACACATCCGATGTCAGAATAAACTCGCTGCGTTCCGGCGACGAAATATCGGCGCACGCGTGCAGGTACTTGATCGCAGCACTCCATTCCGCTTCGGTTATCTGCACTTCGCGGACAAAGCTGTGCAGGTGCTTAATCATCGCGTCCATTATCTCTTTGAACCGGGGGTCCGGATTATTAGACCACGCGTCGAGGACGACATCGGTCGTGTTTTCTTCAGTCAGATTGCGCATTGGTCAGTCTCCGGTGGAGCAGGTTGGTTCTCGAACAATCCGCGCCGTTCTCTAAAGCAACGCCGAGACTGCTGCAATGGTAGATACTTTCGCAAGAACCCGCATGATTTTTTTCTCCCACATGTCACGTTTATCCAGATATTGTTTCTCCGGCGCGTGTTTATCGATATTTAGGCAAGACGGCTTTTGGTGCAAAAAATGGCCGCGCACACAGGAGTACACGGCCATTTTCGATGTGTCTGACTGGAATTTCAGCCCTTCGAAATATTCCAGTTCTCGGTAATCACCGTGCCGGATTCGCGGATCACCTTGGCAATCGGGCAGAATTTCTGCAGGTCTACTTTGACCTTGTCGAAATCGGTGGGATCGTTGGGAGACTTGATGTTGATGTTCAGGATCATTGACGGGAACGGCACCTGGATATCCTCGAGGAGCGAAACACCGCGCCGGTCGAACTGCGCTTCCACATCAATATCCATGCCGTCGATTTTCATATCGTAGCCGTGGACAATCTTGTTGGTAATGACATTTGTACAGCCGATCAACGCTGCGACCATGGTTTCAGTTGGCGTCATCCCGAGATTCGTGCCGCCGCGTTCCGTGGGCTCATCGATGACGCTTTCGACATCGCGCACGCTGAGATCGGCGCGTGAGTGATGCGGGCAGCTTGCCGTCATCTTCATTGTCACTTCAGTCTTTGCTTTTGCTTCAGCCATTTGGCTATCTCCCTTTAAGGTTTGCGGGTTGAGGTATCGCGTTTTCGAATATTGATCTTTTATCAATCGGGCCGGCGCCCATGATAGGCCGCATCGAGCAACGCCCGAACGCCGTCTCGGTCGACCGGTTGGGGGTTGTAGTAAGGCGCTTGGGTCGCGATGTCAGCAGCCCGGTCGATATTTTTCTCGTCAAGGCCAAGGTCTTTCAACGCTGTCGTCGCGCCGACCGTTTTCGCTAACTCAAAAAT
>MEHZ011545097.1_pt1 | contig 15300 bp, 13 predicted proteins | sample 897221 | NCBI WGS metagenome assembly MEHZ01 (sample SAMN05514161, study PRJNA337945) | marine metagenome | isolation source: marine surface water | place: Arctic Ocean | collected 2007-12-13
ATTACAATGAAAGTATGTATTTTAATGTTTTTGATCACGCTTCTAAAATGGGAGGATGGTTCAGATTAGGAAATCGACCTAATGAAGGCTATGCCGAGATGACGTGCTGTTTGTATTTACCCGATGGTCGCATTGGTTTTATGTACGGAAAACCAAAGATTGAAAACAATGATTTTTTTAAAGCGGGAGGAATGTCTTTTGAGGTCATCGAACCTTTTAAAAAATTGTCTATTGCTTACAAGGGAAAATTATTGATTCTTGATGAACCAAAACAAATGCTTGAACCCGGTGAAGCTTTTAAGAACAACCCAACAGAGCTGTGTGATGTGAATATTGAGATAGAGGGTATATCACCGATGTTTGGCGGTCAGGCGGTTAATGAGGACGGTTCCGATCTGGACTCAGATCCTGAAAAAAGTTTTTCAAAAGCGCATTATGAACAACACACATCGGGCAAAGGAATCATAAAAGTAGGTTCCGAAGAATGGACCATCTCAGGCCTTGGGCTTAGAGATAAAAGTTGGGGCCCAAGGTATTGGCAGTCTATTGAATGGTACAGATGGCTGACCATTAATATTAATTCAGAAATAGGTTTTATGATCAGTATCGTTCATCAAGGACCGGATTCGGAGAGAAGGGGTGGAATGGCACTTATTGATGGCAAGTATCAAATAATCAAAGACTGTCGTATTGAGACTAATTACGACGACGACCTCCTTCATACCAGCTTTAAGGCCTGGGCAAAGACAGAGGAAGATGAGTACGAAATTGATGGCAAGGTTATATCACTCATTCCTCTAAGGAATAGAAGAGAAAATCCCGAAGGTAAAATGCAAACAACGAGAATAGGCGAAGGAATGACTGAGTATACTTATAAAGGTATAACGGGTTATGGCATGTCTGAATACCTCGACTTGATAGAAGATGGCAAGCCATTAGGGCCTTAAAAAAATGCAAATCAGTGTAGTAGATCAATCGCCAATTTTTACCAATTCTGATGCAAATCAGGCTTTGCAAGACACTATAAAGTTAGCTGAATTTTCAGACGGCTTAGGCTTGAATAGATTTTGGCTTGCCGAACATCATGGGTCTAGCTCATTTGCGGGCTGCTCTCCTGAAATATTAATACCCAGAATAGCCTCTTCTACTGAAAACATAAGGGTGGGTTCAGGAGGAGTAATGTTGATGCACTACAGTCCTTACAAGGTGGCAGAAAATTTTCGTCTTCTAGACTCTCTTTTTCCCAACCGAATTGATCTGGGATTGGGACGTGCGCCAGGCAGTGATCCTTATCAAGCAGGTGCTCTTGCTTACGGCTCTAAGACAACTGGCCCTGAATTTTTTCCTACTAAGATGAACGATCTCAAGTCTTTTCTTTGCGGAGAGAAATCTTCAACAGAATCTTTTGAGAGCGTGAACGTTACACTTGGACTGGGAAGTATTCCGGAGGTATGGCTGCTGGTTTCATCTCAACAAGGTGCTGAATACGCTGCTCAATTTGGGCTGCCCATGGCTTTGGCGTATTTTATTAATCAAGATTGCTTAGAGCTTGCTGACCTTTATCGAGAAAAATTTGTGCCTTCTCCTTTCGCGGCCGAGCCCAAAGTAAGTTTAGGAGTTTTTTCTCTTTGTGCAGAAACCGATAAAGAAGCGTATGAGCTTGCTTCAAGCTCGATTGCTTGGAAAAACAATACACAACTTGGCAAGTTCACTGCTTTTCCTACTGTCTCAGAGTCAAAAGAATATATTTCTCATGCATCGGAAGATAAAAGCAATAGGACGTTTGTGGGATCACCCCAAAAAGTTAAAGAGAGCATTCAGCCAATACTGGATAAAGTGTTACCCGATGAATTAAAAGTCATTACCATTTGTGAACCTTTTTCAGCAAGAACCCACAGCTATAAATTGATTCACGATTTATTTAACTCATAAAATATAGAACAAATTAAAACAATGAATAATTCAAGGCTTCTTGGTTTTGGCTCCACTTGGCACATTAGCACCTTAAGCGGACTTTACTTATCTCAAGGACTCTCAGGTGGATTCACCATGGGTTTAACCACATACCTTGTTTCCAAAGGAGCTTCTGTTTCAGACATTTCCTTGCTGCTCTCCATCACCTTACTTCCTTGGACGATTAAATTCCTTCTAGGCCCATTCGTTGATGCATTCACACTTAAGAGATTTGGTCGAAGAAGGTTTTGGATATTGTTAAGCCAGACTTTTATGTTGTTGTCTTTAACGCCTCTTGTTTTTACAGAGGTTGAATCCGTAACAACTTTGTTGATTGTTGCTCTAACTTTCCATAATTTTTGCGTTGCTATTTCAGACATATCCATAGACGCAATGGCTGCTGACACTCTTGAAGAGAAAGACCTTGGCAAAGCCAATGGTTTTATGTGGGGCAGTAAAATGCTTGGCAGAGGATCGGGAATGGCTCTTTCAGCTCTAATATTTTTTAACTACGGTGTGAACTTAGGAATTTTGGTTCTCATATTCTTAATGTTTTTGTTTTTCTTAATGCCTATTTTTTCAAAAGAACTTGAATACAAAATAGGCTCAGAAGAGGAAGGGATTGTTGCCAACAAGCTCCCAGTTAGAGATCTGATATCAGAAGTCCTTAAAGGCTTCAGCACAAAAAAAGCCGTCTTGGCACTCTTTTTTATGCTCTTTGCCAACATTGGATACGGCATCTTTGATGTTGTTTATAATCAGTTTTATATTGATACATTGGGTTGGTCTGGAGAAGAAATAGGCTCGGCGAGACCGATAGGCATGTGGGTAGGTGCCGTTGTTGGATTGATGGCCGGCCTTTTATCAGTCTATCTTGGAAAAAGGTACCTCTTGACGTTCTTTATTCTTGGTCAGATGGGTGTTTTCTTAGCACTTAGTACTTTTACTGCAGAGGCTTCTTATTCATCAGGATTAAGTATTCTTATAGGCCTGGATGCTTTTGATGCTGGCTGGTCTGTTTTAATATTTGCTGCATTGATGTCTCTATGCACGACAAAAACCAGTGCAACAAACTTTGGGATTTACGTTGGGCTAGCAAATATTTCAACCTTAATAGGAAACAATCTAGCCCCATTAATGTTTAGCAATTTTGATTATTCAGTAACTTTTATTTTTTGTGCCGTATCGATGATTCCATGTTTGATCATCGCTCCACTGATAACAAAAGAAGTAAATTAACTTAAACGTTTCATAAAGTTAACTATCGCTTTTCCAATTTCATGAGGAGACACTTCTTGAATAAAGTGTCCGCCTTTGACGGTAACCTCCTCTTGGTTTGGCCATTTTCTAGCAATTTCTCTCTGCTTGCCTATTAGTATTGATCCAGGTTCGGCATTAATAAATAATTTTGGTATCTGAGTTTCACTCATGAACTTCGCATAATTTCTGGCTATATCAGTGACTTCTTTTGGCTCTCCTTTGATAGGAATTTGTCTGGGCCAAGTAAGGGTGGGTCTTCTGGATTCACCAGATTCTTTAAAAGGCTTGATGTAAGTGTCCATCTCTTCTTTCTCTAGAGCTCTAAAAGCTCCAACGTCTCCAGCAAATACTCTTTCAACAAAAAAATTCTTTTCAAGGATTAACTCTTCGCCTGCATCCGATCTAAACAGTTGAAAGATATTTCTTGCTTGTTCAGGCCAGTCATCCCAAGAGTCAATAGGCCCTGTTATCGCTTCCATGTAAACAATAGACTTAATTTTTTCTGGATTTAGTGCAGCCCAATTGAATCCTAATGCCGATCCCCAGTCATGAATGACTAGAGTTACATTGCTCAACCCAAGTTCCGCCAGCAAAGCATATAGGTGTTCAGCATGCTCAGCGAATGTGTATTTATCCGGCCCTGAATCGTCTAATTTATCTGAGTCGCCCATGCCTATTAAATCGGGAGCAATAACACGACCTGCACCCTCTGCATAAGGCATTATATTTCTCCAGAGATATGATGAAGTTGGATTGCCATGAAGAAAAACAATTGGATCGCCTTCGCCTTTGTCGACATAGGCCATTTGTTTGCCTTTTATTTCTACAAACTTCTTATCGTACGGAAACTTACTTGATATTTCTGTCGTCATTTTTGTACTCCTCCAAATTATTAAGGTGTAATTCTTTTATCAAAAACCCTTTTATCGTACTTTACCAGAAGGTTCGGCAGCAAAAGGAAATCAATAGCCAGAGCAACAATGAAAGCCATTGTAGAGAATCTAGCAAAGTCATGAAGAGGTAAGAAACTCAACATGTTGAGAACCAAGAAACCCAAAGAAAGAACAAATGTCATTATGATTAAAGCAAACCCTACTGATTCAAAAGCAAAATAAATGGCTTCTTCTGGATTTTTGTTCATCTCCTTTCTTGCTAAGTCGTACTTACTTAATAAATGAACCGTAAAATCTACTATTATTCCTAAAGTGGAACCCATTCCAACGGCAACCATAAAACCCACTTCTCCATCTATGATAGCCCACAATCCAAAAGCCACTCCTATTGGTAAAATATTTGGAAAAGTAGAAAGTACAGCAAATAACTTTGATTTAAAAGCCAACCCAATAACTGTGGTTATTAGGATCAGGCCAACTAACACTCCAAAGAAAAGTGAATTTATAATCACCATGCCTAAATGTGAGAATACCACTCTAAATCCAGCAGGTTGAGAAATAGTTTCTGTTAAATTATTTTCTTCAATGTAAGTAGTTATCCTCTCATTAAACTTTAAGAATTCTTGTGAGCTCATGTCTCGCAAGGTTGCTGATATTTTTGTGGAGCTTCTATCTTGACTGATTGAACTGTTTAGATCTAAGCCCATGGGAAGTGACATTTCATAGAAAAATAGGTACTGCGAAGCAAGATTCTGATCCTCAGGTATTTTTTTCCATTCTGGCTTGTCTCCATGCATGCTCTTATTTAAATTCTTCATTGTATGAGCAAGGGAGGTAACATGATTAACTTCTTCTTGAGCTTCCAACCAAAGGCTAAAATCTTCTATGGTTTTCAAGAATTCAGGAGCTGCAATACTGCCTGTTTTAGAGTTTGCTTTAAAGCTTACAGGGAAGGTAACGCCAAGTTTCTCATCAAGCCATAAAGTATCAGACCCAAAGGAAGTAAAATTGTCTGAATACATCTGCGTTGGATTTTCATTTAGTTCATTCAGAGGTATGAAACTGATGAGAGTTAGTGAAATTAATGGAACTAGCCATATTAAAGTTTTCCCATTTACCAGGCTGAACTCTGCAATCTTTCTAGAGACGTTTACTTGTTGTCTCGTTGCTTTAGGGGCATTTATTTCAAAAAAAGAGAATAGGGGTGCTATGAATAATATCGTAAAAGTGAAAGCAAGCGCAATTCCTATGGCAACTCCATTGCCAAGGTCTACCAAAGGAACAACATCAAGGACATTAAAGGACAAGAAGCCTATGCAGGTAGTTAAGGTTGTAAGGAAAAGAGGCTGTAAATTTAACTCTAAACTTTTTATCATCGATTCCTTACTCGATAAACCCGCAGCTCTTTTTTGAAAAAATATACTAAATAAATGCACACAATCAGCAAGGGCTAAAGTAATTACCAGTATAGGTATGGTTACTACCATTTGATTTAGGGGATTCCCAAGATGGCCGATGGCACCAAATGTTGCAGACACACTCATAAAAACAACCAGTACAGTCGCAAGCACTGCAAAATAACTCCTCAGCATAAAAAATACGGAGAGGAAGATCAATGCAAGCATTGTAGGAAGAACAACTGGCATTTCTGCTTGAATCAATTTTGGGCTTATGTATTCTTGATACGGATTTCCTAATAGCCTTATGTCAAGATTAGGATTTTCAGATTTAATCTCTTCAAGAAAACTCACTATGTACTCAATGAGCTCTTCTACTTTTAATTCTTTATTGGGTTGAGTAGGGTCAACAATTATACTTATAACGCTTGTCTTTTTGTCTTCTGAAATTAGAGAGCCAAAGATGACTTCTTGCTGGTTTACTAAATTTTTTCTTTCCTCAATGAAGGATTCTTCTAGGTTCAAGGCATCTTCTATAAACGGCTCTACCAGAAGGTCATCATCAACGGATCGTATGTAAGAATAATTTGTTAGGCTGTCTACGCGAACAGAGTAAGGGACAGTCCATGATTTTTCCGTTAGTTTCTCTATTGCCGAAAGATTTTCTTTTGTAAAAATTGAATCATTCTTACTGTTTACTGCAATTATAATATTATCGGTTGGTATAAAAGTTTCATCAATAAGAGTATTGAGGGAAGTAGCGGGATGACTTTGTGGAAAAAAAGTATCCATATCAGGATTAAATATTAAGTTAGAAGCTCCTCTGAGAAGGACTACAAACAAAGCCAGACTAATAAGAATGCTTATTGCCCGAAAGTTGATGATTGTTTTTGAAAGATTTTCCTTTTTTAAAAATTCCATTTATTCTCCTAAGTAATAAGTAAATTCAATTCTAAAGAAGTCATCTTCCTTAAAAGATTCAAATAATTTTAATTGTCCGTTCTCTTTATCCGTATCTCCAAAATAAATTGATTCTAAAGAAATCATGCAGCAAGCTCCTATGCGTCTTGAGGCCTCTATAACCGAACTTATTTCAGAAGAACTATTATTGTAAGAAACGCCAAATAATAATTGGGTATCGAAATTATCATTAAAAGTTAGTCGCGTTCCCAGAATAAAAGGTGAACTGTAAATCCTATCGTCATGATTTATCTCAAAGAGCCATCCAAGGTCTAATCTTGAATCCAATATACCAATTTGAGTGTATTCAAATCCAGCGGTTAAAGCTGAAAACCTATCTTCTTGACCTGACCTCGTTATGGCTTCTAGTTTTAAGGCAAGACTTCCTACTAAGTAAAGTGCTTCTAAACCAGTTTGATCAATAGTTTCGTAGTAGGGAGTCAACCCAGATAGTTTTTTTTGCGAAGGAATGAATCTTGGCTCTCTGGAGGTCCCGGAAAAGTGTGACAGTGCAACCTCAAAGTTATCAAAGTAGTGACTCCACCGTATAGCAAAATCGGTTCTTTTATTTTTTGCAGTCGATTCATATTTTGGATTGTTTGTGTCCACAACCAAAGGAAATCTTAGGCGACCGTCTTGACCTGCATAAGTTCGTTCTCTGAAACCCAATAGAGCGTATACATCGAGCAGACCCCAATCCTTTTCCATGGATATTTTTATCATCGGTTGGCCAAGTTTGTCTTCTCCATCAAAGCTTTCAGACGAGTCCGTTTGATTGATTATATCTACCCTATGACCAGTCTCCGTAACCCCCCAAAACTCTTTACTAATGCCATACTTTATTTCTCTGGCATCTCCTAAGTCGATGAAATAAAACTCTTGGATATCAACCAGGTTTCTTTCTTTGTCTTCTTGATCATTTCTGAGCTTGGCCTTGAAATGAAAAATACCTTCTTCTTGAAGATCTAAGAAAATTTCTGGGGAAAAAGTAAACGAAGAATGGTTAGAACTTTGTCCAAATTTTGAATCGTTTAAGAAGTGCCTATCTTCAATAGAGAATTCTCCTATGTACTCAGCATCAATAGGAAGCAGAAAGAAACCAGATAAGAAAATCAGCAATTTTCTTGAACGAATTATCATTTATCTTGATCTTTTAAGACTGCTCTGAGAAAAATCACTAGCGGTGAGGCCATTATTGAACGAAACTTCAGCAAATTTTAAAATAGAACCTTTACCGTTCTGGTGATTCTTCATTTCTACTCTGTGAGGCTGCCAAAAGAAACCTAAATACTGCTTATAGTCACTAAAAGTTTGGGTTTTTAAGTGGAAAGACTTCCTATCAAAATGATGAATTTTATGGGTCGTGTAGTTCTCTTTGTCTATCCAAACCACTTGTTTTGTATAGCCGGAATATGGATCCAGAGGAATCCTTTCAATTACAAAAAACTCTTTTCCCTGAATGAGCTCTTCTTTGATGTATGTATAGTCGTACTTTTCAACTTCTGCAAAAGAGAAGTCTTCAAAAGTAAATTCACTCCCTAAAAAAGGTCCAGATTTATTCTTAGAAGCTATCCTTTTAACTCTTTTTAAGGCCGGTAAGTAGAGCCATTGGTCGTCTGCTTTGCTTTTGTGCGCATAGGATAGAATTGCTACGCCTCTTACATCTCGTGGACTTTCAAAGACGGATATCGATTTGTCTCCATCTTCAGGAACCTCCAGTCTCTTAAACCTTAATTTACGAGTAACAACGTCACCTTTTTTGCTTACCAATTCCATCGTCATGGAGGAAGAGCTATCACCAAAACCTTCGTTATTCTTATCGCTCAGCTTTGCTATTTCTAAACCCTTATTGGCAGATATACTTCCAGAGAAGATTAATCCGATTACACCAATGGCAACAATTATTAACCTTTTAGTAAAGAAATTATTTAATGTGTTCATATTTGAAATTCTCCATGTAAACCCTTAACTATTTTTTTTGAATCTTTACTTAAATAAGGCTCTATTACTTTTATTACTAAACCTAAACCTCTTTGAATTAAAAATTTTTCATCTTTATTGGGGTATATTCTAGAAGACAATTCAAACCAATTGTCTGCAATTAGAAAAATAATTTCTCCTAGCTCATTTAGGTCTCCATCTGAAAAATCAAAAATTCCAAGTTTCCTACCAAAGAGTGCTTCTTCTTTTACCCTATTAAATCTTGAATTGTTTAAGTCAGACAATTTATCTGAAATGACAGCATCATCTGGAAAAGTATTTACGAAACTGTCTCGAAATAAGTATCTAAAATCCCAGTTGAATAAGTATTGAGCAAAGAGTTTTTCAATCAAAGTATGAATACTCATTTTATGATTGGTATTTATTTCATCTTTAAAATTTTTATCAAACAGATCAATATGCGACTCAACTAAATTTTTCTTTGACTTGAAGTGATACCAGAGAGTGCCTTCCAGAACATTAGATGAGGAGGCTAGACTGGAGGTAGTTACTGCACTAAAACCTTTCTCATTGAATAACTCAAGACTTGTTCTCAGCAATGTATCTTTCGTGCAGTCTGAAAATAGTGAAAGAGTCCTTTTGGATAAATTTTGCATTTTTTGGGTATTTACCCAGAATTATTTAGGTATTTACCCAAATTGTCAAAAAAAAACTAATCTTTTTTAATTAAAGAGTAGTTTTTTTGGACACTAGAAAAATCCAGGTTGCCAAATCCTTGCTTGTTCAACTCTTCATAGAGTTGCTTTGCAACTGTCCCCATCGGGGTTTCCGATTTTGATTGCACAGCCAGCTCTTTTGCTAGGTTTAGATCTTTGAGCATTAAAGAGTTTAAGAATCCTCCTGAATAATGATTGCTTGCAGGTGCTTCTTTCATAACACCAGGATAGGGATTGTATTTTTCAAGGGACCAATTTCCGCCAGAACTATTTTTCATTATTTCAGAGAGAATTTCGGGATCTAGCCCATTATTTACTCCCATGGCTATGGTTTCTGCAGTACCGCACATGTGAATTGCAAGAAGCATGTTATTGCAAACTTTTGCAACTTGCCCAAGACCGCTCCCTCCGGCATGAAAAATGTTTTTCCCCATAGATTCAAGAATGGGCTTTGCTTTAGAAAGGTTGTCTGAAGAGCCGCCCACTATGAATGTTAATGAAGCACTCTCTGCTCCTACGACCCCTCCTGAAACAGGCGCATCCAGCATATTCAATCCCAATTCACTCGCTTTAGATGCAACCTTTTGAGAAGTTAGAGGATCAATCGTTGAGCAGTCAATCATCAGAATACTTGAGTCGATTTTATTTAGAATCCCCTGTTCTATGTATAAATTTTCTACGTGCTCTCCAGCAGGCAGCATGGATATCAGGCAATCTATATCTTTAATGACTTCGTTAATATCTTTCTTGCACTTTATGCCTTTTTCTTCTGCAGACTTCATTGCTTCTTCTGAAAGATCCAAGCCTACGACATCATAGTTATTCTTTGTTAAGTTTGAAGCCATGGGTAGTCCCATGTTTCCAAGTCCTATAAATGCTACTCTTTTCATTTAATGAATCTCCTCTAAATCACTCAGTGGGTTGTTTGTCCAAGCAGATTCTAGGTGTCTTTCAATCCAGACCTCTGATACATCTTCTACGTTGCCAAAATGCCAGTTAGGATTGTTATCTTTTTCTATGATTGCAGCTCTTATGCCTTCTAAGAAATCGCTGTGCCTGGTGACTTGTATCGCAAGATCCAGTTCAAATTTAAATACTTCTTTAAGACTAAGACTCGAAGCGCGCTTGCATTGTTCCCATATTAGGAATGCAGAAGTTGGACATCCTTTTTTGAAACGTTCTGAGCCTTTTTTGATCCATTCATCGTCTTTGCTATTTAGTAAATTATTTTTAACTTCTAGTAATGAATTCTCATTGGTAATTCTTTTTATCTCTTCTAGCCTTAATACCAATTGAGGTTCGGGATAATTTTTACGGGCCTTTTCTTCTTTACTTACAACGCTTAAGAATTGCTTTAGTATTTCTTTATTCTCTGCAGGATCTTGAACCCAAGATAAATTAAGCAGTTTATTGGAAACTTCTTCTTTAACAGAGGAGGAGATATAAAAATCCGTTAGACCAACAGATTGAGTGTCTGCTGCATTGAGTTGTGTTGCTGTTAACATCAAGTACATGCCAACCCCTTGGGGCAATCTATTAATAAAAGAGGTAAAGCCTACGTCTGGAAATAACCCCACTCCGATTTCTGGCATAGCAAAACGAGTTCTTTCCGTTCCAATTTTAAAGTTACTCCCAAGCATCAGACCCGCTCCCCCTCCCATTGCAATTCCATCTACCCAACAAATTACTGGTTTTGTATATGAATGGAGCAGGTAGTCTAGTCGGTACTCGCTTTCAAAGAACTCTTCCGCAATAGGGTTTGGCCCCCCAGGGTGTTTCGTCATGGATTCGTATAAGGCCCTTATATCGCCACCTGCACAAAGTGCTTTGTCACCAGCTCCTTCAATTGTTACTGCGACAATGGTCTTGTCATCTTTCCATTCGGACAATTGAAGAGTCATTTCATCTATCATCTCTTGAGTGAGAGAGTTAAGTGATTCGGGACTGTTAAGCAGGATCGTTCCAATCTTATGATTGGAGGTTGTGGGAAGAGAGTTAATTAATAATTTATCAGACACTTTTTATTTATTGAATTATTTTGGTTGCACCTTCCATCATCATTCTTCTGCCAATCAACATTCTCATTATTTCATTGGTGCCTTCTAATATCTGATGAACCCTGACATCTCTGACGTATCTCTCCAAAGGATATTCTTGTATGTATCCGTAACCACCAAATATTTGTAAAGCTTCATTGCAAACTTCAAAACCTACGTCGGTAGCAAACCGCTTTGCCATTGCAGAGTAAACGGAAGCTTCTGAATGATTGGAGTCTATTTTCGAAGCAGCGAGCCTTATCATTTGCCTTGCAGCTACAAGTTCTGTAGTCATGTCTGCAATTTTGAACTGCAAAGCTTGGAACTCTGAAATCTTTTTACCAAATTGCTCTCTTTCGTTCATGTATTTCTGAGCTTCTTCCAATGCAGCTTGTGCAGTACCAACTGAACACGTGCCTATATTGATTCTCCCACCGTCCAATCCTTGCATCGCAATTTTGAATCCTTGTCCTTCCTTGCCAATCAAAGAGTTGTGAGATATTTCTACGTCGGAGAGATTTATTTGACGTGTTGGCTGATTCTTCCAGCCCATTTTTTTTTCGTTTTTCCCGTATTCAATGCCTTTGGCATTTCCAGGTACAAGAAAACATGAAATTCCACCCGGGCCTGAATCTCCGGTTCTGGCCATAAGAATTAAACAATCCGTAGAACCCGATCCTGAAATAAATGATTTAGTGCCATTAAGGACATACCCAGAATCCGTTCTTTTAGCGGAAGTTTTAAGAGAAGCTGCATCCGAACCAGAACCGGGTTCCGTCAAGCAGTAAGAAGCCAGTTTATTTCCTGAACTTAAGTCGGGACACCATTGCTCTTTTAAACCCTCCGATGCAAATTCGCTTACCATCCAAGTGGCCATGTTGTGAATCGTCATGAAAGCCGTGGTGCTCGTACAGCCTGCAGCTAATTGCTCTATTATGATGCTGGCATCAAGCCTTCCCAGACCCATGCCTCCGTATTGTTCTGGTACATAAAGAGAACAAAATCCTAATGCACCAGCTTTTTTTATAGTTTCTACAGGAAATTCACTATCAGCATCCCATCTTGCCGCATGAGGTTTCAATTCTTTATCAGAAAATGACTTTGCCAGTGTTTGGAAAGTAATTTGATCTTCTGTTAAATCAAAATTCATGGCTATTTTAAGTCTATAGTTAGATTGGCTTCGCTGCTTTCATTTTCATCAAACCAACGTTCGGTAACTGTTTTGGTTTCAGAGTAAAATCTCACAGCTTGTTTCCCGTAAGCATGCAAATCTCCATAAAAGGATTGTTTCCAACCAGTGAAAGAAAAGAACGGCAGAGGGACTGGGATTGGCACATTGATTCCAACTTGACCAACTTGAATCTCATGTCTAAATTTTCTTGCGTATCTTCCGGAATCAGTAAATATTGAAGTGCCATTTCCAAAAGGATTGTCATTAATGAGCTTAATGGCATCTTCAAGTGTGTCCACACACAAGCAAAGCAATACCGGTCCAAATATTTCTGTCTTATAAATCTCTGAGCTCGTTTTAACATCAGAAAAGAGGGTCGGACCAATCCAATTTCCCTTGGGGTAATTATTTACTTTGCATTCGCTTCCATCCAATAAACAAGTAGCTTCGGATTTACCTATCTTAATGAGCTTAAGAATTTTTTCTTTTGCCTTTTCACTTATGATGGGTCCATAACCCGCCCTTTTATCGTCCCAAGGTCCAGGAGTTACCACTTCCATTTTATTTTTCAATTCGCCTATCCACTCTTTAGATTGACCAACAAATACGGCTACACTTATGGCCATGCATCTTTGACCTGCTGCACCAACTGCTGATCCTACGAGTCCATCAAGAGTCTTAGATTTATTTGCGTCTGGCATAATTACCATATGGTTTTTTGCACCGGCGAAAGCTTGAACTCTTTTTAAATTGTCTGTTGCTGTTTTGTATATGTACTGACCTACTGGGACTGAGCCTACAAAAGAAATCGCTTTTATATCGGGATGCTTAAGCAAGCAATCAACCTGATCTTTTGTTCCATGAATTACCTGCAATAAACCTTTTGGAGCGCCTGCTTCTAAAAATAGCCCTGCAAGACGATTAGCGGTCATAGGGTCCTGCTCAGAGGGTTTGAGTACAAAAGAATTTCCACAAGCTATTGCCATTGGGAACATCCACAGTGGGATCATGGCAGGAAAATTAAATGGTGTAATTCCAGCACAAACACCTAAAGGCTGAGTGTAGCTGTACCCATCAATTCCTTTTGCAACATTTTCTACTGTTTCACCCATCAAAAGAGGGGTTATGTTCGCAGCTTGTTCTACGACTTCAATGCCTCGCCACACGTCTCCCATAGAATCTTCTAAAGTCTTCCCATTTTCCTTACTTAAAATAGTGGCTATTTCTTCTTGATTCTCTTTTAGCAGCGCTTGATAACGCATCATCAGCCTCGATCTTTCGGAAGGGGGTATTTCTTTCCACGTTTCAAAAGCATCCACAGCACCTTCTATGGCCGCTGTCATTTCTTCAAGACTCGCACAGGGGACGTTGCATAGAATTTCTTGAGTGGCCGGGTTTAGGACTTCTAAAGTTTTTTCTGAAGAACTCTCTACGAATTCTCCATTAATGAACAGAGGCAGTTTATTGATGGTCATTTTTATTTGATGTATTTTTTCACCATCTTACTATTTTTATTTTTATTCTGCTTGCAAGTCAATCTCCAATTGTTAGTCTGTTATTAAATTTTGTGAAGGTCACCAAGGGAGAATAAAATGCTTAAAACAAGAATTACAGATTTATTTGGGATTAAACATCCCGTCATTCAAGGCGGTATGCAATGGGTTGGCTATGCCGAACTGGTTTCTGCCGTTTCAAATGCTGGGGCTTTAGGTATTTTGACCGCCTTAACACAACCAACACCTGAAGATTTAACAAAAGAAATTGCAAGGACACGTGAAATGACCGATCAACCTTTTGGGGTTAATTTAACGGTTTTGCCAACAATTTCTCCACCACCCTATGAAGAATATGCTCAAGCCATTGTAGGTTCAGGAATTAAAATCGTTGAAACCGCCGGTAGAAGCCCAGAACCGTTTATGGAATTATTTAATGAATACGGCGTAAAAGTAATACACAAATGCACTTCCATTAGGCATGCCCTGAAAGCTCAATCGGTAGGCGTCAGTGCAATTACTATTGATGGCTTTGAGTGTGCGGGACACCCTGGAGAAGACGACATTCCATCTTTGGTTCTGCTTCCACAGGCAGCTGAAGCCTTGGACGTTCCAGTGGCAGGTTGTGGTGGTTTTAGTGATTCAAAGAGTTTGGTGGCTGCCCTTGCTTTGGGAGGAGAGGCTATTGTCATGGGAACTCGTTTTATGGCTACTAAAGAAGCGGGCATTCATCAGAACGTTAAAGACATAATGACAGAAGCCGATGAGCGCTCTACAAATTTAATGTTTCGTACTATGCACAATACGGCTAGAGTTTTTAAAAACAGCATTTCAGATCAAGTGGTTGAAATAGAATCTACAGGCACCGCGTCTTTTGAAGATGTAAAAGATCTGGTTGCAGGACAGCGTGGAAGAGTTGTATTTGAAGAAGGCCAGATGGAGCATGGAATTTGGTCAGCGGGCATATCCGTTGCAAGAGTTAAGGACATACCCACTTGTGATGAAATGGTATCTAGGCTGGTCTCTGGAGCTGAGGATATTATTGATGGCAGACTTCAACAAATTAAAGCCTAGAAATTAAAGGAAAAAAATGTCTGATCTAAAAGTGTATATAGTTGTTAATTTAGAAATTAAGGATAAAGAAATTTATAGGAAGTATGAAAAAGGTTTTTTTAGTTTCCTAAAAAAATACGACGGTGAGTTCATTACTTATGACGATTCTTTTGAAAGCTTGGAAGGAAGCAGTCCGCTCAGCGGAGGAAGAGTCATCATATTTTCTTTTCCTTCAGAAGAAAAAGCAAAACAATGGTGGAATGATGCTGAATATCAAGAGCTCTCAGAATTTAGAAGACAGGCAACCGATACGGTTTCCCTTTCCATGATCAAAGGGCTTCCCCCTAGAAAATAAATTTTAGAACTGATTTAAAAGAAGACACTCCAAAGAAGTAAAATTAAGATTACATCAACAAACATCAACACC
>MEHZ011571902.1_pt1 | contig 15247 bp, 12 predicted proteins | sample 897221 | NCBI WGS metagenome assembly MEHZ01 (sample SAMN05514161, study PRJNA337945) | marine metagenome | isolation source: marine surface water | place: Arctic Ocean | collected 2007-12-13
TCAATGTAGTGCATCTGTCGTGCCAACTCATATTGATATATTATAAATATATGATGTATAATTCTTTAAAATTTACGGCTTGTTTTGAGATTTCCAATGAATCGAAAAATGAAACGCCGCCGGGAAAAGAAAATCCCATTTTTGGGACTGTCCGTGATCTTGAGTGAATTAGAAGTGCGATTTGCTGACTTCAGCGCATTGCTAGTCGTCATCAATATCCCGTTATGAGTGATCCCCGATTCATCATTGCCTTGGATCAAGGCACCACGAGTTCACGAACCATCGTGTTTGATCGCGCCGGCAGGAAGATGGCGACGGCACAACGTGAGCTGACGCAACACTACCCGAAGTCGGGTTGGGTGGAGCATGATGCCAAAGAAATATGGTCCACCCAATATGAGACTTTGGTCGAAGTGATGGCGTCACTTAATTTGGCGACAACTGACATCGCTGCCATCGGTATCACTAATCAGCGGGAGACCCTAGTGGTGTGGGACAGCGAAAGTGGTGAACCGACGGGACCGGCGCTTGTATGGCAGGATCGGCGAACGGCGGATGATTGCCGGCGGTTAGTCGAGGCGGGTTTTGAAGCGGAAGTTTCCGAACGCACGGGATTGCGATTGGATCCCTATTTTACCGGCACGAAGTTGGCGTGGATGTTGCGTGAAACCGAGGGCCTGCGGGACCGGGCGGAACGCGGGGAGGTTTTGGCTGGAACGATAGATACTTGGTTGTTGTGGAAGCTGACGAAAGGTGGCGTCCACGCCACGGATGCCAGTAACGCGTCCCGCACACTGTTACTGAATATTGAGACGGGAGAATGGGACGAACGCATGATTGAGATGTTGGATATTCCCCGCGCAATGCTCCCGGAAGTGAAGGATTCGGTCGGAGTGTTTGGATGCGTAGCCGAAGGTTTGGTGGCCGCCGGGGTGCCGATTGCAGGAATGGCGGGCGATCAACAAGCCGCACTTTTTGGCCAGGGTTGTTTTATCAACGGAATGGTAAAGAATACTTATGGCACGGGGTGTTTTCTACTGATGCAAACTGGAGAGAAACGCATCATCTCAGCGCACAACTTGTTGACGACCGTCGCTTGGCGGATCGGTGGCAAATTACACTACGCGCTCGAAGGTGCGGTTTTTGTCGCCGGAGCTGCGGTGCAGTGGGCCCGGGATGAGTTAAAACTCGTGGATTCGGCATCCGAGCTCAGTGAGCTCGCCGCTTCGGTGCCCGATGCCGGTGGCGTGATTTGTGTGCCCGCTTTCACGGGATTGGGCGCGCCGCACTGGGATCCCTATGCCCGAGGCACAATCACGGGACTTACGCGGGGAACTAATCGTGCTCATATTTGCCGAGCGATTCTCGAAAGTATCGCCCTGCAAAGCGCCGATTTAATCGATGCGATGAGACAGGACAGTGGATTGGAGTTGGCTCAACTTCGGGTGGATGGCGGGGCTGCTGCCAGTGATCCGTTGATGCAGATTCAGTCCAATCTATTGCAAACCGAAGTGGTGCGACCGGCTAATCTGGAATCGACCGCCTTAGGGGCGGCCCACCTGGCTGGGCTGGGGATTGGGTTTTGGACCAGCCAGACCGAGCTAAGAGAACAGAGTGAGGTGGACCAAATCTTCTCTCCTGATTCTTCCGTGGATCTTGCTACGCTCAAGCATGACTGGAAACGCGCGGTGAAACGCGCCTACGGATGGGCGTCAGCGAAGGAATGAAACGGATAATATTTTGCTCATGAGTTTCTTATCAGCGGAGAGCACGGAGGGTAAGTTCAAGAGAATGGCTGATTATTCATCCTCCAATTCGAGGTCTAATCTTCGGTATCCTTACTAACTTACCTTAATTAGTAAAACTAGCTTGCTGCACCCCACTGAACGACGCACGTTCTGCCTTCGCTCATGAGCTCTGACCAAGAAGCAACGAAGCCACTGGCTGCTAACGAAAACATTAAATCCGCGTCGAATTTTCTCCGCGGAACAATTGCCGAGGAACTGCGGGATGAATCTACGGGCTCAATCACCGCAGATAACCAGCAACTAACCAAGTTTCACGGCCTGTATATGCAAGATGACCGTGACCTCCGAAAGGAGCGACGTCAGGCGAAGTTGGAAAAAGCATTCTCGTTCATGCTACGGGTTCGGCTCCCGGGTGGACGTTGCACGCCCGCCCAATGGTTGATGCTCGATAAGCTCGCCGACGAGCAAGCGAATGGCTCACTGCGCATCACGACCCGCCAAACTTTCCAGTTTCATGGTATTTTGAAAGGAAACCTGAAACCTCTCATCAAGGGAATGGATGATGCGTTGATGGATTCGATCGCCGCTTGTGGTGACGTGAATCGCAACATCATGGCCGCCCCGAACCCGGAGCGCACTCCAGCGCATGCGGCGATGTATGAGCACGCCAAAGGACTCTCGGAACACACGCTTCCGAAGACCCGTGCTTACCACGAAATTTGGCTCGATGGAGAGCAAGTTGCGGGTGGCGAATCCGAAGTTGAACCCCTTTACGGTGCGACCTACTTACCGCGTAAGTTCAAGGTGGGTTTCGCCATTCCTCCGTCCAATGACGTGGATGTTTACTCTCAAGACCTAGGATTTATTGGGGTGATGGAGAATGGTGAACTCGTCGGTTACAATGTGACGGTTGGCGGCGGACTCGGCATGAGCCACGGCAATGAAGCGACTTTCCCTCGTTTGGCAGAACCACTCGGCTATGTCACCCCTGACCAAATCAATGCGATCGGAGTGGCCATCATAGAGACGCAACGTGACTATGGTGACCGCACCAATCGCAAACATGCGCGACTCAAATACACGATCGAAGATCGTGGGCTCGCTTGGTTTAAGAACGAAGTAGAAAGCCGTTCGGGTATCACTTTGGGCGAATCGCGTGAGGTGAATTTCACCACCATCGAGGATCCGCATGGGTGGCAGGAATGTGCGGATCGCACTTGGTTTTACGGTCTCCATATCTTGAGTGGCCGCATCAAGGACCGCGAAGGTTGGCTGATGAAAACAGCATTGCGCGAAGTCGCGGAAGTTCACACCGGCGACTTCCGTCTTACCCCGACTCAGAATGTTACCATCTCTGGCGTCACGACCGATGCGAAAGCCCAGATCGAAACGATTCTGGAAAAGCACGGACTGGGTGGTGAAAACAAACAGAGCCGTTTGCGTCTGAACTCGATGTCTTGCGTGGCGCTGCCGACGTGCGGACTCGCTCTGGCCGAGAGCGAACGGATATTGCCCGAGGTACTCGAGAAATTCGATTCAGTCCTAGAGGAAGCGGGACTGGCGGATGACGCGATCAGCCTCCGGATGACCGGTTGCCCGAACGGATGCGCCCGGCCATATCTCGCGGAAATCGGTTTCGTCGGCAAAGCGCCTGGAAAGTATGCCCTCTATATTGGAGCGAGCTACAACGGGTCCCGTTTGAATCGTCTTGTATCGCCTAAATGCACGGTTGATGAAGCGGTAGAAATGCTGCGACCGGTCATTAAGAAATACGCGACGGAGCGAAACGAAGGTGAAGGGTTCGGTGATTTCTGTGACCGAGTCGTGCTACCAGCCGATGCGACATTCCACAGCATTGGTTCAGGCTTACAGCTCTAGGTGCTTGGACTAGTGCGTTGGGACGGATAGGTTTACCTTCTGCTCTAGCCGGGATTTACGCTCGCTCATATGGTTGAGATAGCTTTCCGATTTGCGTGTGCCGAATTCTCTCCGGACCTGTTGCAGGAATAACGGCTGGTCTCAGGGAGGAGTGTTTTGGGCAATGTGCTGAATTCGCTCAGCGGCGCACGGGCAGGTTCACCCCCGCTAGGTAGTCTTTAACCTGAGGAACGGTGAGCTCGCCAAAGTGAAAGAGGCTCGCGGCCAAAACGGCGCTGGCCTTGCCGGCTTCGAGGGCCTCGGCGAAGTGGGGCAGGGTGCCAGCACCTCCGCTGGCAATGACTGGCACGGTCACCGCATCGCTAATCGCGCGAGTAAGCGGCACGTCGTAACCCGTTTTCATCCCGTCGCAATCCATGCTGGTAAGTAGAATTTCGCCGGCGCCTAGATCTACCGCTTGTTTGGCCCATGTAACGGCATCGAGTTCGGTGGGATTACGTCCGCCATGCGTGTAAACGCGCCATGACTTACCGTCGGGCTCTCGCTTCGCGTCGATGGCCACAACGATACATTGAGCGCCGAATCGAGCGGATGCTTCGCGAATAAGTTCAGGATTCTTGATCGCCGCAGTATTGAGGGACACTTTGTCGGCCCCGGATTTCAACATGGCTTCGATATCAGCTACGGTGCGTAATCCTCCGCCTACGGTGAGGGGCATAAAACACTGTTCAGCGGTGGCGGCGACCACGTCGTGCATGATCGAACGACCGTCACTGGATGCGGTAATATCTAGAAAAACCAACTCATCCGCCCCTTGAGCATCGTAAGCTTTCGCACATTCCACGGGATCACCTGCATCGCGAAGCTCTTTGAACTTCACGCCCTTGACCACGCGACCATTGGTCACGTCCAGGCAAGGAATGATTCTGCGCGCTAACATTTTCCAAGTATGAAGTTAGAGGTAGGAAGTAAGAAGCCGATGCTGATTTACCAAATCTAATCCGAGATTAATTCCACCTCTTACTTCAAACTTCGTTCTTCTTACTTTCTCAACTAGTCCATCGTGGTCACATCCGGCTCGTAACTTACCGCGAGGCGGTAGATGTTGCCGGGACGCATGATCAGCGGATGGTCGCGTTCGAGAGTCTGCAAGTAGTGAACCTTGCCGTAATTCGTGCGGTATGTCGGATCATTGGTCACCACTTCGGTCTCTTGCCAAACGCCTTGGAAATCGTCCTTGGTGACCGTGCAACGATGGCCTTCGGGCCCGAGGGCCAGCGAACCACCGACATGGTAGATTGAGTGTGGTGCCGCGATCGCGAGCATGAAGCGGAACCGATCCAACGTGACTTGCTGACGGACCGTGTAGGCGAATTCGGCGCTGATCCGAGGGCCAGCGAAATTCCACTGAACCTTGACCGTGCCCAATCCTTTGAGGACCTCCTGTTCGGTGGTAATCAGATCGGGTTGATCGTAGCGGAAAAAGAAGCTGCGGCGGAGGCCAAGGCCGGTGACACAGTTTTTGCCGTAGAACGCCGGAATGGTGACTTTGTCACCGAAGGTAAGTTCAGGCACCATGATCGGCGCGTAGACATTATTGGGCCAATCGAAGATACCCGGACTGTGCGGAAATGGTAGGGTATCCGAAGTTGCGGAACCGGCGGCTGCGCTGAGCGGAATCTGGGCATGTAATCCACTGTCCGGATCGCGGTAAAGGAAGACGCCCTGTTCCTTGCGGTTGGACTTATCGAAAATAACGAAACGTCCGGTGGTGCGAGGAGGTTCAGGCAAGACCTGCCCAGCTGGCATGTGGACGGTTTTCGCGAGACGCGACCATTGGCAAAGGTAACGGGCGGCGTCGAAATTGGCCATCCGCGTGGTGTGTCCTTCGTAGGCGGTGCGCTCCGCGTCACGGACATCTAAATCACCACGATCTTGGTCCAAGTATGTCTGGTAAAAGAAGAGGAAGAGTCGGCGCAGAATATCGAAATATTTAGATTTCTGATCGTCAGGGATCCAACCATCGCGAAGCCCTTGTAAAATCAGACTGATGCAGTGCATCTGTCCGTATGCGCCAGCCGCACGTCCGAATGCCCAGCCAAGACCATCGGCACGGACGAGATCCGGCATCATCTTGATGTATTTTTCGGCGTAGGTGCGGAGAGTGGGAAGCTTTCGATCCCGCACGCCGCTGTTGGCGTGGAGTTGGAGAGCGGAGCGGATGAAGACGAGCGACATCACACCGTAGAGATTGAAGTTACCGCCAAAACCTTCGGTGGAGTCGTCGATGAATCCATTGGAGCTGGTTTGGTTGATTCGGTCGACGTAACGTTCGATCAAACGGGAGGTCTCATCCTTCTTGGACAGACCAAACGAGAAACGGGCGACGGCCTTGGCTACGTTGAAAGCCTGCCAGTGATTGTCGTAGTCCGAGCGATGGAGGAGGGACTTGTCGATACGCTCCTGCGTTTCGGTTACGAGGCGTTCCCAGACTTGGTTGCGTTCCTTGGAAGGTCCAAAGCTCAGGAGGCCCAATGCGCCGTAAGCGAGACCGTTCTCCTCAGCGGGTTCAGTAAATACCTGAGCCGTAACCGTGCGGGCGGTGAGGTCGATGAGATCGTGACCCTCAAGGGTCGTTTCCCCGGTGGCCCGATAAAATTCGCCCATAGCGTAGGCCGCATGGCCAGGCTCGTCGCCGCGGGATGCTTCGCCCTCAAAGGGAGTGATGGTGCCGTCAGGCTGGATGGAGGCAAGATTGTGGCCCAAAATGGAACGGGCCATATCGAGACACTGCTCGGAGAAACTATGCATACGGAGGGAGTTGCGGCGTGGACTGCGCTGACACGTGATTGGACAGCGGAACGAGAATTAGTTCAGAGTTTTTGACGCCTGCGCAAGGGGGAAACGATGGTGCAGGTGACGAGTTAGTAAAAATGGGGAGCGTGCAGGCTTAATTAACGCGCTCTTAGCTGGAGATGAGCTCGAGGAATTCGGCGTTTGTTTTGGTCTTCGAGAGACGTGAAATCATCGTTTCGGTGGCTTCTTCGATCTTCTGTTGAACGAGGGCGCGGCGGAAAAAATGGATACTATCTAGATCCTTGGGTTCGATCAGTTTCTCTTCCTTACGGGTGCCGGAGCCTTGAATGTTGATCGCGGGCCATAGGCGCATCTCGGCGCATTTACGGTCCAATACGAGATCGCTGTTACCCGTGCCCTTGAACTCTTGGAAAATCACGTCATCCATCCGACTGCCTGTTTCCACCAGAATCGAGGCGACGATGGTGAGCGAACCAGCCTCTTCGGTATTTCGAGCCGAGGCGAAGATTTGACGCGGTTTCTCGAGCGCACGCACATCGAGACCACCGGAGCCCGTCCGGCCGGAGTTGCGTAGGGTGTTGTGAGCGCGAGCGAGGCGGGTGAGGGAATCGAGCAGGATAACGACGTCGCGGCCGCACTCGACGAGACGGCGTGCCCGGTCGATGGCCATATCGGCGATACGGATATGGCTTTGGACCTGCTCATCATTTGAGGAGGCCCAAACTTCGGCACCGGTAACGCTGCGTTTGAAATCAGTGACTTCTTCAGGACGCTCATCGACGAGCAGCACCATAACGTGACATTCAGGATGATTCTCGATCACACCGAGGGCAATGTCGCGCAGCAGGGTCGTTTTGCCGGTGCGGGGAGGCGCGACCACGAGGCCACGGGTGCCCTTGCCGATGGGGCAAAATAGGTCGATCGCCCGGGTGGTGATGCGACCGTCTTTGGTTTCGAGGTTCAGTTTTTCCTCGGGGGAAAGACTCGTAAAATTCAGGAAATCCCACTTCTCCTTTCGATCTTCGATGGAGAGGCCATCCACTGAATCGATGAAACGCATCTTCGGATTCGGGAATCGTCCTTCGGCCGGGAACGCTTTGCCCTTAATTTGGCTGCCTTGGCGTAATTTGAAGCGGCGGATCAACTCTTTCGGCACGAATGTATCGTCGGGGCGACGTTTGCCGTAGCGTTTGAGATCGAGGAGCACGCCGTTGCCGCCGTTTTGTTTATCGATGTCGAGAATTCCATCCACCTCCACGAGGTTAAGCTCTCTTTCAGAAGCTGGCTTAGGGGTGGGTTTCTCCTCTTGAGGAGCTTCGGGGGCTGGTTCGGGCGGAGATTCGGATTTTGGCATGGGAAGTGTTTTAAAAAAAGTGCAGTAGAAAGGCCCAATCAAGCGGCAGGCGCTTGACGCATCTCGTAGGCAGCGGGATAAAAAGTGGCCCCGGCCGGATGTGCCGCGGAAAAGATAAATCTTAACCACAACGATCCAAAACGTGACGGACCAAACAATTACCTCAGTGTCCCGTGAGAAACGGGTTTTCCGGCCAACGGCCGAATTTCAGTGCCAAGCTGAGCTCAGCAGCATGGATGCTTATAAGAAGCTCTACCGGGAGTCTGTCAACTCCCCAGAAAAATTCTGGGATCGACAGGCCAAGAACTTACTGGAGTGGCGTAAGCCTTACACCTCCGTGCTCAAGTGGAAGGCGCCTCATGCGAAATGGTTCGGTGGCGGCACGCTCAACGTGGCAGAAAACTGTATCGACTGCCATTTGGGCACCGCTCGCGAGAATAAGGCGGCACTGATTTTCGAGGGCGAACCGGGAGATATTCGCACCATCACTTACAAGCAGCTCTATTTTGAGGTTTCAAAGCTCGCCAACGTTTTCGCTGGTCTGGGCGTCGGTAAGGGTGACCGAGTCGCCATATATATGCCGATGGTGCCTGAGGCGGTCTTCGCCATGTTGGCCTGTGCGCGAGTTGGCGCGATTCACACCGTCGTCTTTGGCGGTTTCAGTTCCGAATCACTAAAGGATCGCATCATTGATTGTGGCGCCAAGCTGGTTATCACTGCCGATGGTGGCTGGCGGCGCGGGAAGATCTTCCCCCTCAAACCCACCGTCGATGAGGCCGTAGCGAAGGCCAAGTGCGTCGAACACGTGTTGGTGCATCAACGCTGCGGCAACGAAGTGAAGATGCGTCGCAATCGCGACATCTGGTGGCACGACGCAGTCGCCGAGGTATCAAATCAGCATAAGGCCAAGGCGTTCGGCTCGGAGCATCCCCTCTTCATTCTCTACACGTCAGGCAGCACCGGTAAGCCCAAGGGCGTGCTGCACACCAGTGCGGGATACCTGCTCGGTTGTAAGCTCTCCTCGAAATACGTTTTCGATCTCAAGGAGAACGACACCTATTTTTGTAGCGCCGACATCGGCTGGATCACGGGCCACAGTTATGTCGTCTATGGTCTGCTCTCCAACGGTTCGACCGTCTTCATGTATGAAGGTGCGCCGAATCAACCAGGACCGGATCGTTTCTGGGACATGATCGACCGCCACGGTGTCACCATCTTCTACACCGCTCCGACCGCGATTCGCGCCTTCATGAAGTGGGGCGACGAACACGTTAAGAAACACAGTCTCAAATCACTCCGTTTGCTGGGTTCGGTCGGTGAGCCGATCAACCCGGAGGCGTGGATGTGGTATCACAAGAATATCGGCAAAAAGAAGTGTCCCATCGTCGACACCTGGTGGCAGACCGAGACCGGCTCGATCATGATCACGCCACTACCCGGAGTTACCCCGTGCAAACCCGGCTCCGCGACGCTGCCATTCTTCGGTATCAAACCACAGGTGGTGGACGATCTCGGCAAAGAAGTCCCACTGGGTCAGGCCGGCAAGCTGATCATCGCCCAACCTTGGCCTTCGATGCTGCGCACCCTTTGGGGCGATGATAAGCGTTACCAAGAAACCTACTTCAGCGACTTCCCCGGCATTTACTTCACCGGTGATGGCGCGCGTCGCGACGAGGATGGCTACTTCTGGATCGTGGGCCGACTCGACGATGTGTTGAACATCTCCGGTCACCGCCTCGGCACGGCCGAAGTGGAGAGTGCACTCGTGGCCCACCCGAAAGTGGCGGAAGCTGCCGCTGTCGGTCGCCCGCACGACCTCAAGGGGCAAGCGCTCGTTGTATTCGTCACGATGAAGGCCGGCGTCAAAACCGATGACGCCCTCAAGGCGGAACTACGCAATCATGTGGGCAAAGAGATCGGCGCCATCGCCAAACCCGACGAGGTGCGATTTGCGCCCGCCTTGCCGAAAACCCGATCGGGCAAAATCATGCGCCGCATCCTTAAACAGATCGCCGCTGGTCAAGTAATCAAAGGCGACACCACAACCCTCGAAGATGTCTCGGTGATCGCCGCCTTGCAGGCGAACGACTAACCCGCCGCAATTTTCGCGGATCGCACCTAATATTGGCGAAGCTCGGATCCACCCCATGAGATCTTCGCTTCGTCAATCAGGGTGTGCCGCGGGAGCGAACGCATCGCGGGGTTTTACCCTGATCGAACTACTTATCGTCATTGCGGTGATCGCGGTGTTGACCGCTATCACGCTGGGCATTTCCGGAGGCGCTCGCGAACGCGCCGCCAACGATCGCGTCAAATCGGAGTTGGCTGTGCTCAGCACGGCTCTTGAACGCTATCGGGTGGTTTATGGGGCCTACCCGCAGGATTCCCAAAATCCGACGGCTTTGCTTCAATCATTGAGCGGTGAACTCACGCCCACCGGTGGGGTCGCCAATCGGGCGCCTTTTATTACTTTAGCGGGACTGATTCTGGATGACTCCGAAACCGCCATCGTCGACCCTTGGGATCAACCCTATGTCTACGTGCCATTCAGCTCCGGGGTTCGTCGCGGATTTCGGCTCTACTCGATTGGCTTAGACGGCCTCGATCTACCGCCAACCACGTCGGGAGAATGTGACGAATCAGCTGACGGAAATTTGGACAACGTCTACGCCCATCGCTAAGGTTCACCTTCATGATCACCGCACGACGCACTCGAGCCTTCACGTTGATAGAGCTGCTGACGGTGATCGCCATCGTGGCAATCCTCAGCGCGATCATCATTCCCACCGTCGGTGGTGCTCGTAACTCAGCCAATCGTGCAGCGGCTAAAGCCCAATTTAATCAATGGGCTGCAGCGATGGAGTTGTATCGGCAGGAATACGGTTTTTATCCCGATATAGCGCCAACCGGTCTCGTCGATCCGGACCGATTTTCCGCCGAATTGACGGGACAAACCTTGGCCGGAGTTTCGGTGCGGGGGAATTCCGCCTGGGGCAATACCAAGGGATTGAGTTTTTATGCGCTCGCGGCCGGTGATCTCGATGAAACCGGGAACGAACTGGTGGATGCTTTTGGAAATACCGAAATTGCGATGCGTCGTGATACCAACCGCGACGGGCGTATCAATGCATCTGACACCGGAAGCTGGGTGTCCGTCGATGGCGTGGAATCCGCGGGGCTTTCGCCGACGACTTTACCGAAAGCTATTCCAACCACCGGCGTGCGGGCTGGAGTGGTGTTTTATTCGGCGGGCCGAGGGCGTGATGAAACCGATATGGTGCTGAGCTGGCAGTAGTTTATTTGATGAGCCCATCTCGTTCCTTCACTTCACGCGCCACTCGGGCCTTCACCCTGATCGAGATACTGGTCGTGATGGGCATCATGGCGGTGGTGGCAACGATCGTGGGTGTCGGATTGAGTCGGGGAGGGGAAGGCGCTGCTTTGACGGCCGGGCAATCACTGCTGGTGTCGCAACTCAATGCCGCGCGAGCCCAGGCGGCCTTAGGCGCATCACGATCCGCATTAGTGGTTGCCGCGGATGCCAGTGATCTCACCCGTGATCATCGCTTCTTGGTGGTGGCGATTGAGGCTGCGGGGATTTGGCGGGCAGTTAGTGACGGAACCACGTTGCCAAATAGCGTGCTGGTGCGCGGTCTCTCGGAAGGAAGCACTTTGCTGACCCAGACTTTGGCGGTGGCACTAGATCCGGGAGATACCACCACGACGTGTTCGGCAGTTGTTTTTGAGGCCGAAGGGCGTATCTCGACCGTTGGAGGCGGAGTGATCTGGTTGAGCGTGGGAATACGTAACGAAGACGGGTGGAGTTTTTCGCCCGATGCGCCCAGTCGCGGCATTTCCATGAGTCGTTACGGCGCGATCACCCCGCTGGATGATTGGGAAGGCGTATTTTGAAATCACGCCGCGGTTTTTCGTTGGTGGAGGTGGTGGTGGCTGTGGGGGTGTTTGTGGCCGGCGTGGTCGCGGCGGTTGCGTTGCTTTCGCAAACGACCGACTCGGCCGGACAATGCCTGTCCGCGGCAGCAGCGGGTCGGGTGGCCCAATCGAGCGCGGTGCTGCTGCGACAGTTGCCTTGGGATGAGGTGGTCACGCGTCTGAATTCAGAAGACGAAATCTTCGCCACCCGGGATGGTGATCTCATCGGGTGGTTCGATGAAGTCGCCGAGGCAGAAGCCTATTTCGTAATGAGTCTTGCTCGGGTTGAAAATCTTTCACCGATTGGAAATGATGCGTCGGCAGCCTACCTGGCGTTGCGACTCGAGCTACGTTGGCCACTGCGACAAGACGGCGCCGGGCGAATCGCTCCGAAATTCCAAGAGAGTCTAATTCGGAATGTGGTGGTGAACCGATGAATGATGCGCGCCGAGCATTTACATTGGTTGAGTTACTGGTCGCGGTGGGAATCACCGCGGTCCTGGCCGCGGTGTTGTTAAGTCTGGTGACCTCGACTCTAACGCTCTGGGAGCGGTCAGCCAGCGCGCTCGCGATGGATAATCAGGCGACTCTTGTTCTTGATCGATTGGCTCGGGACTTGGAGTCGGCCGTGGTGCGGGAGAACCTGGGCGATACTTGGATCGAACATGCAGTTGGTGACCGTGGCACCACCCAACTTCGTCTATTCAGCCAACTCACCAACACCTCCGGCGAAGTAAATGATCCAGCGACGATTCGTGAAGTAACTTATCAACTCACCACTGCGGGTGAATCGGGAAGACTGTATCGTCTCGAAGGCACCGCGATCGCAGCCCTGACCAGCGGATACGCCTGGCAAGTCTGGCCGACGCAGCCAGCTGATGAGTTTTTGTTGAGCGAAGGAATGCGGCAATTAGATCTGAAATTCTATGTCGATCAGACGACAGAGATCACGTCTCCGAGTTTGACGAATTGGCCAGCGTTCGTGCGCGCAGAGTTGGTCTTGTTGTCGCCCGACGGCGTCGCGCGATTGAACGCAGTCGCGGCCGGGCAATCCGATGAGCTGATCGATCAGATCATCGATCAAACCTCACGTCGCTTCGTGCAATGGATCGAGATGGGTGGTCACCCGTGGTGAGGCAGAGCGAAAAGGGATTGGCCCTGCTATTGGTGGTTTCACTGATGGCACTGGTGACGCTGCTAGTGGTCAGCCTAGCCGTCGTCACGCGAGTGGAGACTCAGGTGGGCGCCACGCGAGCAACTCAAGATCAAGCGCGACAAAACGCGCAGCTGGCCGTGCAAGTCGCCCTCGGCCAATTGCAGGAACTCGCAGGACCGGACCGTCGGGTTACCGCGACCGCGGAAGCGACGGGAAGTACCAGCAATCGACATTGGACCGGCGTGTGGCGCAGCGATACTAACGGCACAGCCCCGCTCGCCTGGTTGGTCAGTGGTGAAGGGAGTGATCCCTCCAACGATGCAACCCCATCTCGGGGGCGAGTCGTGCTGGTAGGCGAATCGAACGGGTCGGAGGAAACGGAAGTGGTTGCGTCGCTCGAAGTGCTTGCCGAATCAGGAATCGCCCGGGGCGCTTTCGCCTATTTCATCGCTGACGAAGGGGTGAAAGCACGGCTGATGCCCTCAATGTCGACCGCAGCATCGAGCGACATGCTCGAACAACGTCTTCCGCTTCTTGGGGGCACACAACCGGTTGGGTTCGCGAATGAAGTCGGGGTGGATCCCCTGAGCACCACGTTTCAAAGCCAATTGGAGGCGCTCTCAAGTCGGGAACAATTCCCGGCGTTGCTAAGTTCTGCTGATGACGAACCGACTCGGGAACGGTGGCACGATTATACCGCGTGGAGCCAGGGCCTGCTTGTCGATGTGAATCGAGGGGGCTTGAAGACCGACCTGACCGATTCCGGCGACACGGTGATTCCAGGTTTGAGTGCCTTCAGTGACTTAATTACTCCCGATCGCACTGCCAGCCTCAGTCCGGTCTATCCCATTCGAGCCGCCAGTGGGTCATCAGGGGATTTGTATGATGGTATCCACCCGATCATGACACAGCTGGGATTACAGTTCAGTGTGCACACGATTTCATCCAGCTCCCGAACACTTGAAACGCGGCTACGGTTCTTCGTGGAATTAGCCAATCCGTTCAGCTCGGCCCTGGAGTCCGAAGACTTACGGTTGGTCGTCAGCGGGATGCCCGACACGATTCAGATCGAATCGAGAACGCTCAACACCACGCGTGATCACGGTGGCGCCACCGTGGATCTCGAGCCGCTCTACGCCACGCATACGGATGGGACGGGCGCACCCGCGATCGAGTTTGATTTGCCTTTCGAGGATGAGACCTGGGCGCCCGGCCGGGTAGTCTCGTGGCGCCTGCAGTCAGGAAACACCATGAGCGAGGCCGCAAATCGCGAGATGGTATACGATGCAAGCTCTCGCACCAGTTATTGGCGGGAGCGACCGGGCGGAGGTCTTGACGGACCCGATTCATTGGTGAATTCGAGCGAGCTCAGATTTACTGGCACCGAGGACTGGCGCCTGCGGGTTGAGCTACAACGGAACAACGGCGAGGTGCTATTTTCCGCAACGCTTCCGGAGTTCTATCAAGTTGATACGGCGTGGCAGGATGCCAATTCCACGCTCCCTGATTTTGGGGTTCATGTTCAGCTCGTGGATCGAAACCTATCCCAAGATGCCGACGGTGCCTCAGACTGGATGATGGAGGATTTGCCCAGCGATCTGAGACGAGATGAGTTCGACGAAGTGTTCTGGTTGCCAACCGTAGACCTGGAAAGTGCGTCCTACAATACGTCTTTTTCGGCGCCAAATTCGGGAGTTGAGGCGCGCCAGCTTTTTAATCGTGACCCGGTCGAACGGACTTACCTCAGTTACTACCAACCGAGTTTCAATAGCGACATCGCGCTCTTCGAACTGCCTCGGCAAGGATGGCGTTCGGTGGGAGGATTGCAGCATCTCGCATTTGCCGATGCTCCAATCTACAATGCGGGGAATTCATGGAGCGAACGGAACGATTGGTTCGATCGCTATTTCTTTTCGGACGAGCGATCGACCGATAGTGCTGATTTGGAGGATCTGGTGTCGGGAAACTTCAATTTCAATAGTGTGAATGCGTCAGCCTGGGAGGCGATTCTTAGAGGAATGGGAGTCGGAATCGGAGAGTATGGTTTCGCCTATGTAGAACACGTGGAGAACTCCGGAGAGATTGGAGGAGCTGGAGCAGCCTCGGTTTCGTTTCCCGTTGCTCGGTTCAGTCAATCGAGCGGAGAGATGTGGGAGCTGTCACCTGACCCCGAAAACTTCCAAGAGGTTTTGCGCACCTATCGTCGAGGATTACGAGGGCTGACCGAATCCCAAGTAAATGGTTTAGCGGTAGAAATTGCGAGCAACGTGCAGCGCCGCATTTCTGCCCAAGGGCCTTATCGTAGCGTGGAATCTTTCTTAGCGCTGGATGGGTTGTTCGGTGGTGATAATATTTTGGAAT
>MEHZ011540758.1_pt1 | contig 15232 bp, 14 predicted proteins | sample 897221 | NCBI WGS metagenome assembly MEHZ01 (sample SAMN05514161, study PRJNA337945) | marine metagenome | isolation source: marine surface water | place: Arctic Ocean | collected 2007-12-13
ATGGCGATGGCGATGGCGATGGCGATGGCGATGGCGATGGCGATGGCGATGGCGATGGGTTCAAACGTGGCAGCAAGGGCGTTGCTCACCGGTTGAGGCAGCCGAACATCGACATCACTGCGACGATTCCTGCGACTTAATCATCGGTGTAAAACGAGCGCGCATCGTCAAACATCTGGTTCGTGGCGCTGTTCGCAACATTGCCGCCGGCCTGCGCGATCCGGAGCGCATCTTGCCAGGCGATTGCGATTAAGCGACCGAGAGGCCGTCGCCGGGGAGACGATCGACGTCGAGATCATCGGAGCACGGGTAGGCACCGCGCATCCAGAGCGGCGCCCGAAAATGGCTCCACTCGCCCTCGGCCTGAGCAAGTCGATCCGCAACGGCGAACAGTGCGGAGTTGTTGAATCCCAGGCCGCAGTGGCTTCCGTAGACACGAATGTTCTCGGCGCGTTCGGTGCGGCGCGTGAGTGCCGTTTGCCAGTGCACCACGCCATCGGTCTTCGAGTAGATCGAGGTCGACGGCACCTCGAGATGCGGGAGGTAGCCAGCGCGCACATTGCGAGACGTAGCGAAATCCGGGGAATGCAACCGCTGGAGACGCTTCCAGATCATCTGCGCCGACGAGCCGTCTTCAGCAACCATCTGGATCGGGCTACCAAGAGTGACCACTTGACGGACCTGCTCGGGAGCGGCGCGCGCCAGCTCGCGAGCAAAGATGCCCCCGAGGCTCCAACCAACGATCGACACCGGCGCTTCCGCCTGCGCATACACGCGTTCAAGCAGCGCACCGAGGCCTTCGAGGATCTCGGGCGTCGGCCCAAGGTTGCTCCCAAGACGCCAGCCGTGAGAGCGGTAGCCGAGGTCGCGGAGTAGGTGGCGGAGTGGTCTGGTGGATCCGTCGCCAGCAGTGAACCCGGGAAGCACGATCACGTGGTGGCCGTCGCCCTTTGGCATCCGCCGCAGCAGCGGGAGCGCTGCGCTCATCGCGACACGCTCGCTGAATGCGCGGCACTCGAGTGCCACCATCCATGACGGTGGTGCACTGATGCTCGTTTTCGTTGCCATCGGCTCCCCAGTCGTTTCACCGCGACCTCGCGTCTCGGTCAAGGTAGTACACGTTCGGTCAGAGGCCGCAGGTCTGGCACGCTGTCGTCAATGGACGACAGCTCGAATCCACCAATGGACCAACTCCCACCCGAGCCGGCTCCGTTCCGCGGCGTCGTCAAGGACACGTATGTCGAGTCGACTCCAGATTGGCCGCCGCCGCTCCGGCCCCCGGCAAGCGCACCGAACATCATCGTCATCATGGTGGACGACCTCGGTTTCGGACAGCTGTCGTGCTTCGGCGGCCCGATTGAAGCCCCACACCTCTCGGCACTTGCTGACAAGGGGTTGCGATACACCAACTTTCACACGACTGCGTTGTGCTCACCGAGCCGCGCTGCGCTCCTCACGGGCCGCAACCACCATTCGGTCGGCTTCGCCACCATTGCCGAAATGGCAAGCGGTTTCCCCGGCGCCAACGCGTTCCTGCCGAAGAGCGCTGCGTCGATCGCCGAAGTGCTGAAACAGACCGGCTACTCCACCTACTGCGCCGGCAAGTGGCACCTGACGCCGACGTCGGAGCAGACCGCCGCCGGCCCCTTCGACCGTTGGCCAATCGGGCTCGGTTTCGAACGCTTCCATGGCTTCCTGCCCGGCGAGGTCGACCAGTGGCATCCAATGCTCACCGTCGACAACCATCGCGTCGAGACTCCGACAGTCGGCAGGAAAAACCCCGACGGATCGACGAACGATTACCACGTCAGCGAAGACATCGTCGACGCGTCAATCCGGATGTTGCGAGACCAGCAACAGGTGTCGTCTGGTCGTCCGTTCTTCCTCTATCTCCCTTTCGGCGCTCCGCACTGCCCCTTCCACGCCCCGCCCGAATTCATCGACCACTACGCGGGCCGCTTCGACGATGGGTGGGATGTCCATCGACGGGCCACGTACGAGCGCCAGCTGGAGATGGGCATCATCCCCGAGGGGACCGACCTTCCGCCCCGTAGCAACGCAGTACCGGCATGGGACTCCCTCGATGGCGACGCGCAGCGCCTCTACGCCCGCTTACAAGAGACGTTCTGCGGCTTCGTTGATCACACAGATGCGCAGATCGGTCGGCTGATGGATGCGCTGGACGAAATGGGGATCGCTGACGACACCGCCGTGATCTTCCTGTCAGACAACGGAGCATCGGCCGAAGGTGGCAAGCACGGCACCACCAACACCGAGCGGTTCCGCAACATGATGTTCATGGAGGTCGACGAGATGCTCGACGACATCTCACATATGGGCAGCCGCCATACCGACCCGCACTACCCGATTGGCTGGAGCCAGGCGGGCAACGCACCGTTCCAACGATGGAAGCGCGACACGCACCGCGGCGGCAACACCGACCCAATGATCGTGCACTGGCCGGCACAGATCCCCGCCGCCGACCAAGGCGCGATTCGCACGCAGTACCACCACATCACCGACCTCTACCCGACGTTGCTCGACATGGCCGGGCTGCCGATCCCGACGCGCGTCAACGGTGTCGATCAACAACCGCTCGAAGGGCACAGCTTCGCCCCCACGATCAGCAACGGCGACACACCGAATGTCAAGACGACGCAGTACTACGAAATGTTGGGCAGCCGCGCCATCTGGCACGACGGCTGGACTGCAGTCACCTGGCACCGGCCCGGGACCGACTGGGCCGATGACCCGTGGGAGCTCTATCACCAAGACATCGATTACAGCCAGGCGCACGACCTCGCCGGCGAGCATCCGGAAAAGCTTGCGGAGCTGGTCGCACTTTGGTGGGACGAAGCGCGTGCGCACAACGTCTTGCCACTCGACGACCGCGGCCGCGAGAGGTTCATCGACCCTCTGCGACCAACCGCGTCGGAGGACCGAGACGTGTATCGCTACTTCCCGGGCAGCACGCCAATCCCGAACCCGTCACTCCCCCTCATCCTCAACTGCCCACACTCACTCGCGGCGCACCTCACGCTGTCCGATGTTGATGGTGATGGTGATGGTGATGGTGATGGTGATGCGGGTGTGCTCGTCTGCCAGGGCGGCGAGCTCGCCGGCTGGTCGCTCTTCGTCCAGAACGGTCGCGCTCACTACGTCCACAACGTCTTGAAGATAGAGATGTCTGAACTCGTCAGCGCCGATCCGCTGCCGACCGGCCAGCCGATCGAGGTTCGTGTCGACTACCAACCGATCGAGCAGGGTTGGGGGCGTGCAGTGATGTCGGTCAATGGCGCAATTGTCGCAACGAACGAACGCATGCGAATCACGCCAATGGGTTACTCGATGGTGCAAGAAGGCTTCGCAATCGGGAAGAGTTGGGGCACACCCGTTGCCTATGAGCACTACCAAGGCACATTCGAGTTCACCGGCGATCTGCGCGTCGTCGAGCTACGCACCGACCCCGCCGGCCAGGTCTGGACACCGCGACCCGACTGGAAGACGGAGTAGCAATCGCCGTCCTGTCACACCGAGGTCTGGCTTCGGTGTGCCAGGACGGCTCAGTAGTGTCAGTGCAATGCTGCGCTGGGCTGCCATCGGGACCGGATTCATCACGAACACCATGGTCGCGGCAATCGAACAGAGCCCCGGCTCTCGGCTTGATGTCGTGGCAGGTCGCTCGACCGAACGGACCGAAACATTTCGAGCCCAGCACGGCATCGATCGCGCTCTCAGCATCGAGGCCGCAATCAGCGATCCGCGCATCGACGCCGTATACATCGGTACACCAAACCACGCGCATCACGAACTCGCCGTTGCTGCGGCACGCGCCGGCAAGGCCGTGCTGTCTGAGAAATCGCTCACGCGAACAATGGCCACAGCGCGCGAACTCGTCGACAGCGTCCGACTCACAAACGCCTTCTTCGTTGAGGGGCTGATGTACCTCGCTCATCCGCTGTACGAGACAGTGCTCGACGTGCTCAGCGACGGCCGCCTTGGCGAACTGCGTTCGGTCAACGGCCGATACGCGGCGAACATTTCCAATGTCGTGAACGCTGCTGGCGGCGGCACCCTCTACAACATTGGTTGCTACCCGACGTCGCTCTTACACCTCGTTGTTCAAACAATGTGCGGACCGGGTGCCTTCGGCGAACGTTCGGCCGTTGCCGTCGGCGCTCGCAACGGCGACGGCAACGTCTCTGACACAGCAATCTCCATCCGCTTCGACAACGGTGTCCTCGCCAGCCTTCAGTCGACCGACGAATACGGCATGTCGCACGCATTCACGGTGACCGGCAACAACGGAACGCTGACCTTCGATACCAACCCATGGTTGCCTGTCGCCGGCCGCAACCAACTCACGTGGCAACCCTTCGATGGCGTTGCCGAAGTCATCGTGGTCAACAACGATCATGACGCGTTCTTCCACCAGGTACAGATGGTCGAGCGCCACGTCACAGCGGGCCACGCCGAAGCAGCGCGCCCGAGTCCGCGGCTCGACGACTCACTTGAGATCATGCAGCTCCTCACCGACTGGGAAGCCGCGGTGCCGGCACGACTTCGACGGCCTCAATTCTGATCGGTCGACCACACCATTCGCGGTAGTTGTCACCGACGCCGGCGCGCCAGGCCCGACGCCCCTGTCGCCCACAACGCCCACGCCACGAGGACGGGCTGGAAGAGCAGCCGTGTGAAACGCTTGGAGTCCGTGTCGAGTCCGAACGCATCGACGCCGTCGACCCACTGGGCAATGTTGCCAGGGAAGATCACCACGAAGAAGACCGCGACAATGACACCGACCAGCACACGATGCCGACCGAGCGCGATCAGTGCCGCACCGAGAGCCAGTTCAACGACGCCCGACACGAGTACGACGACGTCAGTGTCGAGCGGGAACCAGCCCGGGACCTGCGCCTGGAACTCCAGTCGTTGGCTCGTGAGATGAGCAACACCTGCGAACGCCAAGATGCCACCGAGTAACCAGCGTGCGATCATCCGCAGGCGACTGTCGTCTGCGCCGAGTTGCTCGAGTTCGACAAGATTCACGAACAGAAGATACCGATGCACAGGCGCGACTCTTCGATGAGCATCCAGGCACCCCAAGCTGACCGTCTGTCACGCCGTGGTCTGACCTCGGCGTGACAGTCGCTGACGAACTACTTCTTCTTCGCGGCAGCCTTCTTCTTCGCGGCAGCCTTCTTCTTCGCGGCAACCTTCTTCTTCGGCGTCGCCTTCTTCTTCGGCGTCGCCTTCTTTGCAGCAGCTTTCCTTGCTGCAGCCTTCTTCTTGACTGGAGCCTTTTTGGCAGCGGTTCGCTTGCGCGGCTGCACTGCTGCAGCAGTGCGATCAGGGAACATCTCGTTGACGACTCCGCTGCTCGCCGGGACGGCCTCGACGCCGTCACCGCCGTTGCGCATCAGCTTCGGGCTGGGCTCGACTGCCCATTCGGCACCAGTTGCCTCGAAGAGGCGAGCAATCTCATCGATGTGCAGGTCGACGAGGTGCCAGAGATCGGGGATCAACTCACGGTCGGAGATCAGGCCGAAATCGAGGCGATCTTCGTAGCTATGTACCGTGATGTTGAGGCCGACGCCGTCCGAGATCGTCGAGACCGGGATGTAGGCATCGAGCTTCGCTCCAGCGAAGTACAGCGCCTCGCGCGGCCCTGGCACGTTCGAGATCACAACGTTGACCGGCGAATTCACGCGATCGGCGAGTTTGAGTCGGGACACCAGCCGGATCGCCGAGGCCGCGACGACCGGAGATGTGTAATCGGCCGCGTGGCCAAGCGTGTCGGCGGGCACCAGGTCGAGCTGGCCCTTGGCCGCGTTCATCGCGTCTCGGCACAACGCAACGCGTTCGACCGGGTCGGCGCAGCCCGTGGGCAGGTCGGCGACGATCGCGGACACGCGGTTGGTCCACGGATCTTCTTCCTGACCTGTTCGGATCGACACGGGCACCATTGCTCGCAACGGCCCCTCGGGCAGTTGGTCTTTCTCGATCAGGTACTGGCGGAGCGCTCCGGTGCAGATCGCCATGACGACATCGTTCAAGGTGCCGCCGGTGGCGTCCTTCAAACGTTTGAGGTTTGACAGGTCAGCTGACCGCATTGCGAACCGACGGTGCGGCGTGACCGACTTGTTCCACGGCGTCGGCGGTGCCGGCGTGAGCGGAAAACTGACCGACGAACTCGAATCGCTGGACGGCCCTGCGGTGAGCGAGCCAAGGGTCTTACGGACTTGCGTTGCGAGCCCGCTCACGCTCGTTACGCCCATCGAATCGGCAAGATCGCGCAGCACGCTCAGCGAGAGGCGCATGCCCTTAACCGGGTTGATCGCAAGGTTCCGCGCCGCGACTTGCAGCATCTCGGCGCGACTCGGCGGCTGTTCACCAACCCACTCGCGGTGTTCGAGCGGGTAGATCGCGTCAGGCGAATCGTCGGTGAACATCTTCAACATGATCACGCCAGAGGCGCCATCGATCGTGGCGTGATGGGTCTTCTGCAACAGCGCCCAACGACCATCGGCGAGGCCTTCAATCACATAGGCCTCCCACAATGGCCGCGACCGATCCATTCGACGACCAACAATGCGCGCCACCTGTTCAGCGAGTTGGTCAGCAGCGCCGGGCGGGGCGAGACCAATGTGGCGAACGTGGAAGTCGAGATCGAAGTCCGCGTCTTCAACCCAATACGGCCGATCGAGTTCGAACGGCACCTCAACGACCTTGCGTCGGAGTGGTTCGAGGTGGCCCACCATGATCCCGAGCCGCTTGCGAACTTCCGTAAACGGATCGAAGTCAGGCGACGGCCGCTCATAAATCGACAATCCGTTGACATGGCCATAGGTATTCGCTGTTTCCATCAGCAAAAAGCTGACGTCCATCCCGGTTAATTGTTTCATCCCGCCCCTTCGAATCTTGGCTTGCAGCTTCGTGCGCGGATGCGACGAATGTCAAACTCAAACCACCGCCAGGCTGGGATTTCGCACAGTCAGCGGGCGACATGACACCATGTTGAGATGTCAAACCTCGCACTCCGGCTCGGTATCGACCTCGACGGAGTGGTCGCCGATTTCAATGCCGGGTGGACCGCACTCCACAACGCCGAGTTCGGTGGAACGTTGACCGCCGAAATGGTCACGGTGTGGGACGGCCTCCACGGCCTCGGCGGTTTTGATGACATGGAGGCCTTCTGGGCCTGGGCACGCGGCAACAAGAACCGACCGTCGATTTTTCGCCACCTGAACCTCTTGCCCGATGCGTTGGAAACGCTCCGGACGCTGGACGCTGAAGGCCACAGGATCGTGATCGTGTCAACGAAGCCCGACTGGGCCGTCCACGAAACAATGCACTGGCTTGCAGACAACGAGGTCCCAACGCGTGAAGTGCATCTGACCTTCACCAAGTCGGAAGTTGCATGCGACGTTTACCTCGACGACGCTCCGCATGTGCTTCGCGAGTTGGTCGAACATCATCCCGACGCCGTGGTGTGTCGGTTCGTGCGCCCCTGGAATTCGCCGGTAGTGGGCACTGTCGATGTGACGAATTGGTCCGAGTTTCACACGCTTGTCACCGAGACGTCATCTCGCCGTTCAGGGGACGCTGTTCACTGACGTAGCATCGCCACATCCTGTGCGACCGTTTCGGGCGGACCCTCGCATCCAGGGAGAGAAATAGTCACCAAGCATCGACATCTACCAATGCACCGCCAAACACGAAAGAAGTGAAAATGAAACGATCCACAACGAAGCGTTCGTTCGTCGCTTTTGCTGCAGCCGCCTCTCTGGTGATCGCAGCATGTGGCAGCGACGATGATGCCGCCACCACAACCGCTGCACCCGAAGCTCCCGCTGCAACTGAAGTACCTGCTGACAGCGTCGCCCGAGAAGGCTGGCCAGAGAAGCTTGTCTTCACGCTCACCCCGAGCCAGGAGACTGGTGGCCTCATCGAAACAGCGCAGCCCCTCGCCGACATGCTCGGTGAGCGTCTCGGCATCGAAGTCGAGGCACTCGTGCCGACTGACTACTCCGGCGTCATTGTTGCCCTTGAGTCAGGCCAGGCCCAGATTGCCGGCGGCCTCGGACCGCGCCAAATGGTGCAAGCCGAAGAGCAGGCTGGCGCTGAGCTGATCCTGCAGTCTGAGCGTTATGGTTCGCTTCTCTACGTGACGCAGTGGTTTACCAACGACCCCGACACTTATTGCAATGACACGCCGGTGGCGGACCAAGACGGCTTCCTGTTCTGCAACGGCGTCCTCGACGCCGAGAGCGCCGCTGACGGCCCGATCGGCGCCGACAAGTTGGCACTGCTTGCAGGCCAGACCGTGTCGTTCGTCGACCAGGGTTCAACCTCCGGCTACGCCATCCCGGCGCTGCAACTCGTCGAAGCTGGCATCGATCCCATCGATGACATCAACGGCCTGTTCGCTGGTGGCCACGACGGCTCGGTGCAGGCTGTTTACGACGGCGATGCCGCTGTTGGTGTGTCTTTCAACGACGCTCGCGGCACGATCGAAGAGACCAGCTCCGACGTCGGCCAGAAGGTCGTTGTCTTTGGTTGGTCCGGCCCGATCCCGAACGATGGGTTCGCCGTTGCCGGCGACCTTCCCGACTCCCTCGTCGCGGCCATCACAGCTGCGTTCGTTGCCATCGCAGCCACCGAAGAAGGCGCCACGGTCCTCGACGAGCTCTACCAAATCGACGGCCTCGTGCCAGTCGACTCCGTAGACTTTGATGTCATCCGTCAACTCGAAGTCAAGCTCGGCGACGTCCTCGACTGATTTGGTCCGCCAGAGTTGCGAAAGGGGCCTGACCCCATGCGCAACTCTGGCATGATCAGCCCGTTCCAATCCCAACGCCGAGGTCTCGTCACACATGATTCGCTTCAGCAAAGCCAACGTCACCTATCCCAACGGGGTGTCGGCGATGAAGGACCTCGATCTGGAGATCGATGACGGCGAGTTTGTGGTCATCGTCGGGCTTTCGGGCGCAGGCAAATCGACCCTGATCAGGGCCGTTAACGGCCTGGTCCCGCTCACCTCCGGCGAACTGAACGTCAACGGCAACGACGTCCATTCGCTCAATCGCACCGGCCTACGCGAGCTGCGCTCCGACGTCGGAATGATCTTCCAGGGCTTCAACCTCGTCGATCGCACCACCGTGTTGAAGAACGTCCTGATGGGCCGACTCCACAAAGTGCCCACATGGCGCACCTTGATCGGCAAGTACCCGCAGGCCGACATCGACATCGCCGCTCGTGCGCTCGAGCGAGTCGAGATCATCGAAAAGACTTACACCCGTGCCTCAGACCTATCCGGCGGCCAGCGTCAGCGCGTCGGCATAGCCCGAGCGCTTGCACAAGAACCGTCGATCATCCTTGCCGACGAGCCCGTTGCCTCGCTCGACCCGCCAACAAGCCACGTTGTGATGCGCTACCTGCAGCAGATCAGCCGCGAGCTTGGCATCACCACGATCGTCAACCTTCACTTCCTCGACCTCGCGACCGCCTACGCCGACCGCATCATCGGCCTCCGTGACGGCGTCCTCGTCTTCGACGGCCCCGGTAGCAAATGCGACGAGGCCGTATTCGAGAGCATCTACGGACGCAGCCTCACCGCCGACGACACGATGGCCAAGCAAGCCGCGCTCTGACGTCGCCGCCTCCGATGACCACCCTTGACAACGGCACCAACAGCACGCCCGCTCCAACACTCCCGGCAAAACCAGCTGTCTCGATGTTTGCCATCGGAACCGCGATCGGCGCGATCCTGCTCACGATCATCACCGCTATCAGCGTTGGGTTCTCGCTCGGCGAGATCATCTCCAACTTCGGGCGGAAGAACTCGGTCGTCGAAGGATTACTCAACCCCGACTGGGGTCAAATTTGGTCGCGGCGGTCGCGTTCGGCGTTCATCGAAACCTTGCAGCTCGCCGTGCTCGGCACCGCCACCGGGGCAACGGTCGCCCTGCCACTCGCGCTCTGGTCGACCACATTCGGCAACCCGAATCGCGCGCTACGCACGCTGGTGCGCAGCTTCAATAACGTCATCCGCTCGATTCCCGACCTGTTGTGGGCACTGCTCTTCGTCACGGCGGTAGGCATCGGCGCGCTCAGCGGACTGCTCGCGCTCTTCTTCTTCTCGATTGCCGTCACGACCAAGCTCACATCCGACACCCTCGACGGCATCGACATGGGCCCGATCGAGGCGGCCAACGCGTCCGGTGCCAGCCTCACCCAAATGCTGCGCAGCGCAGTCGTGCCTCAGATTTTGCCCTCGTACACGTCGTTCGTGCTCTACAACTTCGAACTTAACCTCCGTGCGTCGGCGGTGCTCGGCCTCGTTGGTGCCGGCGGCATTGGTGCCCGCATCGAATTCTTCCGCGGTCGTGGCGACTGGGAGAAGTTATGGGGCCTCGTCGTGATGTTCTTCCTCGTCGTGTTCATCGTCGAACGCATCTCCGTCACCCTCCGTCGGAGGCTCATCTGATGGTCGACTCAAAGTTGCGCATGAATCTGATGCCGACACCGCCTCATGGTGTCGAACTCCCAAAGAAGCCGCTGGCGACGTTCCGTTGGGTCACGACCGCGCTCGCCGTCGCGCTTGTGTGGTGGTCAGCAACAGGCCTCGATGCGAAATGGTCGCGCCTGCTCGAAGCCCCCGCCGACATGTGGACGCTCGGCCGCGTCATGTTCAACAGCATGGAGGTCAGCAAGATTCCAGAGTTACTCAGCGCAATGTGGGAGTCGATCGCCATTGCGTGGCTCGGCACGATCATCGCCGCGATCTTCGCCGTGCCGCTGTCATTCCTCGCGGCCGAAAATCTCGTCGGCAAACCTGTTGCCTGGATGACACGCCAGGTGTTCAACCTGCTGCGTGCCATCCCCGAAATCATTCTGGCGTTGGCGTTTATTCCGATCTTTGGTCTCAGGCCGATGGCGGGCGTTCTCGCGATCGGTGTCGGATCGATCGGCACCCTCGGCAAGCTCTTCTACGAGATCATCGAAGGCATCAACAAGGGCCCGCTTGAAGCGGCCGACGCCGTCGGGGCGTCTCGCCTCCAGCGTCTTCGCTGGGGCGTACTGCCCCAAGTGACGCCAGAGATCACATCATTTCTGCTGTATCGCTTCGAGGTCAACATCCGCGCCTCCGCCGTGCTGGGTCTCGTGGGTGCCGGCGGCATTGGTTCCGACCTCGCCGAGGCTCTGAAGTTCAAGGATTTCGGCACTGCTGGGCTTGGTCTGATCATCGTCGTGCTCGGCACCATCTGTGTCGACACGATTTCCGGCGCTGTACGTCGCCGCATCGTGAGCGGCAAGAAGACGATGCTTGACGTTGATCAAGAGGCGTCACTCCGCGTCGGCCCGATGTCGATGGGGATCTGAGCAATGGCCGACTCCGAACAATCAGCTGAATTCATTCTCGGCGTCGACCTCGACGGTGTCGTCGCAGACCACACCTTTCGCTTTCGCGAGATCATGGCCGACCTCCGCGGCGTCGACCCGGAGACCATGCCACTCGAGCGTTCGTGGGACTTCGGCGAGTGGGGCCTCGAACCCGACGAGTACGCCCAATTCCATCGCATCGCAGTAATGGAACACGACATGTTCGCAACGATGAGGGTCATCGATGGAGCCGCCGAAGCGCTGTGGCGCCTCAGTGATGCCGGCGTCTGGATCCGCATCATCACGCACCGGCTCTACACCCACTGGGGCCACGCCAAAACGATTGCCGACACGGCCAACTGGCTCGATACACATCGCATCCCGTACCGCGACCTCTGCTTCCTCGGCAAGAAGCCGCAGGTCGAAGCAGACGCGTACATCGACGACGCGCCGCACAACATCGAGCAGTTGCGTGCAGCTGGCAACACCGTGATCGCCTTCGAGCAGCCGTACAACCGCTCCATCGACGGACTACGAGCTGTCAACTGGGGCGAGGTGGAAGCAATCGTTACCGATTTGGCTGCACAACACACCGGCCAGTTTGAGGCACAACTCCCTGGCATCGACGCCGGTTCTGACCGCCTCCACCGCAACCGCGACTGACAATCTCGAATTCGGCCGAGCCGGACGCCCACCCTCAGGCTCAGTTCACGAAGTGCACGCCGGTGAAACGCTGGCAGAAGCCGAACACATCGCTGGTGGGCAGATTGGTCGCTTCGAGGCCGATCTCGCACTTGTCGACGAGGTGGTCAAGCGAGGGTCGGCTGCCGAGCCCTACCGACAGTACGGCTTCGACCCGCGGGTTCATGAGATTCGAGCAAGGATCTCATCAGCGGACGCCAACGCCGCAGCCGAATTGATCGCTTGCACGAACTTCTCAAGCTCAGCCGGAACCTACTAAAAGTCACGCATCCCCTGGCACTACGAACCCAGCGCTGTTGCCTGTCACATTCTGGTCCGACCTGAGCGTGACACGACCGGCTGATTTAGCAGTACCTTGGCACGCATGAGCGAGCAGGTGGCCAACCACTCTTCACCTGATCCTTCTGATCAGGATAACGATCGCGACCATGCGCACGGGCACAGTCACATGGTTCACCGTCACCGTGATGTCACAGGCGGAACGGTGCGCGCTGCCGTGTTCGGCGTCAGCGATGGCCTGGTCTCCAATGTGGCGCTGATTTTGGGTGTCGCTGCAGCAGCATCGACCCGCGAGAGCGTGCTCATCGCAGGCGTGGCGGGCTTACTCGCAGGCTCGGCCTCGATGGCCGCCGGCGAGTACGTGTCAATGAAAGCTCAAGCCGAATTGGTGGAACGCGAGCTCGCAATCGAAAAGCGATCCATCGCCAAACAGCCCGAGATGGAGGCTCGCGAACTCGCTGCTATCTATCGGCAACGAGGTGCTGACGCCGAAACGGCGACGAGTATGGCCGAACAGGTCCACCAAAATCCGGACATCGCCCTCGATGTACACGCTCGTGAAGAACTGGGCGTCGACCCCGACGAGACCGGCAACCCGGCCGCTGCTGCGCTCAGCTCCTTCTTTGCGTTTGCCATTGGCGCAATAATCCCGCTCTTCCCCTGGTTCTTCAGCGAGGGCAACGCAGCCGTCATTGCTTCGTCCATCCTCGGCCTGATCTCTGCCGCGACCGTGGGCGTCATATTGGCTCGATTTACCGAACGCTCAATGCTGCGCACGGCAGGACGACAGGTCAGCTGGGCTGTTGTTGCCTGCTCCGTCACCTGGGTGATCGGTAGCTGGCTGGGCGCCGTTGTCTAGTGGGCGTGTCGCACATGGCCGACACCCCTGAATCGGCTGTAGCGGCAACCACCCGTGAATGGGTCGATCGCGTGCATTCGCTTCTCGGACTGCACGCCACAGAGGGCAACTCGATCGAGGTACTGCGCAACGGCGACGAAATTTTCGCTGCGATGGTCGATGCGATCAACAACGCCGAGCGCACAGTCGACATCGTCACGTTCGTATTCTGGACCGGCCATGTTGCCGACCAATTCGCTCGGGCGCTCGCCGGAGCGGCCAACCGTGGCTGCCGTGTTCGCGTGCTCATCGACGCGCTCGCCGAACGAAAGCTCGACGACGGCCTCGTTTCGGTGATGAAAGGGGCAGGTTGCGACCTTCGCTGGTTCCGACCGTTCACCGACGAGAAGATCCCGCAACTCAACGGTGCAAACAACCGCACGCATCGCAAAATCCTCGTCATCGACGGCAACACCGGTTTTATCGGCGGTGTTGGCATCGCCGACGAATGGTTGGGCAACGCTCGAAACGAGAACGAATACCGAGACACACATCTTCGGGTCCGGGGCCCTGCCGTCGCCGGCCTCGAGGCCGGTTTCATCGACAATTGGGCCGATCACAACCACAGCGGATTCGACCCCATGTCCGAACCGCTGATCGACATGACACCAGCAGGCGACTCCACCTGTGTCGTCGTCCAGGCCGCTGCCGAAAATGGGTCGAACGACATCTGGCGGCTGATGATCACCCTGATCGCCTGTGCGCAGTATCGCATCAGGATTGCGTCGGCCTATTTCAACCCCGGTACGCAACTATCCCAAGAGCTGATCAACGCCGTCGATCGTGGTGTGTCCGTCGAAATCATGCTCCCGGGCAAGCACGCCGACAAGCGGTTCATCCAAATCGCCGGTGAGGCGTCGTACCAGCGACTGCTCGATGCCGGTGTCGTAATTCGTACCTATGAGGTGTCGATGATGCACGCCAAGGTGATGACTGTCGACGGCACCGTTGCATCAGTCGGATCGGCAAACTTCAATCAACGTTCGCTTCGTCACGACGACGAAGCGAATATCGTCATCTTTGACCCCGCTGTCGTGCAGGTGCTCGATGAACACCTCGACGAAGACCTCGAGAATACGATCCTCCTCGACCCGGCTCAGTGGGCCGATCGAGGCATGTTGCAACGTGTTGCCGAGCGCGTCTCCGAAACCGTCAACCATTGGCTCTGACCCGCTGCCCAACAAAAGCTGAACAGAATCGCGAACCGCCCCCATCTGGCGTTCCATGCGAACTACCGTCAGTGCCCGTGTTGCCGTCAGCCCCATACCGACTTCAGCGTCGCCGCGCTCGCCTCAGTCGACGAGCGCTGCCCCGGGTTGCTTCGGTGATGATTGCTGTGACACTCGGTCTCTCTACCGTCGGCGACGGATCGAGCGTCGGAGCCGACCACAGCAGCGAGGAAGCTAAGCAAGCAGCGCGTGAGATCCAGGCAGCTCGTGACCGCGCAAATGACGCAGCCCAAGCCTTATTCGATGCAAAGTCGGCAATCGACACGCTGACAATCGAGATCGCCGAGACCGAAGTCGAGCTTGCAGTGGTCCAAAAAGAAGCCAACGAGATGCAGACCTCACTCGAGGCGTCAGCGATCCGGCGTTTCACCCAGTCGGGCGGTTCGAGCTTCCTCCTCCTCGGTGATCTTTCTGATGCGACCAACCAGCTGACCGCTGATGTGCTCGCCGCCGTGACAATTGAGACTGCAAACGTCGAACTCGACGACTTCGCCGCAGTCATCGTTGACGTCGAGACAACTCGTTCGAAACTCGAACAGCAGAAGGCGCAGCAGTACGCAGCGCAACAGGACTTCACCGAGTTGGAGCAGCAGGCTGAGGCCCAGATCATGCAGCTCCAAGAGGTCGAATCGCAACGCGTGATTGACGATGCAATCGAGCACGAGCTGCAACGTCAGCGCGAACAACGGGCGCGCCGAGACGCATCTGCAGCAAAAGCTGCTGCTGCGGCAGCTGCCAA
>MEHZ011559631.1_pt1 | contig 15179 bp, 26 predicted proteins | sample 897221 | NCBI WGS metagenome assembly MEHZ01 (sample SAMN05514161, study PRJNA337945) | marine metagenome | isolation source: marine surface water | place: Arctic Ocean | collected 2007-12-13
CGGCTACAAGCCGATTCCCGTTGATAACCGCCTCTACGCCATCAACCACCAGTCAGGAAGTCGGGCTGGAACCGCGCTCCAGATCACATGCGTGCTGCGCAGTCAGCGGGATCAAACGAACGATCCGACAAGGACGACACAGCTGTGCTGGGACTACTCAGACGGCACGCCACGCGCGGGTGTCTCGGCATACCCTTAAGGAACCCAGCCTGTCGTTACACCAGAAATGCCTCATGCAGCGGTAGCGGGGTCAAAGATCTATTGGGCCTCGTCGACCTCGACAGGCCACTACCTCTTCTGCTTTGAGACACAAACGTCGGTCCCGTGCTCCAATCCTCTCCTGCTTAATGGCAATGCTCATGGCTACGGCCAGGTCGGCATCACTATTCGTGAGGTCCATCGGGGCGGCGGCACCATCGAAGAGGACGGCCTGATCTATACCTTTACCGATGATCACAAGGTTCATTGTGTGATTCCTGGTGAATTGATGATCAGGTGTGGCGGCTACCCGAAGCCGACGAGCCTGGGCGAGATCGGCTTTCCGGCCAACCTGACCTCGGACCAGAACCATGGATCATCCATCGACCGCATTGTTGATGATCAGTCGAGTCGCATCTACTCAACGATCCACATCGACATGGTTTCAGGCGGGATACCGCCAGACACCTATGGCGGTGTGGCCTACGAGTCTGGCACGTACCTGAACTGCTTTGATACGAGCGAAGGCGGGGGTGCCTGCATAGGTTTCGTCCCTCTGAAGCTTCATGTTGACGCCAACAGCTTCAGTGGCCGCCTGTTCTTTAGCCGCGACGGATCAGGCGTGCCGTTCGGCATCTGCTCCACCGGCTTCTCTCGAGAAGTCGACTACAACGACATGTCGGCTGCAACAGAAATTTCGTGTGTGGACCTGGACGGCAACGATGATCCAACAATGGAAAACCAAATGGCGGCATTCCGAAACGAGTTGGCGACATATAACCAGGCTGTGTACAGCTCAGCAGAAAACGCGCGATGGGGCACCTGGGGCGATCCTCACTACAACAGCTACTCAAACCGCCTGTTCTACCCAACACACCGCGTGCACTCAGCGGTGATCTGCTGGGACTTTGATGGCGGTAGCGGTGGGTCGGCCTGTAATGAGGGACTCACCCGTGCGACTTCCTCGGGTCTTGGCCCCACGCAGGACTATGGCTACTTCAGCGAAGGCAACTGCATCTTCGGCCTGGGCCACGCGGCAATCTTCTGGGCCTTCCGAGCCGACGATATTGGCGAAGAGTGCAACGGGTCGGGCAAGACGACCCCCATCACACCCTGCAACTGCGGTGGCAACCTTTACTGGGGCACATTCTCGTTCGATGTGAGCGTCGAACAGTTCGAAGCGTTCGCTATCGAGGTCGTGGACGATAACGGTGCCCGAAAGTACCCGGATCCTGGTCTGCCACCGCACGACTTGTTGTCGATGGGCGACACGATCGACCTGAACTCCATCCCGATCGAAGACGCAAACCAACGCCTATGGGTAACCGTGGCGGTTGTGGCCAAGGAGGGCATGGATCCATGGCAGGATGGCGAAAGCTCCCAGACCTTCACCATCGAGATCGACCGTATGCCCCGTCTTACGGACTGAGGGCGCCGTTCACGGTAGGCGCCAGTCGCGGCCCGAGTGTCCGGTGCCTCGCGGTCTTTGGCTCGACCTGGTGCTGCGAAGCAGTGGGTGATCCCCCCAATCGCTGCTATTTGGCCGCGGTATTCGACATTTCGGGTGGGAACCCCATCCTGCCGCGTTAGCATCCACAGGTCTGTTTGAAGGCCTTTCGCTGGGTGTAACACCCCGGCAGCAATACCTTCGCAAGAATCGACGTTGATGTAGGCCTATTAGGAACCGCATCACACAACCGAAGCATCGCTCCGCCGAGCCTGACATCTGTCTTGCCTGTGCGGAGTGTTTGCGTGAACAACCGCCCGCAGAAGATTCCGGAAGAACCAATGGCTACCAAAGCGATTGTTGGAACAAAAATCGGCATGACCCAAGTGTGGGACGATGAAAATCGTCTCATCGCGGTCACTGCGCTCACTGTTCGCCCATGTCGCGTGGTGCAGGTGAAGTCGCCCGAGATCGACGGCTACTCAGCCGTGCAGGTCACGTGGGGCGAACAGAAGCCGCAGCGCCTCAGCAGCCCCGAGGCAGGACACTTCGCCAAAGGCGGAGTTGCACCTGGCCCCAAGCTGGTTGAGCTACGCCTTGATGACGTTGGTGACATCGCCGTAGGCGATGAGCTCACCGTTGAGCAACTCGCCGCTGGCGAACTTGTCGACGTGACCTCCGTCAGTAAAGGCAAAGGCTTTGCCGGTGTGATGAAACGCCATAACTTCAAAGGCATGGGCGCCTCACACGGCGCACATCGCAATCATCGCAAACCCGGTGCTATTGGCCAGTGCGCAACCCCATCGCGAGTGTTTAGGGGCAAGAAAATGCCCGGCCGCATGGGTGCCGAAAAAGTGACAACCCAAAACCTCCAGGTCGTTCAGGCCGATCCTGAGCGCGAGCTTCTGCTCGTGCGTGGCTCGGTGCCTGGCCCTAGAGGTGCAACCGTCGTGATCCGCAATGCTGTCAAGAAGCCAGCATTTGTGGCCACAGAGGCAAACGATGCCTGATTTCAACGTACTGAACAACGGTGGCTCGGCCGCTGGAAGCGTGTCGGGTCCCGACCACCTCTTTGGTGTCGAACCCAATGTCCCGGTCATGCACCAGGTCGTAACCGCCCAGCTTGCGAACCGTCGAGCAGGAACTCACAGCACCAAGACCCGGGCCGAGGTCCGCGGCGGCGCTGCGAAGCCGTGGCGCCAAAAAGGCACTGGTCGTGCTCGTGCTGGGTCGCTGAACGCTCCGCATTGGCGTGGTGGCGGCGTAGCGATGGGCCCCAAGCCTCGCTCATACCACCAGCGCACTCCGAAGAAGATGATCCGATTGGCGCTGGCTTCGGCCTTGTCCGACCGTGCATCGGACGGCAAAGTCCGTGTCCTCGGTGATTTCGGCATTGCCGCACCAAAGACCAAGGACGCAATCGCTCTGCTGAGCAACATCGAAGTATGGGGCAAGATCCTCATCGTTGTTGGCCCCGAAGACGCTGCTGCAGCCAAGAGCTTCGCCAACCTGGTCGGCGTTCAGACGATCACTCAGGATCAGTTGAACACCTACGACGTCCTGGTCAACGACTTCATAGTCTTCACCAAGGACAGCTTCGAAGCAGCCTGCTCTTCACGCCCAGCACCCGAGGCCCGCAAGGTTGCTCGCACCGAGGCCATGATGGCCACGGCCGCAGCAACCACGGCGGCCCGCACTGCTGACGATGATCACGCCGAAGATGCTCCTGCCGCGACTGAGACTGCCGAGGAAGAAGAATGAAGGATCCACGCGACGTCATAATTCGCCCCATCGTGAGCGAAAAGAGCTACATGCTGCTCGAGGACAACGTTTATACGTTCGAAGTCCACCCAAGCAGCTCGAAGCCCGAAATCAAGGACGCTGTCGAGTCAATCTTCGATGTCGATGTGCTCAAGGTCAACACCTTGATCCGTAAAGGCAAGCGCAAGAAGAACCGCCGCACCAACGCCTGGGGCGCTCGTCCCTCACGTAAACGTGCAATCGTCACCCTCGCCGAGGGCGACTCGATCGAACTGTTCGAGGTCTGATCATGGCTATTCGTCGCCGTAAACCGACCAGCCCGGGCCGCCGCTTCCAGACGTCACATGATTTCTCCGAAATCACCACGACGTCTCCCGAGAAGTCGCTGCTCACCCCAAAGCACAAGACTGGTGGCCGTAACAACAACGGTCGAAAGACCAGCCGTCACCGCGGTGGTGGCCACAAGCAGCGTTATCGCCAAATCGACTTCAAGCGCAACAAGGACGGCGTTCCAGCGACCGTTGCCTCGATCGAATACGACCCGAACCGCACGTGTCGCATCGCACTGTTGCACTTCCACGATGGCGAAAAGCGCTACATCTTGGCACCTGAAGGCTTGCAGGCCGGCGACAAGGTCAGCAATGGCCCAACGGCCGAGATCCGCTCCGGCAGTGCGCTCCCGATCCGTTTCATTCCCATCGGTACCGTGATCCACAACGTGGAGCTCGCACCTGGCGGCGGCGGCAAGCTTGCTCGTAGCGCCGGCACCAGCGTTCAGCTTGTTGCGAAAGAGGGCAGGTACGCAACAGTGCGCTTGCCAAGTACTGAAATGCGTCGTGTCCCGATCGACTGCCGCGCCACTGTTGGTGCTATTGGCAACAGCGACCATGACCTGATCAAGATCGGTAAGGCTGGCCGTAACCGCTGGAAAGGCATTCGCCCCCAGACCCGTGGTGTCGCCATGAACCCGGTCGACCACCCTCACGGTGGTGGTGAAGGTAAAACTTCGGGTGGTCGCCACCCCGTATCGCCTTGGGGTAAGCCCGAGGCTCGAACTCGCAACCGCAATAAGCCATCCGAGCAGATGATCGTTCGTCGCCGCCGTAGTCGTGGTAAGCGACGCTAGGAGCACCTCATGCCAAGAAGCCTCAAGAAGGGTCCATTTGTCGATGGACACCTGCTCAAGAAAATCGACGCACTGAACGAAAGTGGCGAGAAAAAGGTCATCCGTACCTGGTCACGCCGCTCGACGATCATCCCTGACATGGTTGGCCACACGGTCTCTGTGCACGATGGTCGTAAGCACATCCCGGTGTACATAAACGAGTCAATGGTTGGTCATAAGTTGGGCGAATTCGCGCCGACCCGTACCTTCCGATTCCACGCCGGTCAAGAACGAGGAGCACGTCGCTAATGTCGGGCCCTAAGACCAACGAACGTCCAGGCACCCGTGCCCAGGGCCGATACCTCAAAGGTTCGGCTAGCAAGGCACGTCGCCAGCTCAATTTGATTCGCAACGAGTCAATCGAAGACGCTCGCACCATCCTGCAGTTCTCAGACACCGGCGTCTCTGAAGTGATCGCAAAGATCCTTGAGTCCGCCATTGCGAACGCCGATCACAACGACGGCATCGCCGCCGACGAGCTCTATGTGGCTGCGTGTTACGCAGACGAAGGCGCAACGATGAAGCGCTTCCGTCCTCGTGCTCGAGGACGTGCCAGCCGGATCAACAAGCGCACATCACATATCACGATCATCGTGGCCCGCTACGAGACCGACGAGCTCGACACTCGCCGTGACAAGGCTGCTTCACAAGGCAACACCAGTGCAGCGCAGGCTGAGGCCCGCCGCCGCCGGGTGCAGCAATCACAGGGTGCGGACGACAACGCTGAAGATGTCGCCGACGAGACCACGGCAACCACCGAGGAAGAAGAATAACTATGGGCCAAAAAGTAAACCCGTACGGCTTCCGTCTCGGTATCACAACCGAGTGGAAGAGCCGCTGGTTCGCCACCCGCAAGGAATACCAGGATCTTCTGATCGAAGACTGGACCATCCGTAACTACATCATGACCGAGCTGCCGCATGCAGCGATCAGCCGTGTCGAAGTAGAGCGCACTCGAGATCGCCTGAAGATCGACGTGCACACCGCCCGTCCGGGCATCGTTATTGGTCGCCGTGGCACCGAAGCCGACCGCCTCCGTGCTGGCCTCACCAAGATCACCGGTAACAACAAGGTTCAGCTGAACATCCAAGAGATCAAGCAGCCTGACATCGACGCTGCGATCTTGGCCCAAGGCATTGCCGACCAGCTCGCTGGTCGTGTCGCCTTCCGTCGTGCCATGAAGCGCGCTGTTCAGAACGCGATGAAGGCCGGCGCACTTGGCGTTCGAGTCCAGTGCTCGGGCCGTCTCGGTGGCGCCGAAATGTCACGAACCGAGTGGTACCGCGAAGGTCAAGTGCCTCTGCACACGCTTCGCGCCGACATCGACTACGGCTTCCGTGAATCGATCACCACCTACGGGCGTATCGGCGTCAAGGTATGGATCTACAAGGGTCAGATCTTGCCGTACAAGGTTAAGGCCGACGAGCAGATCACGCGGGAAGCCGCTATGGCTGTTAGCGACGCCGCCGATCCGGACCGTCCGAAACGAGTCATCAGCTCGGCTGGCCGTGCTGATGCCGTCGAAGCGCCTGCTGAACCAGCTCCTACCGATGAAAAGCCGGCTCCTTTGCTCGGCAATGCCGACCCCGAGTTCGAGAAGCTTCTCGACGCCGAAGAAGAGATTGATCGACTGTCTCGAGAAAACAGCGAAACCGAACGCTTCCGTCCTGGACAGGTGGACTAACCCATGTTGATGCCGAAGAAGGTTAAGCACCGCAAGCAACAGCGTGGACGCACCCGAGGTCCGTCCAAGGGCGGAAACAAGGTAGTTCAGGGCGAATTTGGTATTCAGGCTCTCGAACCTGCGTGGGTCACCGCCCGCCAGATCGAGGCTGCACGTATCGCCATGACCCGCCACATCAAGCGTGGCGGCAAGGTCTGGATCAACGTATTCCCAGACAAGCCCATAACCCAGAAGCCAGCCGAAACTCGTATGGGTTCTGGAAAGGGCAACCCAGAGAGCTGGGTTGCTGTGGTCAAGCCCGGTCGAGTTCTTTTCGAACTCGCCTATCACGACGAACAGGTCGCCCGCGAAGCTATTGAGCGTGCGATCCAGAAGCTTCCAATGAAGTGCAAGTTCGTCACCCGTAAGGATGGCTTCTAATGGCAAAGAATCAGAATCTCCGTGAGCTTTCAGAGACCGACTTGGTCAATCTGCTCGACGAGACCAAGGACGAATCACTAAATCTGCGTTTCCAGCACGTGACCGGTCAGCTTGACAACTTCAAGCGCATCGGCGTCGTTCGTAAGCAGGTTGCTCGTATCAAGACCGAATTGCGCATGCGTGAGATCAACGCTGCTGAAGCCGAGGCCACCTCATGAGTTCCGAGATCGAAACACGCGAGAATCCCCGCAAGGTTCGCGAAGGCGTTGTTGCGTCGGCATCGATGGACAAGACGGTCGTGGTTGTCGCCACTGACCGGGTCCGTCACCGTCGGTACAACAAGACCGTGCAACGCGACAAGCGCCTCTACGTGCACGACGAGAACAACGACGCCAATGTTGGCGACCGAGTTCGTGTCACCGAAATACGTCCACTGTCCAAGACGAAGCGCTGGCGCTTGGTCGAGATCCTCGAGCGCTCGCGCTAGATCGGGCAGGAAACAACATGATTCAACAAGAGTCCCGACTCAAGATCGCCGACAACAGCGGCGCCAAAGAAGTCCTGTGCATCAAGGTGCTCGGCGGATCCAAGATTCGCTACGCCGGGGTGGGTGACGTCATCGTCGCCACCGTGAAAGATGCCATTCCCGCCGCCGGCGTGAAAAAGGGCGAAGTAGTCAAGTGCGTCATCGTGCGCACCAAGAAAGAACGCCGCCGTTCTGATGGCAGCTATATCAAGTTCGATGAGAACGCAGCCGTGATCATCAATGACAACCGTGAACCCCGTGGGACCCGCATCTTTGGTCCTGTCGGCCGTGAACTTCGCGAAAAGCGCTTCATGCGCATCGTGTCGCTCGCACCGGAGGTGCTCTAGTGGCAAAGATTCGTAAGGGTGACCGCGTCATCGTCCTGTCCGGTAAGGACAAGGGCAAAGAGGGCAACGTCGTCGAAGTCAATCCAAAGACCGCTCGTGCGATCGTCGAAGGCGTCAATATTGCTCGCAAGAGCCAGCGCCCAGTGGACGAATTGCAGGCTGGCGGCATCATCGATGTGAACATGCCAATCCGCTTGTCAAAGCTTGCGGTTATCAGCCCTAAAGACGGCAAGGCAACCCGCGTGGGTTTCAAGCTCGAAGCTGACGGCACCAAGATTCGTGTCTGCAAGCGCACGGGAGCTGAAATCAAGTGACGGCACAAACCACTACTCCAGTCTCTACGGCAAAGGTCATGTCGGGCCCAAGACTCAAGGTCATGTATGACACTGAGATACGCACGGCACTGAAGGACCAGCTCGAGCTTTCCAACATCATGGAGGTGCCTCGCATGTCCAAGATTGTTGTCAACATGGGCGTCGGTGCCGCTGTCTCGCAGGCAAAGCTCCTTGAAGGCGCAATCGCTGACATGACGACCATCACTGGTCAACGTCCCGTCACGACTCGGGCAAAGAAGTCTATTGCCGGCTTCAAGCTCCGTGAAGACAACCCCATCGGCGTGAAGGCAACCCTTCGCAACGACCGCATGTGGGAGTTCTTCGACCGCCTCGTCACGCTTGCGATTCCTCGTATCCGTGACTTCCGAGGCCTGCCAGCGACGTCGTTCGACGGCCATGGCAACTACACGTTCGGTGTAACCGAACAGCTCATCTTTCCCGAGGTCTCGTACGACGCCGTTGACCGGACACGGGGCATGGACATAACGATCGTCAATACGGCCAAGACCGACGAACAGGGTCGTGCCCTGCTCGATGCGTTCGGCTTCCCGTTCAAGAAGGACAGCTGAGATGGCAAAGAAAGCGCTTCGTGAGAAGCAGCAGAAGACGCCCAAGTTCAAGGTCCGCGGCTATACCCGATGCCGTCGATGCGGCCGACCACGTTCGGTCTACCGCAAGTTTGGGCTTTGCCGTATCTGTCTCCGACACATGGTTCACGCAGGCGAAGTGCCCGGCGTTACCAAGAGTTCACGGTAGGTGATGTAGTAATGATGACTGATCCCGTAGCTGACATGCTCACCCGAATCCGCAACGCCAATACGGCGATGCACGATGAGGTTGTCATGCCCAGTTCAAAGCTAAAGGTCGCTCTGGCCGGCATGCTCGAGTCCGAGGGTTACATCGGTGGTTTCGATGTGGCTGACAACTCTGACAAGCCTGGCCAGAACCTGACGATCCAGATGAAATACTCACCAAAGCGTGAGCGGGTTATCTCGGGTCTCAAGCGAGTCTCAAAGCCTGGCCTTCGGGTCTATTCCGGTACCAAAGAAGTTCCCCGCGTTGTTGGCGGTCTCGGCGTAGCCGTGGTCTCCACCAGCAAGGGCCTGATGAGCGATCGTGAAGCGCGTCGCCGCCGTCTTGGTGGCGAAGTGCTCTGCTACGTCTGGTAGGTAAATATGAGCCGCATTGGAAATAACCCCATCGCTCTGCCTTCCGGCGTCGACATTGCCGTTAATGGCAACGCCGTCACCGTCAAAGGCCCCAAGGGTGAACTGAATATCGATTTGCCCGAGGGCATCACCGCTCATCAAGACGGTGACGATCTCGTGGTCGAGCGTCCGAACAATGACCAGCAGTCAAAGGCCTTGCACGGCCTTGCTCGCTCGCTCGTTAAAAATATGGTTACTGGTGTGAGCGAGGGTTTCCGCAAGGACCTCGAGATCATCGGCGTTGGTTACCGCTGTGCTGCAAAGGGCTCTAATAGCCTTGAACTGCAGCTCGGCTTCAGCCACCCGGTGAGCTATACCGCACCTGACGGCATCACCTTTGAGGTGCCAGACCAGCAAAAGATCTCTATCAGCGGCATCGACAAGCAAGTTGTTGGACAGGTCGCTGCAGAGATTCGTGCCTTCCGCAAGCCTGAGCCTTACAAGGGCAAGGGCATCCGTTACGCCGGCGAACACGTCATTCGCAAAGCCGGCAAGCAAGCCAAGTAGGAGACGACGATGGCAACCAAGAGCCGCCGGGCCGCCCGGCATCGCCGCCACGCACGCCTTCGCCGCAAGGTCGTTGGCACCGCAGAACGTCCCCGCTTGTCGGTGTTTCGTTCAAACAAGCACATCGCTGTGCAAATCATCAACGATGCAGATGGCACGACTATTGCCTCCGCATCATCGCTCGAAGCCGACCTTCGTAGCGGCGCAACCGGGAATGCATCGGCTGCCGCACAGGTCGGATCGCTCATCGCAGAACGAGCCAAAGCCGCAGGCGTTTCGGCAGTCGTGTTTGACCGTGGTGGTAACCGCTACCACGGCCGCATTGCCGCCCTCGCTGACGCTGCTCGTGAAGCTGGACTGGAGTTCTGATGGCCGACGATAGAGGTCGCAACGATCGCAATGACCGTGGTGGTCGCAATGACCGCGACAATGATGGTCTACGCGACTCACGTGTCATCAATATCAACCGTGTTGCCAAGGTCGTCAAGGGTGGTCGACGTTTCTCGTTTACTGCACTCGTCGTCATTGGTGATGGCAACGGTCGGGTTGGTCTCGGCTACGGCAAGGCCAAGGAAGTGCCACTGGCGATCCAGAAGGGCACCGAAGAGGCGAAGAACTCGCTGATCAATGTGCCCCTTGCCGGTACCACGATCACTCACACCATCACCGGGCGTCTCGGCGCTGGCCGCGTGCTTTTGAAGCCCGCTGCTCCCGGTACAGGTGTCATCGCCGGTGGTGCTGCTCGTGTCATTCTCGAAGAGGCTGGCGTGCACGACGTGCTCTGCAAGTCGCTTGGTTCGGCTAACCACATCAACGTGGCCCGAGCAACCATTGCTGGTCTCGCGGGTCTCAAACGGCCCGACGAAATCGCTAAACTGCGTGGTCTCGATCCTGAAGAGTTCGTTCCTGGTGGCCTCTGGGCTGCCTACGTCGACACGAAAAAGAAGGGCCCAGCAGCGGCTGGGTCTAGCGAGGACTGAATCATGGCCCTACGCGTAACCCAAACCCGGTCCCAGATCGGCACTAAGCCAAAGCAACGTGGCACCCTGCGTGCTCTCGGTCTGCGCCGGCTTGGCCAATCAAATGACCTTCCTGACCGCCCTGAGATTCGCGGCATGATCGCCAAGGTTCCGCACCTGGTATCTGTCGAAGAGATCTCCGAGTAGCTGAGCCTGAGAGGACGAAATCTATGAAGATACATGATCTCAAGCCCGCGGAGGGCTCCAATAAGCGCCGCAAGCGTGTCGGCCGTGGCATTGGTGCCAACGGCGGCAAGACCGCTGGCCGTGGTAGCAAGGGCCAGCGAGCTCGTGGAACCGTGCGCGTCGGTTTCGAAGGTGGCCAGATGCCACTGCTGCAGCGTGTTCCTAAGCTGCGTGGCTTCAACAACCCATTCCGCGTTGAGTACCAGGCAATTAACCTGGACACCATCACTGAATCCGGCCTCTCCGAGGTCTCACCAGAGGCGCTCTACGCCAATGGTCTCATTGGCAAGGGCGCGCTTGTAAAGGTCCTTGGACGTGGCACTATCTCAGGTGCAGTAACGGTAACGGCACACGCATTCTCGGCTTCGGCCAAGACTGCTATTGAGGCAGCAGGTGGCACGGTCATCGAACTTCCTTCGCCATACCGGGTCCGTCCTGCCGCCAACGGCAGCGCACACCAGAACCGCTAGTCAGCTTCGGCTGACTTCGATCGGAGTAAGCACCTCATGCTCAGCACCCTACGGAATATCGCCAATATTGGCCGCATTCCTGACCTTCGCAACAAGGTTTTGTTTACCTTGGCGATGGTCGTCATCTACCGCATCGGCGCCTTTATACCCTCGCCGGGCATCAACTTCGATGCCGTAGCGGCTATTCGAGCTCGCACTGAGCTCGAAGGTGGCGGCGTGCTCGACTTCTTGGCGCTGTTCTCCGGTGGAGCGTTGACGCAGATGGCGATCTTCGCCCTCGGCGTCTTCCCCTACATCACCGCTTCGATCATCATGCAGATTCTTGGCATCGTGATTCCTCGCATCGAACAGTGGCAAAACCAAGGTGCGGTAGGTCAGCGCAAGATCACCCAATGGACCCGATATCTGACGATCGCTATCGCCATTGTTCAGTCCACGGGCTTCGCCTTCCTGTTCAACCGTCAGGGCAACGGCTTCGGTACCGGCTCATCGGGCCAGTCAGGCAACGGGCTCGATTTGCTGCCCACGTTCACCGCACCTCGGGTCGGTCTGGTTGTACTCACGCTGACCGCTGGCACCGCCTTGCTGATGTGGATGGGCGAGCTCATCACCCAAAAGGGTGTAGGTAACGGCATCTCGATCATTATCTTCGCCTCAGTGATGACCACCATTCCCAACCAGTTCGTTGACGTGTTCAACAACGGAGGCTGGGGCTGGATCGGAATCATCCTGGCGCTTTACATTGTGATGCTCGTGGCCATCGTGTTCATCGAGAATGGGCAACGTCGTATCCCGGTCACGTTCTCTAAGCGAGTTGTGGGTCGCAAGCAATACGGCGGCACATCGACATACATCCCCCTCAAGGTCAACCAGAGCGGCGTTATCCCCATCATCTTCGCTTCCTCGGTGCTCTATCTGCCGCAGCTAGTGGCTGTGGTCTTGCCTTCGGGATGGGGTGACACGGTTCGTACCTTCGTCGACGAACGTCTCGTCAACCCGGCTGATCCGGTCTACTTGATCATCTTCGGTCTGCTTATTATTGGCTTTGCTTACTTCTACACGGCGATCACGTTTGATCCTGTGAAGAAAGCAGACGAGCTCCGCCGCCAGGGCGGCCATATTGCTCCGTTGCGTCCTGGTCCTGAGACCGAGCGTCACCTGTCCAAGATCTTGAGCCGCATCACATTTCCGGGCGCACTCTTCATCGCTGTTGTGGCGCTGCTGCCTGCAGTGGCCCTCGGCCTTGTCCTGCCCGCTGGAAGCACTGGCTTCTTCGGCTTCTCGGGTATATCGATTCTGATCGCTGTAGGCGTTGGTCTTGAGACGATGAAACAGATCGACAGCCAGCTGATGATGCGCAACTACGAGGGCTTCCTGAAGTAATTCAGGCGGGGAAGAAAGAACAGTGGCACTACATCTCGCAATATTCGGTCGCCAAGGCGCCGGTAAAGGTACTCAAAGCCAGCGCATCGTTGATGCGTATGGTGTGGTGCATCTCTCGACAGGTGACATGCTGCGCGCTGCCATCGTTGCCGGCACCGAGCTTGGGCTTGCAGCGCAGAAGATCATGGATGCAGGGGGCCTGGTCGACGACGACACCATGATCGGGATCGTGTCTGATCGCCTCGCCGAATCTGATATTGTCACTCGTGGCGTGTTGCTCGACGGTTTCCCCCGGACTCCGACGCAGGCCGACGAACTCGTGAGGATTCTGGGCGAGCGCTCTATCGATGCCGCTGTCAACCTCGAAGTTTCGGTAGAAGAAGTGACAGGTCGTATGCTCGAGCGTGGCCGTGACGACGACACCGAAGAGGCCATCGCGAAGCGACTCGGCCTGTATGAATCACAGACTCGCCCGTTGCTCGAATGGTTTGACCAGCGTGATCTGTTGCGAGAAGTCGATGGTCTCGGCCCAGAAGACGAGGTCTTCGCACGGGTCCAGACTGCCATCGATGCTTGCCTAGCAGATGTCGAGGTTGGAGAAGGAGATAACGGGGAATAAGATAGTTGTTTGCGCGCGTTGGCTTCTAGTTGCCGCGCATCGGGATAGACGTAGGCAGAGAGTCTAAGCAGGTCGTCCCAACCCTGAATGGAAAGTCAGCATCATCGCTACAAAAGAAGACGCAATATTGATGGAAGGCACGGTTACTGAAAGCCTGCCTAACGCCATGTTCCGGGTCGAACTCGATAACGGCCACGAACTCCTCGCTCACATCTCGGGCAAAATGCGAATGCACTACATCCGCATCCTTCCCGGCGACAAGGTGCAAGTCGAATTGACCCCCTACGACCTCAAACGTGGTCGCATCACCTACCGCTACAAGTAGCGGCTAATCCTTGGTACCACCTGAACTCAGTAGACGCTGAAGCTTCAGACACCTCCACCCTCTATCTCGAACCTGAGTAGCAAATGAAAGTACGACCCAGCGTCAAAAAAATGTGTGATAAGTGCCGAATTATTCGTCGGCACCGTCGCATCCAAGTCATCTGCACCAACCCTCGACACAAGCAACGGCAGGGCTAGAACATGGCACGTATTGCAGGCGTAGACATTCCGCGTGAAAAGCGCGTTGTAATCTCCCTTACTTATCTCTTTGGCATCGGACTCACCACCTCGAAGCAGGTGCTGGCCGCATGTGACATCGATGAAAGCATTAGAGTTCGGGATCTAGACGATCAAGACATCGCTAATCTCCGCTCTTATATCGAAGGCAACCTCCGCGTTGAAGGTGACCTCCGACGTGAGGTCCAGCAAGACATCAAGCGCAAGATGGAAATCGGTTGCTACCAAGGCATCCGCCACCGTCGTGGCCTGCCAGTACGTGGCCAGCGCACTCACACCAACGCTCGTACTCGCAAGGGTCCTAAGAAGGCTATTGCGGGCAAGAAGAAGGTAATGAAGTAATGGCGAAGCGCAAAGAGCGTCGCAACGTGCCTTACGGCGTGGTGCACATCAAGAGCTCATTCAACAATACGATTATTTCGATCACCGACCAGGGCGGCAATGTAATTGCCTGGGCCTCGGCTGGTAGCGCAGGATTCAAGGGTTCTCGCAAGAGCACCCCATTCGCTGCGCAGACGGCTGCCGAGTCGGCAGCCCGAAAAGCAATGGAACAGGGCCTGCGTAAGGCCGATGTCGAAGTCACCGGTCCAGGTTCGGGCCGCGAGACCGCCATCCGTTCAATTCAGAATCTAGGCATCGAGGTGACCGGCATCAAGGATGTTACGCCGGTCCCTCACAATGGGTGCCGCCCACCAAAGCGTCGGAGGGGCTGATGTCTCGTTATACCGGTCCAAAGGCACGCGTTGCGCGCCGTCTCGGCACCAACATTTGGGGAACCAAGGGCGAGTCTGTCGCTCTTGACAAGCGCCCATACCCGCCAGGCGAGCACGGGCGTACCCGTCGCCGTGGCAATGTTTCTGAGTACCTGATCCAGCTGCAAGAAAAGCAGAAGGCTCGCTTTACCTACGGTCTGACTGAGCGTCAGTTCCGCAACCTCTACAAAGAGGCGAACCGTAGCCAAGGCGTGACCGGCGAGAACATGTTGCAGTTCCTTGAACTGCGCCTGGACAATCTCGTCTACCGAGTCGGCTGGGCAGCAACCCGCTCACAGGCTCGCCAGTTCGTGAACCATGGCCACATTGATGTAAACGGCCGTCGGGTCGACATCTGTAGCTACCGCCTGCGTAAGGGCGATGTTGTCACTGTTCGTCCAAAGAGCAAAGACAATCATACGTTCCAGTGGAATAACGACGTCGTTGACCGTCCGGCGCCGGCGTGGATCGATATGGGAGCCGAGGGCTGGCAAGCCACCGTCCGTTCCCGTCCGATCCGCGAACAGATTGATGTTCCCATTCGGGAATCATTGATCGTCGAGTTGTACAGCAAGTAAAGCGACTTCTCCT
>MEHZ011553183.1_pt1 | contig 15144 bp, 12 predicted proteins | sample 897221 | NCBI WGS metagenome assembly MEHZ01 (sample SAMN05514161, study PRJNA337945) | marine metagenome | isolation source: marine surface water | place: Arctic Ocean | collected 2007-12-13
GCGACGCAGGCTCGGTAGGACTCGTGAGCGCTAATGGTGGCTTCCTGACCAAACACGCCATCGGGCTCTACTCGACCGAACCGTCAGCGGCCGGTTACCAGGCAGCCGACGTCCAGGACCTGGTTGACCAGGTTCCTGTCACGCCAGTCGCAGAAGACCACACTGGCGCCGTCACGGTCGAGGCGTACACCGTCATGCATAACGCCGACGGCCCCGAGACTGGACTGTGTGCGCTGCTCACCGCAGACGGCGCTCGCACCTGGGGCCGCGTCACCGACGTGGCTGCAGCAACAGCCATGACAACCGAAGAAGCCATTGGTCAGTCTGGCAACCTCGATGCCAACGGCACCCTGACTCTGGCCTAACGCTCACCAAGGGTCAGACCCCATACTCACAGTCTGACCCTTGGCGAGAGCGTACGCTCGGCGCCATGAGTGACGTCGTTGGTGCCATTTCTGCCTTTGGGCCCGACTTTCCTTTTGCCTACGACGACTGGCTGGGTCATGTCGATGGCTTGGGGTCGGTGCCAACAGCCAAACACGGCAGCACCGTCGCGGTGGTTGGAGCTGGCATAGCAGGGATCGTCGCCGCCTATGAGTTGATGAAGCTCGGCCTGCGGCCGGTTCTCTACGAAGCTGGCCGCATCGGCGGCCGGTTGCGTTCTGAGCCATTCAGCGCCGCGCCTGAAGTTGTCGCCGAGCTTGGGGGCATGCGGTTCCCGACATCGGCTCGAGCCTTTTATCACTATGTCGATCTCATCGGACTCGAGACCCGTCCCTTTCCGAATCCGCTAACGCCGTACGCTCCCACGACGGTCGTTGACCTGGAAGGTGTTTCCCACTTCGCCGAAACCATCGACGATTTGCCCGAGCTCTTTCATCAGGTCGCTGCTGCATGGGAATCAGCGCTCGAAGAGGTAGGTGTGCCAGCGCTTAAGGCAGCTATTGCCCGACGTGACCATGGCGAGGTTCGCCGGCTTTGGAACGAGCTTGTTGACGAGTGGGATGACCGGACGTTCTACGACTTCATCGCGACAAGCAGAGCATTCTCCCAGCTGTCCTTTCGCCACCGCGAGGTCTTTGGTCAGGTCGGTTTTGGCACAGGTGGCTGGGACTCGGACTTTCCGAATTCGATGCTTGAAATCTTCCGTGTGGTGGTCACCGAACTCGAAGAAAATCAGCGCCTTATCGTGGGCGGCGCCGAGCAACTTCCCCGAGGCCTATGGGAACTTCCCGTTGACGAACTGGTGCACTGGCCAGCAGGGACCTCGCTGAAGAGCCTGCACAACGGTGCGCCTCGCCCCGGGGTGGCCAAGATTGATGCGACAGCCGATGAGCGTTTTGAGGTAACGGACCGGTGGGGTCATGTCGCTGGCTTCGACGCCGTGCTGGTCGCAGCGCAGAGTTGGCTGCTGACCACAAGCATGGAGGTCGACGAGCAACTGCTACCCCAACCCGTGTGGATGGCTCTCGACCGCACCCGTTACATGCAGTCATCGAAGACGTTCGTCATGGTCGACGGGCCGTTCTGGAAAGATATCAACCCGGCAACGGGGCGCCCGACGATGAGCATGACGCTCACCGATCGCAACACCCGGGGGACGTACCTGTTCGACAATGGGCCTGATCAGCCGGCCGTGATCTGCTTGTCGTACGCCTGGCAGAGCGACGCTATGAAGGTACTAGCGATGTCGGCCGCGGAGAGGGCTGGGCTCGCCATTGAGACGCTCGAAACGATCTATCCGAATGCCGACCTGCCCAGCCATGTAATCGGCGAACCAATCACCGTGTCATGGGAAGCTGACCCATTGTTCTTGGGGGCCTTTAAGGGCGCCCAGCCCGGGCATTATCGCTACAACTACCGCATGTACAGCTATTTCATGCAGCAGGATCTTCCTGCCCAGCAGCAGGGACTTTTCCTTGCCGGTGATGACACCTCATGGACACCAGGCTGGGCCGAAGGTGCTGTGCAAACAGCGCTGAACTCGGTATGGGGGATCGTGCGTCATCTCGGCGGTTCGACTGCCGTAGCGAATCCGGGTCCAGGTGATGTCTGGGCTGAGCGCCAGCCAGTAGTGCTCGGTGACTGATCGACCGTTCGCTCACTCGCAGCCCAAAAACCATCGAGTAAATAGGTCAAGGCTGAACACGTAGTCGCTCACGCGATTTTCAAGGTGTTCGTCCCCGGCGAACCGTCGAGCTTGTCCGCTGTATTCGTGCAGTTCGGCTCGCCCGCTGACTGTGCCGGGCCACCCCTGGTCGGAAGTCACCAGCGGTAATCTGGAAGTGGCGCACGTCTCGGCCGTAGTCTCGGGGCCTTGGCGAGGCTCGACACATCCGAATCGTCTTTACCCAATGAGGACGCCCCGCAGCAGAGCGAGACCCGAACTCCGACACTCGCATCTTTTTCGATCCCCGCCTTTCGCATCATTTGGTTCGGCACGTTCCTGTATTATCTGTCGATCTTCAGCGGCATCGTCGCCCGAGGTGCGTTGGCAAAAGAACTAGGCGGCACCAATGCTGCTCTTGGACTTGTGACGCTTGCGTTTGGTGTCGTGTCGCTGGTGATGACCCCGATTGGGGGTGTGCTGGCAGACCGGGTGCCGAAGCGGCAGATCCTTATCGTTGCGACTGCCTTCTTGGCAGTTAGTAATGCGGCGTTGGGTATGGCCGAGGTCTTCAACGTGACGCGATTCTGGATGCTCATCGTCGTCTCGGCAGCTCAGGCCATGGCGTTTGCCACGTTGGTTCCGGCGCGTATGGCGTTCACGATCGACATTGTTGGACCGAAACTTATTCCGAACGCCGTTGCACTTGCGCAGATATCGATGAACAGCAACCGGGTTATTGGACCAGCTCTTGCTGGAGTGTTCTTGGGCGTGGCCTGGCTCAGCTTTGCTGGTATCTATCTGTTTAGTGCTGGCCTCAGCGTGCTGGCCGCCATCTGCTTCCTCTTTCTGGATCCGGGTCTACCAAATCCTGATCGGCCGCAACGGGCTCCGCTAGTCGAGATGGCTGATGGCTTTCGGTACGCGACCTCGGTGCCATCACTACGCATCGTTGTCTCACTAGCGATCCTGGTCACGATGGTGGGGTTTCCCTACATCGCCTTCCTGCCAAGTGTGGCCGAAGACTTCTTTGGTCGCGGTTCCGAAGGTTTCGCGCTTCTGTCGCTCGTCGGTGCAGGTGGCGGGCTAGTGGCTGGGGTCGGTGTGGCCCGCACCGTGCTGGCTCAGGGTCCGCGGGTGCAGCTCGTCTCCGGCGTGATGCTGGCCGTTGGACTTTTGTTCATCAGCTGGGCGCCAACGTTCAACATTGCGCTGATCGCGGCAGTAGTCGTTGGTGGGTCAACAGCGGGCTTCCAGTCGATGAACGCCACCCTGGCACTCAGCCTGAGCGACAGCGCCTATCACGGCCGTATCCAGTCATTGCTCGGGCTGGGGTTCAGTGCCTTTGGTCTTGTGTCCTACCCGCTTGGCTTGTTGGCCGACGCGATCGGTCTACGTCAGACGTTGGCTGGCATGGGTGTCACCACGTTCGTCCTGGTTGTTGGCGGCGAGTTGTTGTGGCGCACTAATCGCGGCGAGATCGTGGCCGCGTACTAGTTGTGGCGGTGCAGAATGGCGTAACTACCTATGCGCCAGGTTCTGCCGCCGCCAACGCCCGGTTGGCAGCAGTCCGGGACCCGACGCCGTCGCCCAGCCCGCCCAGTGCTTCTGATAGACGTTCCCAGTCGGTTCGAGCCGAAGGGCGCAGCGTGACCCTCTCGCTATATAGGCTGCGAGCCTGGGCGAATCGGCCTGCCTTGAGTAGGGCGTCGCCGAGTACCTGAGGAAAGAGGTCGCGCTGGGCATGGCTTCCGCCAATGGGCGCAAGGTCATCCTTGATCGGCCACATCAGATCAGCTGCAGCGGCATAGTCCTGGTTTCCCCATGCAGCCAGACCTCGGCATAGGTCGGTGCCTACAGCGGCGAAGACGTGTGCGGCCCACACCGAGTTGGTCGACGCGAAGTCAGCCATAGCTTGAGCATGACGTGACGCTGCGTCGGCGCAGCCACCGGCTGCCATGGCCAGGCTCCAGTGGATGTCGTTGAACACAATGGCATGATCGCCAATGCGGGCTTTGCCGTGCTCGGCCAGAGCCGCCCATCTGTCGCCAATATCAACACTGCGAAGCTCGAGTCGAGCCAAGAGCGACGCCAGGTTCTGGACGTCGACATTCTGTGGGGTGTTCACCGAGGTGATTTCGTTGTCGTAGAGAGACAACACCTTGTCGTAATTCCCTTGGGCTGCGTTGAAGAGCGCAGCGTGCCACCAGATATGGCCACGAAACGGGTTGCGGTCGTCCCACGCGTCGGTCGGGTAGTCGAGCCATGTCACACCCTCGGCCGAGCGGCCTTGGGTTTCGAGCACATGTGCCACCGAGTGGATGGCCCACAGGTCGTTGGGGTTCCGTTCAACGGCTTCTCGACCAATGGCCTCGGCCCCGATGTGGTTGCCGGTCTCTTCAAGCGCGAACGCATGCATGCCCAGCACGCTTGCGTACCCGGGCACCGAGTCATCCCATGCAGGGAGGACGGCTGAGGTCACGGCGCGCAGCGCCTGGGTACGACCGGTCCAGAACGTCAAATAGTGGTGCAGCTTCAGTGCGATTATGTCGCGAGGGTGTTCGGCCAGGATGCGCTCCCAAGTGGCTGTTGCCCCGATGATGTCGCCGTTGACCCACGCTTGCACGGCCCGTACATGGGCCTGTTCGCGCTCGGTCACACCGTCGAGCAGCGGTTGCATATCGTCTAGCCAACCCTGCACCTTCGGCCGCACGCTGGTCGTTTCCATCATCTGGAAGAAGCAGGCTCGAAAGACCAGTGCCATGACGAAGTCCGGGTCGGCAGCGAGCGCTGTCTTGAGCTGGCCGAATGCGGATGACTGGTAGTCGAGATAGTCGGCCACCGCCGCGTCGAAGGCCGACGCTGCATCGGCACTAGTGGTGGTGAGTACAAGGCCGTGAGCGTCGTGTTGCATGTTCGTCATGGACATGGTCCTCAGTCTTTGGTCCAGAGCGGTTCGGGCACGGACCACCGCACGGGTTCGCCCCAAGTCTCAGAAAACACCGCTTCTTCAGCTGGCCGACGATTCGGGGTACCCCAGTTGCCGGTCGGATAACCGATTGGCACCATGGCATGCATGGCCCAGATGTCGTTGCGGGGCATACCGAGAAGATCTTCAACGCGCTCACGTTGCAGCTTCAGCAAGGTTGTGATCGTGGTGCCGAGGCCTTCGGAACGTGCCGCTAAGCACAGGTTCCACAGGCACGGCAAGGTTGTCGTCTCGCCACCCTCTTTTCCGAACACAAAAATGAGCATTGGTGCGGTGTGGAGATTGTCTGCAAGCCACTGGGCGGACGTATCGATCAGAGCCGTCTGCTTCACGTTCGGGTCGTTCGGGTCGCCTTCGGAGACAAGTTTCATGGCGCCTGCGTACTTGGTGGCGTTGAGGTCGGTTAGGCATTCGCGATAGATCTTTTGGATGGTCTGCTTCATCTCGAGGTCGGTGACACAGATGAAGCGAAATAGCTGCGTGTTCCCTGAGTTCGGTCCACGAATTGCAGCGTCGAAGAGTTTAGGGAGAAGCTCGTCAGGGATTGGATCCGGCGCTAAACGTCGCATTGCGCGCGTGGTGTAGATCGCCTCGTAGATATCCATGCAGGTGAAGGTAGTGCTCACACAGCACGTGCTGTGTGACAGCGCTAGACCAGATCGTCGGGATCGTCAGCTGGCCCGTCGGTAAGGAGCCAGCCCAGGTCGTCGTCAGCGGTGAAGCGCCACCACTGTTGGTCCTGGTCGAGGCGCAACTGGGTTGTGCCACGACTGACAATGTTGCCCCGGACACGAGCCCCATCGCCCAAGCTGTGCTGACCCCGAATCATGAGACCAGGGTCTACCTGGGGCTTGGCGGCGTGGGCTTGGAAGCCAGCGAGACCACCGATGCGCCATGCCGTTACTGCCGCACGCAACTCGTTCGGGTCTAACCCGGTGGCGTCCGCAATCTGATCGCTTTTACCTCGTGCGGCGCGCCGGACGACGTCGGCGCCGACGCTGAGCTCGAGTCCGCTATCGGCACCGCCTGCCAGCATTGACCAGGCGCGCTCAGCGGCGTCGCTGACCAGGTCGGCTAGTTCGTCGATATTGATGCCGGCGTCAGCTCCTGGGATTACTGCCAGTGGTACCAAGGTGCCGGGGCGACTTGGCAATGGGGCGGACTGCTGCAGGGGGATGGGTTGGCGACGAAACGCCCGGGCTCCAGAAATGGTCGGGTCGCCGCCTCGAGGTTGATCGCTAGACGGGGTCATGTCGACACCCAATCGCTCACTTCGCCGAGTGCGGACCTCGGTGAGAACGGCGTCGCGGCTTCGGCCGCGAAGCGTGAGTAGAGCGAAGGGATCAGCGTCGAACATGTCGGCGGCGACGTAACAGAGCGCAGCTACATGTTTGCACGGCTCGGCCCAATCAGGGCAGGAACACTCGGGACCCAGATCACCGCGATCAGGCAGAACATGATCGCCGATCTCTTTCGGTACCTCGCCTGCGAGCAGGGCCGCGACATTGCTGGCCTTGGTCATGGCAAGATCAAGCACCATGTCCCACTCGCTGTTGGTGAGCACCCGCATGGACAAGGTTGTCGTATACGGAACGTCTCGGCTGCCCCACACCTGGGCCCGCAGCTCGCCGGGCGACAACTCGATATTGCGTACCCGGTCTTGGCGTGCATAGGTGCGCCCGCGGGGGAGCCTATTGGGGTCGATGAGGGCTCGTTGCTCAAGCGCGTCGAGCCAGGCCTTACCCCACCAGGTGTTGCCGAATTGGCGAACCTTTGCCATCAGTTTCGACCTCCAACGCGCATGCTCACGAAACCGACAACTCGACCAGCTCGGCCAAGTCATTGTCATCAAGGTTGCCAATCCAGCTTTCGCCGGCTCCGGTGACCGATGCGGCCAGCTTGCGCTTGGCCGTGAGCAGATCGGCAACACGGTCCTCAATGGTGCCTTCAGTAATGATGCGGTGCACCGTGACTGCTTTGGTCTGACCAATGCGGTACGCACGGTCGGTTGCTTGGTCTTCGACAGCAGGATTCCACCAGCGATCATAATGAACGACGTTGGTGGCCGCCGTCAGGTTGAGTCCTGTTCCGCCCGCCTTTAGCGATAACACGAGCACCTGAAGATCGCCCGCCTGGAAGCGGTCGACAAGCTGCTGGCGAGCCTTGACGGACAACCCGCCATGTAAGACATCGATCTGGTGTCCTCGGACCTGCTGATGGTGCACGATCAGGTTGGCCATAGCGACGTATTGGCTGAAGACCAACGTGGACTCGCCGGCAGCATCGGCGGATGCGAGCAGATCGTCGAGCGCGTCGAGCTTGCCGGAACGGGCATCGAGTGGACCTGTCTCGCGCAGAAACTGCGCGGGGTGATTGGTGATCTGCTTGAGCCCGGTCAGCAGTTTTAGGATTAGGCCGCGCCGGTCAATGCCCTCGGCACTAGCAACTTCGGCCAGGACCTGTTCGGTGGTGGCCTTGTACAAGGTGACTTGTTCGTCGGACAGCGGAACGATGACATCTCGCTCGATCTTTGCAGGCAGTTCGGGGGCGATGCCTTCGTCGGTTTTTGTGCGACGCAACAGGAAGGGCTGCACCAAGCGTTGGAGACGTTCGGTCGCCTTGCGGTCGCCGTCTCGCTCAATAGGTAGGGCAATCGTGCGGCGAAACGTTTCGAGTGGCCCGAGCAGGCCAGGCACTGACCAGTCGATGATGGACCAGAGCTCGCTGAGGTTGTTCTCGACTGGTGTGCCGGTCAAGGCAATTCGCACCCCATGGCTGATCTGACGAATGGCCTTGGCGGTGCGAGATCGAGGGTTCTTTGCGTTCTGGGCTTCGTCGGCGACGACGAGGTCCCACTCGATAGCACCCAACATGGCAGCGTCGCTGCGCACGACTCCGTAGCTCGTCACCACGATCGAGTCCTTCGACAAGCTGTCGAGCGAGCGGTTTGCGCCGTGGAAGATATGGACGTCGTAGTCGGGAACGAATCGCTTGGCCTCGCGTGCCCAGTTGGTCATCAGTGACGTGGGGCAGATCACCAGGGTGGGACCGGCGTCGACGTTGGAGTCGCTGGCGATCGCACGACGGGCGGCATGAAGCGCCAGCACCTGGATGGTCTTGCCGAGCCCCATATCGTCGGCCAAGCAACCGCCAAATCCGAGCTGGCACAGGTCAGTCATCCAGGCCAGGCCGCGCTTCTGGTAGTGGCGTAGCTCGGCGTGCAGGGTCGCTGGTTCGTCTGCGAACCGTTCGCCCGTCAGCGTCTCGAGCCGCATCACGAGTTCGTCGAGAGCGCCAATGACCCGAATGGCGATCTCTTCGTCGGTATCGAGGCCGAGTGCGGCCGCGTTTGGGTCGTTCGCCAGGTCGACGTCGGCGCCCAGCGCTGCGGCGAGGGCGGTTGTCATGCTGATAGTTGGCGCGGGGGCCCGGAGCTTGCGCAGGGTCTCGCGGTCGAGGCGCACCCATCGGCCGCGGAGCGAGACGACCGAACGTTTCGCGTCGGCGAGGATCTGTAACTCTGCGGTCGTCAGCGGCACACCCTCGAGTAGGAATTCCCAATCAACGTTGAGCAGCGTCTCCAAGCTGAGCGCCGATGGGAGGCCACTGCTCGGTGAGCCTGCCGACAACACGAGTTGGCGTTTGACCTTGGGTGCGACCAGCTCGGACGGCCATCGCACGTCGATATCGGCCGCGTCGAGCGCATCGAGCTGGTCAAGGAAGGCCTCGAGATCGTCGCCGTCAAGTGTCCCCTCGGTTGGCGCTACATCGTCAAGCAGGCTCGACCAGGGCGTGACGAGTTTCGTCACGGTGAGCAAGCCGGCCAGCAACGTTGTTTCGGCTTGATGGCCCAGGCGGTCCATGACCTCGGTCGGAGCGAGCCAGTAATCGCGTGCATCGACGAGCAACGACGGATCGGACTTGGACTGCAGCGCAAAGGTGACCCGCCAGGGCTGGGCTGGGTCCTCGACTGGCGCATTCACTGTTGACGACGGCTGGTCAGAGACAGATCCATCGTGTGGCGCTGGTTCGCCGGAACCGGGTTGGACCGGTGGGTGCATGCGCAGCACGAGTCGGCTGTTGGAGCAGTGAGCTGCGGCCAGATCGTTCACCCAAGGCCGCAAATGGGGAACCTTGGTTGGTGTGGGGTCGGCAAAAAGGCGTAGTGACCCGACGCGGTGAGCCGCCGGTGTCCGTATGAAGGCATCGGCGATTGCGTCGAACGCAGCCCGGATTGTGTAGGTGGGGTCGCTAATGCTGCCGCGACCAGCAGCGGGTGTCGCGTGGGCCACTGCAGGCAATGCGTTTACGAGAGCGTTGATCATGTGATGATCGCCTGGGTCGAGCGGATCAACCCGCCAAGTGTCGTAGCCGCTGGGGCTGACCCATGGCAGCACCTTGCCTCGAGCAACCAGCGAGAGCCCGGTGCGGATGACTCCAGCCCAGGCGTGAGCCGAGTCGCTAGCGGGGTCGTCGCGGCGCAGGGTGGCGAGCTGATCGATGGCGTCACGAAGCAGAAGCTTCTCTGCGGCGACTGTCTGCTTCTGCGTTCCCCGTGACGCAGGAAGTGCAAGTTCGACGTCGAGCGTGGAATTGGCGCCGAGGCCGCCCGGGTTGTCTGGATCCCATGCAGCGAAGAACGACAGTCGTGGCGGGTCGACCGCAACGAAGGTCAAGTTCTTGCCTAGCACGAAGCCATCGTACAGACGTTCGTATGCCGCAGCATCACTATGGCGTTCGTGCCGCGTCAGACAAACGTTGGGTCGTTCCGCCGGACTGGATCAGCGCTCGCTTCGTTGCCGAATCTCAACAGGGGACCCACCCTGGCTTCGATGCAGCGCCTGGCGACCGAAGAGCCTGCCGCGGAGTCGACACCCTGAACGTTGCCAGACACGGCACTAGGTAGGGTCAGACCATGCCAGATGCGTTCGATCTCTCTACCGGAACAACGTTGGATCCCTCGGCGGCTCCAATCCAGAACTACGCCACATATCCGTCGTTGGTTGACCGGACCGTGTTCATCACTGGTGGAGCTGACGGGATTGGTAGTGCCGCAGTCGAACATTTTGCTCGCCAAGGCAGTCAGGTCGCGTTCGCTGACATCAACCAGGCCAAGGCTGGTGAGACGATCGAACGGTGCAGTGCTTTTACACCACGCCATGTCCCTGTATTTTGCCATGTCGATCTTGTTGACATAGCGGCGCTTCAGGCGGCCGTTGCCGCCACGCAGTATGACTTTGGTTCTCTCCAAGTATTGGTCAATAACGCTGCGAACGATGACCGTCATAGGTGGGACGAGATGACCCCGGAGTATTGGGACGACCGCATCAATGTCAACCTGCGTCACTACTTCTTTGCTATCCAGGCCGTCGCTCCAGCGATGCTCGAAGCTCGTCACGGTTCGATCGTGAATGTCGGCTCAAGCAGCTATTTGCGAAAGGAAGACTTCTTCCCGGGTTATGCGATCGCCAAGTCAGGGGTCGAGGGAATTACCAGAACGCTTGCGAAGACGTTTGGTCCCCAGGGTGTGCGCGTGAACACCGTCTTGCCCGGGTGGGTCGCCACAGAACGACAGCTCGAAAAATGGTGGTCGCCCGAAGGCGAGGCCGACACGCTTGCCACGCAAGCAATCAAACGTCGCATCTATGCCGATGAGTTTGTGCAAATGGTGTTGTTCCTGGCAGCAGACGACGGCGCTGCATGCACCGCACAGCAATTCTTGGTCGATGGCGGCCGGCTCTAAGACACCCCTTTTGGGCACCTAATGGGCCAAAAAGCTTCCCAGTTCTAGAGAAGCGAGAGAACGAGATCTTTGGTTGCGCGCGTCGACGCAAACTGTTGCCTGGCGCAACGGTGTCGACGCCCCAAAGAGACACGCCCCGGAGCACGTTCTGGCTTATCGCCATCATCTTAAAGACCCGTTACCGGAGAGACGTGGTGCCCGACCCGGAGCCACAGATCAGACCAACGTCGGAACGCTTCGGTGATAATCCAGCACTGGCCGGTTTCGGTGCAGGCGACTTCGGGCCCACAACGCGCTCTGTCGCACGGCTCGTCGCTGATCTTGAGGAGCAAGCTCAGCTTCTCAATCAGGTAATCGTGGCTGTCGACAGACAAGGGCTGTTGCAACGGCGAGCACGATTGAGCGACCGGGTAGGCGTCGCCACCTGCAAGACTCCGGGGCATGCAACTCCATGCTGACTGTGAACCGCTTGCCTTTCTGTTGGGTACCTGGCGTGGGGCTGGCGAGGGTGAGTATCCAACGATCGACGGGTTTCGCTACACCGAAGAAGTCACGTTTGGTCATGTAGGCAAGCCCTTCGTTGCGTATAGCCAAAAGACGAAACATGCCGAGACGGGCCAGCCGCTTCATGCCGAGACTGGCTATCTGCGGGCGCTAGGCGAGGACCAGATCGAGTTCGTCGTGGTGCAACCATCGGGCATTGTTGAGCTGCACCAAGGGATGGTGCGCGATGCCACGCTGGAGCTGGTGCTCATTAGTGTGCACACCACACCGGCGGCCAAATCGGTTAGCGACGTGCAGCGGGTGATTCATGTCGAAGATGACGGCGACCATGCAGTGCTGAAGTACAGCGTTGCTATGGCGGCAGTGGGCGAACCGTTGACGCACCATCTCCGCGCTGAGCTAATCCGTCAGCCGTTGGTCTAGGACGCTATAGGTGCGCACCGACGTCGAGCTATGGCAGGCAGCAGTCTCGCTTGTCCTGATAGCGATTGTCGTCGGCGTATCGATCTGGCAACGGCTCGGCCTTGAACGGCCGGTTCTGTGGGCAACTGTTCGGGCCACCGCTCAGCTCCTGGGAGTAGGAGCACTCTTCACCGTGATCTTCGAGTCAAGCCTGGCGAATCTATGGTCCGGACTATGGGTGGTCATTATGGTCGGAATCGCTGGTGTTGTTGTCGCTCGGCGAACCGGCGCAGGCCGTGACCTAATTGCTGTTGGCCTTTCGGCGATCGGGCTAACTGTCAGCGTTGTCTTGGCTGTGATCTTCGGACTCGGCGTCTTGGCGATCGAGGCTGTATCGGTTGTGGTGATTGCCGGCATCACTATTGGGAACACACTGCCAATCGTGGTGCAGGCGGTGGACCGTACCCGGAGCCAGCTCATCGAATCGGCAGGTCAGGTTGAAGCCATGTTGGCCTTGGGCTTTGACGGGCCAGCCTCGACACGGCGCGTGGTGCACGATGTTGCTCGACTCGCATTAATCCCACAGATCGAACGCACAAAAGTGGTTGGCCTGATAGCACTCCCTGGGGCAATGACGGGGTTGCTTCTGGCCGGTGTCGACCCGGCAGATGCGGTACTGCTTCAGCTGGTCGTGATGTTCTTGGTCCTTGGTGCAGCGGCGCTCTCTGTGATCATCGTGACGATGGCGATGACACGACGCGCTCTGACCCCAGATCTGCGGATCGCTGACTGGGCCAAAGCGGCGCGTGGCGACGGCTAGGGCGGCGCTGGCAGGGCGGCGTGGGCCGAAGTAGCGGCGTGGGACTAGTAGCCTTTTCGCCGAAGCAAAGACTGACGCGCAGCTCGACACTGCGGCTAACGCTCTGAGCGAAACCAATGTGTTCTCTGCGATTAGCAACCCAAGCGCGTTTCGATGGATGTATGTCGTTGATCTGATCATGTTGTCCGCAGCGATGATGTTGATCTCATTGGTGCGGTGGGGTAGAGCGTGGCCCGACTACTCGCTGTCCGACTATCTACTTGGTTTTGTGATCGTCACGATCGTGCATGTCGTGGTGGCGTACTTCGGCGGCCTGTGCGAGACCGACTCGTGCTTAGGTGCAACGTCACGCTTGCCGCGCATTGCTTCGTTGATAGGCATTGCAATACTGATCGACGCATCATTGTCACTGGGATCATCCAAATTCCTGGTGCCTCGCCTGAACCTTGTCGTGTTCTCGGTCCTCGCAACATCAATGCTTGCCTTCAACCGGTGGCTAGCGCACCGGGTCTTGACCGCCAGCTTCGGGCGTCCGCGGGTATTGCTGGTGGGAAACCCCGACGACATTGAACTGGCCGAAGCTCACCTGGTTGAGACCGATCGCGACGCAATAATCGTCGGTCGGCGTTCGAGCACCGAGGATCTGGCCCTTGCCGTCAAACAGGTGAGCACAAGCGACGTGCTGTTGCTGGCTGGCATCGAGCTGAGCGAGGTGTATCCGAAGCCGCCTGAAGACTTCGAGAGTCAACGTGTCGGCATTTATCACCGATTGACGCCTTCAGACCCGCTGCTGGGCGTGAAGAAGGCGATTCAGATTGCGGGTATGGCTTTTGTCGCCCTGAGGTCCCACGCCATGGCGCCATCAAAGGCCCGGTTGAAACGAATACTTGATCTGTCGGTCTCCTTGCGGCTTCGCCACTCATCTTGGTGGTGCTCGGGCCTTCGTTGCTCTATGCCCGGGCTGTCGGTCGGCGCCCGGTTCTGTACCGCCAGGAACGGGTTGGTCGGTATGGCAAGACCTTCTCGATGGTCAAGACCCGCACGATGTACGAGGGTGCCGAAGATGCAACTGGAGCGGTACTGGCGACACGCGATGACGCACGGGTCATCCCTGCGATGGCATGGATGCGCAAGATGCGCTTCGACGAGCTGCCACAGACCTGGAATGAGATCCGAGGTGATATGGCCCTTGTTGACCGAGGCTCGAATGCCAAGAACTCGCCGAACGTTTCGAGATGGTGATGCCGGGTTACGGCCGCCGCCACGACATCTGACCGGGCATCACCGGCCTGGCTCAGGTCAACGGCGCCTATCACACCGACCCTGGGTTCAAGCTCGGTCACGACCTGCAATACCTGGTTAATTGGTCACCTGTCCTCGACATCCAGATCTTGTTCCGCACTGTCTATGTGGTGTTGGCTCGACGTTGTGAGGGGTTCGACTCGGCGGTGAGCTTGCGGAGAAGACGACACTCGTATAGACACGGCCGATGGACTTGGACCTTGCCGGGAAGACGGCACTTGTAACGGGCAGCTATAGGGGTACGGGGCGAGGTATTGCGCGTGTGCTCGCAGCGGAGGGAGCCCATGTGCTCATCCATGGGTTTGAAGCGGGCCAAGCCAAGGCAACAGCAGATGAGCTGCTGGCCGAAGGGCTGAGTGCAGAGCCAGTGACGGCCGATATTCGGACCGATGCTGGGGCAGACCAACTCGCAACAGTTGCGGATCAAGTGCAGGTGTTGGTCAACAACTACGGCGCACCGGGCGGGTCGAGCTGGTCGTCTCTGGACACCTGGACCGACGAATGGAATGTGAATGTCTTGGCTGCGGTGCGAGTAACGCAGTTGTGTATACCCGCTATGCGTGAGCGCGGGTGGGGGCGAATCATCTTCATGGGAACGGTTGGGACACAGCAGCCTGGTCGGCGAAACGCTGGCTACTACGGAGCAAAGACCGCCCTACCGACCCTTGTCCGCACACTTGCCATGGAGCTCCGAGGCACGGGTGTTACAGCCAACCTCGTAAGCCCCGGCATGATCGCAACAGACGAGGTGCGCTCCATGGTTACTCGTGGCGCCGAACGTGACGGTAGCGGTGCGTCGTGGCCCGAGGCCGAACGCTGGGCACTCGACAACTCAATGCCAAACTTGACCGAGCGGATCCCTGAACCGGAAGACATCGGCAAGGTCGTTGCGTTTGTGGCGAGCGAGGCGGCATGGCACATAACCGGTGCTGACATGGCAGTAGATGGGGGCGCGCGCGACGCATGACCTTGGTCGCAGTTACCAAAGCCACCTAGATTTACCCGGTGGCAACTCTACGAAGCACGTTGGACACGGGTAGCGAACAGTTCGCTCGCAATCGCGACGACATGCTGGAACAGCTATCCGAGATCGACAGGCTGAACCTCGAAGCAGCCGAGGGTGGCGGCGAGCGATCGATGGCTCGCCTGCGCTCCCGAGGCAAACTACCCATTCGTGAGCGCATCTCGGCCGTCATTGACCCCGACTCACCGTTCTACGAAATCAGCCCGCTTGCGGCCTATTGCTCGGACTACGCGGTCGGCGCTGGCCTCGTTAT
>MEHZ011561905.1_pt1 | contig 15141 bp, 11 predicted proteins | sample 897221 | NCBI WGS metagenome assembly MEHZ01 (sample SAMN05514161, study PRJNA337945) | marine metagenome | isolation source: marine surface water | place: Arctic Ocean | collected 2007-12-13
GTTGGCATGCTCATGCAAGAACCCCAACTCGACGACGACAAGAACGTCTACGACAACATCCTCGATGGCATTGGTGATGTCGCTGAGTTGCTCAAGAAGTACGACGAGGTACTCGCTGGCTGGGCTGACCCCGAGGCTGATTACGACAAGCTCGGGACCCGACAGGCTGCCATCGAAAAAGAGCTGGACGCCAAAGAGGGTTGGGACGTCAAGCGCACTATCGAAATCGCTATGGACGCATTGCGCACCCCGCCGGCCGAAGCCGACGTCTCCACCCTGTCTGGTGGCGAGAAGCGCCGAGTTGCACTCGCACGTCTGCTGCTCTCCAAGCCCGACCTGCTGCTGCTCGATGAGCCTACAAACCACCTCGACGCCGAGTCGGTCGCCTGGCTCGAACGCCACCTTGCCGACTATGCCGGCACCGTCATTGCGGTAACACACGACCGTTACTTCTTGGATAATGTTGCGGGCTGGATCCTTGAGCTCGATTACGGCAAGGGCATTCCCTTCGAAGGTAACTACAGCGCGTGGCTCGAGGCCAAAGAAGCCCGCATGGCGCTGGACGAACGCCGCAACGTATCTCGCAAGAAGAGTCTGAAAACCGAACTCGAGTGGATTCGGATGGCACCAAAAGCTCGCCAGTCAAAGGGCAAAGCGCGCCTCGCGAACTACGACAAACTCGTCAAAGAAGCCAAAGAACAAACGCTGCGCGATGAAAAACTCGAGATCGAGATCCCGGCAAACAAGCGGCTAGGCGACATCGTCATCGAAGCCAAAGACCTGAGCAAGGGCTTTGGCGACAAGCTGCTAATCGACGATCTCACGTTCACGCTGCCCCCTGCTGGCATCGTCGGTGTCATCGGTGCAAACGGCGCCGGTAAGACCACGCTATTCCGCATGATCACCGGCACCGAGACGCCCGACGAGGGCGCGCTGCGCGTCGGCGAAACCGTGCAGCTCGGCTATGTCGACCAGAGCCGCGATGCGCTCGATGGTGAACGCACGGTCTACGCCGAGATTTGCGATGGCCAGGATGTCATCGAACTTGGCGGACGCGAGATCAACGCTCGGGCCTATGTGGCGTCATTCAATTTCAAAGGTCCCGACCAGCAGAAGCTTGTTGGCCATCTCTCTGGTGGTGAACGCAACCGCGTCCACCTGGCCAAGGTGCTGCGTAGTGGCGCCAACGTGCTCCTTCTTGATGAGCCAACCAACGACCTCGACATCGAAACCTTGCGCTCGCTCGAGAATGCACTCGAAATGTACGCCGGTTGTGCAGTCATTATCAGCCATGATCGCTGGTTCCTGGACCGCATAGCGACCCACACACTGGCGTTCGAAGGTGACTCGCAGGTGCGTTGGTTCGAGGGCAACTTCAGCGACTACGAAGCCTTCCGACGCAAGGAACTCGGCGCTGCGGCTGACCAGCCCACCCGCATCAAGTACAAGCCTCTCACCCGCTGACTGCGAACTCGACACCTTGCCACTCAGGCAAGCAGCACAAGGTCCTCTCAGCGAATCCGGCCATGTAGATAAACAATGGTTCAAGGTCATGGGACATATGGTCGGGCCGATTCTCCCGGCTACCCCCATGGTTGCCTCTAAGGCCCTACCCTCACAACCGTGAGACGACTGGCCGGCTTCATTGCGAGCACATCAGGTTGGCTCAGCCGACGGTTGTTCCGAGGCGGTGGCACGACCCTTCCCGGAGTCGTGTTACTCAAGCTGCGCCCAAACGCTGTAGCCGAATACGCAGCCGATCTACGCCACGGCACCATGCTGGTCTCGGCCACGAATGGCAAAACGACAACCACGCGTCTACTTGCCGCTGCTAGCCGCGTTGCTGGCTATCACCTGGCCACAAACGCCGAAGGCTCCAACCTTGAGCGTGGCATAGCCACTGCGCTACTCAAGGGCGGCAAGGGCGCAGATCTGGGGTTATTCGAAGTCGATGAGGCTGCGCTCGCATCGATCGCTGCATCGACGCGACCACAGGTCGTTGTGTTAATGAACCTGTTCCGCGACCAACTCGACCGCTATGGCGAACTCGAAACGTTGGTCGATAAATGGCGTGACGTGCTCGATGACCTCGAAGCTCGTAGCGACCCACCCACGTTGGTCCTGAACGCGGATGACCCGAACATCGCCGCCCTTGGCCGCGGCCGGCCAAATGTCGTGTGGTTCGGCGTCGACGACGCCAGCCACGCTATTGGTGACCGCGAACATGCGGCCGATGCAACTATGTGTCGCGACTGTGGCGCTCCGCTCGATCACCGTGTTGTTCTGGTGGGACATCTTGGCCACTGGGACTGCCCCGGCTGCGACTTAACTCGACCTACACCGACCGTGTCAGCAACCAGGATCGACCTGTCGCTGCAGGGTCAGGACTTGACGCTGCAGTACCCGACACCGGCTGGACTTCCCATCGAGCTGGCTATCTCGTCGCCGCTTCCGGGCGTTCATAATTCGTACAACATCGTCGCCGCTTTCGCCGCGTCCTGGGCCCTGGCTGACCGCACGAAACGACCTCAACAAGCCCATGCGGTGGCGCGTGTGGTGGCCAAGACCAAACCCGCCTTTGGCCGGGGCGAGGTCATCGACGTCGACGACAAGCAGATCCAGTTGTTGCTCGCAAAGAACCCGACAGGCGTCAACCAGAACGTACGCACCATCTTGCGCAGCCCAGGCAAACTCCACGTGCTGGTCTTGTTGAATGATCGAACAGCCGATGGTCAGGACGTGAGCTGGATCTGGGATGTCGACTGGGAGCCACTCGATTCTCGATTGGCCTCGCTCACGCTCGGCGGCGATCGAGCCTGGGATCTTGCGCTACGTTTCCAATACGGCGGCTTCAATATGGACAAGGTCAAGGTGTCACCGGACCCGGCGAAGGCCCTCGACATTGCGCTGGCGGCTACGTTTGCCGGACACACGCTCTGCGCACTATCGACCTACACCGCCATGCTTGATCTGCGCTGGGTGCTGACACAACGTGGCTTCACCCCCGCGTACTGGAGCACCGACGCATGAGCGCCGTCCACACCGTGCGGCTGTGCCACATGTATCCCCAGCTGATGAACATCTACGCCGACCGCGGCAACATCGCTGTGTTCCGCCAACGGCTGGCATGGCGCGACATGAACCTAGAAATCACCGAGATTGGGCTCGGCGAAGTCATTGACCCAGGCCAGCATGATCTCTATTATCTGGGCGGCGGGCAAGACCGAGACCAGAACCTGGTCGCCAAGGATCTGGTCGCTAACTCTGCCACCCTGCAGGCAGCCGCAAACGTTGGCGCTGCTCAACTCTATGTATGCGGCGGGATTCAACTCGCCGGCCATAGTTATGTCACTGCCGATGGAACTGAGCTTGCGGGTCTGGGCATCCTGGACCTGACAACCGAGGCCGGCGAAAGTCGACTTATCGGTGATCTGATCATCGACGCGACCGTCGAAGGAACCACCCAGCGTGTTGTTGGTTACGAGAACCATGTCGGGCGAACTCGCTTGGGCCCGAGTTGTGTGCCGTTAGGGCAGGTCGTGAGTGGCTATGGCAACAACGGCGAGGGTCGCTACGAAGGCGCTATCTTCAATCATGTGATCGGCACCTATATGCACGGGCCGCTTCTTCCGAAGAACCCATGGCTTGCGGACCTGCTGCTGGGCTGGGCGCTCGAACACCGCTATGGCCAAGACGTCGTACTACGACCGCTCGAGGACACGGTCGAAGCCCGTGCCCACGACGCCGCCATTGCTCGCGCCGGTGTCAAGCGTTAGCTCGAACCATCGGCTCATGGTTTCTTGATGCGAAGATGTGCGGGATCATCACTCACCTCAAGATTCCATAGATTTAAAAGAGGCGCGGTTCTTTCGGTTCGATACCGCGGAGGTCGTCGTAGTTCACGACCTGCCATTCGATCTCACGGTCAGTTGCCAACACCTTTGCCTGGGGCTTGATCTCCTGAGCTACGAACATGCCTCGGACCGGCCGCAGCTGCGGATCACGGTTGAGGAACTCCAGATATCGGGTGAGCTGCTCAACACCATCGATCTCGCCGCGGCGCTTGATTTCAACAGCAATGGTTCCACCGTCGGCATCCTTTAGGAGCAGATCGACGGGACCGATGTCAGTCGGATACTCGCGGCGCACTAATCGCATGCCATCGCCCATGGTCTCGGGTGCCGCAGCCAACAACTCTTGCAGGTGAGCTTCAACGCCGTCTTTCTGCAGGCCTGGATCGATGCCCATTTCGATCTCGGTATCGGACATGATCTCGTGAATGGTGATGCGCAACGTCTCGCCCTTGGGGCTGGTTACGGTCCAACCTTCATCGTCAAAGGTCAAGCGGTTGGGGGCGTTCATCCAATTCAGTGGCTTATATGCGCCACCATCGGCGTGGATCGCCACACAGCCATCAGCCTTGACCATGATCAAACGCACTGCTTCGGGCAGATGGGCGGTAAGCCTGCCGTCGTAGTCGACGGTGCAGCGGGCAATCACGAGGCGCATTGTCGAGACCCTAACCGAGCCAATCAGCCGGACTAGGGAACCAATACGGTCCCGATGCTGGTCATAGTTCACTCTGCGTATAGCCAAAGCCGATAGCGTCCTCAACGCATGCAGCCCACACCGATCGCCGCCGAAAGACACATCCAAAAAGACGGAAAGCTCCTGACCTTTCTGATGAAGGCAATTGCGGTCGCTCGGATCCAAGCTCACATCGAGGTCGAGCCTGATCGGCCAACCATTATTGCGGGAAACCACCAAAGCGTGCTCGACATCTTCATGTCGGCAGCCTTCTGCTATCAGGCCAACGTGTCATGCCGGCTCCTGGTCCAGGCCCGCTATTTCGACAACAAGCTGGCGGGCCGGTGGTTGCGCCGAATCGGGTGCATTCCGATAAGTCCAGAGAATAAAGAAGAGGCCTTTATCGAAGTTCGTGCCGCGCTTAAACGCTTAGAACTCGTCGGCATAATGCCCGAAGGGCGCCTGACTAAGCCCGAAGAACGTGACCCTCAGGTCGGCCCGTTTCGCTCAGGTGTCGCAGAACTGGCTCGCGAGACCGGCGCCATCGTGCGTCCGATTACATTCCATCGCACCGGCCTGGCCTGGCCCCGTGCCGAGTGGCCAAAGATCCGCTTCCGCAATCGCCCCATCGTCACGATGCGCCTCGGCGACCCAATTGAGCTCACTGGCGCCGACGATCACGAGAACGCCAAGCTGATTGAGGATGCCATGACCGAAACGCTCAACGTCCTCGATGTCGAACTAGCGGCCCTGGGACAACCACCAGAACACCGCCTCGGTTAACGGGCCCCTGCTACGCCACAATCGGTCAGCTCAGACCCTCCGCATTGCGGTTCTGAGCAAGCAATTTCGTAGCGTGTTTGGTTGGGAAGTAGAAGTGAATGGGTGGCTGCCACCAGCGGCGCTCGGCCAGGAATTAGCATCGGGGCATCGTGGGGCCTACGCAATCGACGCAATCGACGCACGCGTCATCGACATCGACCGGGACAGGATCGGGTAGTGGTTTGTGGTGGACCCGCCGCCGGCTGATCTTCGTCGTGCTACCGCTGCTGCTTCTGGCTGCAACCTATGCAACAGCGACCATAGACATCCGTAACCACGACGGCCGAGTACTGCGTAGCGTGATGCTTGGCGACGTCGACGTTGGTGGGATGACGGCCGACGAACTCGACGCAGAGTTCGACGTCATTAACTCGTTCATCTCGACCGCACCGGTCTACATCGAGACGCCCGGGGCGGCGTACCAGATCGACGCTGAACGGTTGGGGCTGGCACTTGATCGTCGAGCCACCCGGGCCGCTCTGCTGGAATCTGGACGCGAGGGCATAAGCGTGCTCCGTCCGTTCAGCTGGCTCGGCGCAATATTCACCAAACGCGACGTCGACGCCGTGCTTCGTCTAGACCCATTGGCGGCCGAGGCTGGCCTGGCAGCGGTCTCAAAGACCATCAGCGTGCAACCGGGTGAGCCCATGCTGACGTTGACTAATGGCCGGCTCGAGCTCGAACCAGGAACCGCCGGCAGCATCCTGGATGTGCCGCAACTGGTCCGCGATTTGAGTGCCAAGCTGCCGAGCGAGCCATTCACCGAGATATTTGTCGATGCAGTCACGACCACCGACTCGATGATCGATGTGGAGATTCAGTCACTGGTCGATCGCATCAATGGCGCAACCACTCGAGACATCGAGTTCATCGTCAACGGCTTGTCGATCCGGGCCCGACCCGACGAGTTCCGCAGCTGGGTTGAACTCGACCTGACCGGCGAAGATTTTCGAGCGAGGTTGAACACCGAAGTCATGTACCAGTGGATCAATGCGGCCGCCGGCATCGCCCAGGGCGACATCAATACTCGGGCACTGATCGTGAACGGCAGTCAGATCCGACTTCCCGGGGCAAATGCCGTAATGTGCTGCCAGGCCGAAGTCGGTCAACAGGTGCTCGACGCGGTGTTGACTGGCACGGCCTCGATCGGGTTGAACCTGATCGCCGATGATCTGACGCCACTGGCTGATCTGGGTATTTCAGAGCTGATTGGTGAGTTCACCACCGAACATCCAGCGGACCAGAACAGGGTCATCAATATTCAACGCATGGCCGACATAGTGCGTGGTGCGGTTGTCGAGCCTGGCGAAACGTTTTCGCTGAATGGGTACGTTGGTGAACGCACACAGGGCACTGGCTTCGTTCCCGCCGGCGTGATCTACAACGGCGTATTTGCCGAAGATGTCGGGGGCGGCGTCAGCCAGTTCGCGACCACCTTGTTCAATGCCGTCTTCTTTGGCGGGCTGGACTTCGTTCAGTACCAGCCACACAGCATCTATATCGACCGTTACCCTTTTGGCCGAGAGGCCACGGTCAGCTGGCCAAGCGTCGACCTGAAATTCCGGAATCCAACTGATTTCCCAGTGCTGATCTGGACCGAATACACCTCTACATCAATCACAGTCAAGCTGTTCGGCACCGCCACCGTCAGCGGAGAACAGACAGGTCAGACGACCGAACCCCTGAACGAATGCACCAGAGTGCGTACCGAACGCACCCGCACCTACGCCGATGGTCGGGTCGAAATCGACTCGGTAGGCGCCACCTATCAGCCGAGCGAGGGGCGCGACTGCGACGGCAACCCAACTGAGCCACCTCCCGAATGTGAAGACAAGGAGGGGCTCGTCGATAGCGACGACGACGGCTTCGGCGACCTGTGCGTGCCGATCGAAGTCATTTGCCCAGTCGACACCACCGCTATCGACGAAGACGATGACGGCCTCTTCGACTACTGCAGCGCCGAAGAGTGTCCACCCGACACAAAGGCCATCGATACCGACGACGATGGCAACTTCGATGAGTGCGTCGCCCGCGACTCCGACATCTCGATCGACAGCGATCCCGCCGATTCTGTGATCGCCGACACGTAGAACCGACAGCTAATCGAGCCTGCGAGGTATGCCTACAAACGAGGAGCATCCACCCCGTTAGCAGCGAGGTGCCCGGCTGTTTCGAGTTTTGGGGGCCAATCCCGAACTCGCAACCTGGCGCCGAACAAGTAACTCGCCGTCATGAAGGCCTTGCGGACGCAGTGAACACCGGCGGCTTCAATCAGTTCGTTGATCGGAGCGTTGCTTCACAACGTGTGCACCCGCTGCAGCTACTGTTCACCTGCGCTTGAGACGGAAGAAGGCCGCGCTCGAATGGCCGAGATTCGTGCTCAGATGGACGCGTAGCCAATCACCTATCAGCTGGGCGCTCTTGGCAGCGCGTTCGGCCTGGACCAGAACGTATGAGCCAAGCCACTAGGCATGACACAGGGTGCGGTGTCGCGGCTGGAGCGTTCCCCTAATCCCAAGCTCTCGATGCGGCGCAAGATCTCACTTGCGTTGGGTGACACACTGCCTATCCAGGTCGACGTCGACGACCGCACCGTGCAACTCGCACTCATCTGGACCGCACCAACCTGTCTCGCTAGGTCGCCGAACCGCCTGGTAGTTTTGGGCCGTGCTTTGGATCTACGTCCTTTTGACGACCGTCGGGGTCGTGGCGACCGTCCCAACGGTTTTGCGGGCGGTCGATGGCGAACCGGCCGACTTGGTCACTGGGTTCACTGGCTCTGTCGGCCTGATCGGCGGGCTGACAGGCTTGTTCTGTCGTCAATCCGGCGTTGGGGGGTGGGCTACCTTCGTGGCAGCTGGCGCGTTGGGCCTGGCAGCGGGTGCGCTTCACCCCGATCTACTGTCGAACCTTCGTGGTCATGCCCGTGACTCTGAACCAGCGCTGTCGACCCCGGCGACCAAGAAGAAGCCGGAACTCACGCACGACGAGAGCTAGTCCCCGTCTAACCTTCTGGCATGCAGAATCTGATGCCTGAGCACGAGCGCCAGCCCCGAAATGTCAGCGACACGGTCGCCGCTCTGGAAGCCAAGATCGACGGTTATGTCGCACCCCACGCCTATGCCATGGGCGTCGCCACCATCGGCCCATCGGGCGGCGTGCTCGACGTGTCCTTTCCCCATGTCAACTGCAACGAGTCCTGGGGCACCGCAGTCGTGCTGGCCGCTGCGACGGGCCACAGCAATGGCACGTCCAGCTACCGCTTGGACCAGGACACGCTCGATGACGCCATCGAAGATCTCGCCACACTTGCAACCGGCGATGGCCCACACGCGAACCTCGATGCCTGGAAGCTGAGCGGCCAGGTCGCTGCCCAGCCCGCACTCGGTGGCGAGCGCGTCGTGGTGGCCTGCCTGGTCGACAATCTGTTCCAACCACCGGTCGACACCATTGATGCCTATCTGCGTCTGCACCTGTTGTCACATCGCAAGATGATCCCGAACAGCATGAACCTAGACGGCATGTTCGGCCTGCTCAACACGGTCGTCTGGACCAACCTTGGGCCGTTCGAGCCTGAAAACTTCGAGATGACCCGTATGGCGCTTCGGGCCGACGGCCACAACGTCGAGGTCAAGCTTGTCGACAAGTTCCCCCGCATGCTCGACTACGTCGTGCCAAGTGGCGTACGCATCGCCGACGCCAACCGTGTTCGCATGGGTGCCTATCTGGCCGAAGGCACCGTGGTCATGCACGAGGGCTTCTGCAACTTCAACGCCGGAACACTCGGCTCGGCCATGGTCGAAGGCCGCATCAGCCAAGGTGTCATCGTGGGCGAACACAGCGACGTCGGCGGCGGCGCATCCATCATGGGCACACTCTCCGGCGGCGGCACCGACGTCGTGTCGGTCGGCAAGAACAGCCTGATCGGCGCCAACGGCGGCATCGGCATCTCAATCGGCGACGACTGCATCGTTGAAGCCGGCTGCTACATCACCGCCGGCACCCTAGTCACCATGCCCGATGGCGAAACCGTCAAAGCCAAAGAACTCTCAGGTTCCAACGGCCTGTTGTTCCGCCGCAACTCCAAAACGGGCGCCATCGAAGCAATCGCCCGCGAAGGCGCCGGCTGGCAAGGCCTGAACACCGACCTGCACGATAACTAGGCCCCACCACCAAACCTGCGACGCACACCCCTCCCGGCGGGTTAGAAGTCGCAGATTTCCCAATCACGACACCAATATCTGAGTGCCGTATCAGCTTCTGCACCAAGGCCGCGTTCTCGCACGTATCCAACGTCGACCTAGTGACGGCAGCGGCCGCCGCTGGATACGGCATCGTGTTGCGCATCGTCATCATCGAGCTGCGCCTGTCGTGGCGAAGCGTGGTCCCCCGAGTCGACGTAGGTGGTCACAACGTCCCAAGCGCGCACCCAGTCATATGTAGCTGCGTTACCGCCGGCAGCGAGGTGCCGAGCCCTATGGCTAAGCGTTCGATACCTTCGTCGACCGACTCGACAACCATGATGTCGTCGAACACCACGCTGCCAGGAATGTTGTCGGTCTGCGGTTGCAGATGATGTTGCAGAGGCTGATCCGTCGCCGATAGGTCCGCCAGTGTCCTGACCATTTCACCGAACGTGGCGCCGACCAGCGGATACTCATTTGCATCTTCAGCGAAACGCCATTGGCGGTCGCCCCGAACAACGAAGCGTACCGAGAAGCTCACCAGTCGGCGAAGCGAGTCGCTCAGCACCAGCACCCGGCGGTAGTCCGGGAATCGGTCAAAGACTTCAAGGCCCCCGAGATGACCGAACTCCCGCGGCAACAGATCGATAGCGCCGGGGCGTGGGTTGCAACCGCTTTCGACAATTAGATCAAGACAATGAGATCAAGACAATGAGATCAAGCAGCCAATGCTTGATCGTCGTGCAGGCCGCCTTGGGGCTAAAGACAATAAGAAGCTTGTGCTCATGGTCGGCAAATCATTAGTGCATCGGCCCCGGGCGTAGTCAGACTGCTACCAACGTCGCCAAGCGGCTTGGCCCTCAAAGCGACCACGAGCACGCAGACAGCTACGCGGCTGCGGTGCGATTCAGCATCAGCGCTGCCGCGAGCAGGCCAGCGATCGCGACAAAACCACAGGTAGCCATGAATGGGATCGATACGAAGCCCCATGTGTCGACCCAGACGGCCGAGCACGGTGCGTCGATGTCGCAACTGCCGCTGTCGTCGGGCCACCATCGCAATTGGGTGTGGTACACCCCGAAACCAAGCCCGCCAAGCGTCAGCGGCAGTGCGTACCAGGCTCCCATAACGTCCTTGCGGAATGCGGCGAGGCCTAGCACCGGCACCATCGGATACATCATGATCCGCTGCCACCAGCAGAGACGGCAGGGACGGAAGTTCGCGATCCCGGAGTAGTACAGGCTTCCGAGCGTGCTCGTGAGCGCAACGACGAACGCCAGCGGCAACAGCACATCGGCGACTGGGCGTAGCTTCTCGGCTTTGCCGAACGCAACAATGACAAGCAACGCCACGCCTCCCGCCAGCGCCATAAGCGCGAGCAACGCAAAAAAGACGGAAACCTGATCTGTGCCCATAGCTAGCTGGTCGACCGGCCCATCGGCTCAGTTCCTTACGTTCCGATTACAGCTATGTGACGGGTGAAAGACGGACCGCTCGTACGTCCTCGGCCGAGGTCATGAACTCTTGGCCTGCGAACGACCACCGATACACCACGGCGGTCGTCGACGATGAACGGTTCATGGGCATGTGCCTCTGCAGCGTGCCGGGGTCAACGCCTAGCCAGTTCCCATCGATCAGCAACGCGTCGACCCGCCCGACCTCGTCGATATGTATGCTCACACGCACAACGCTATCGCGCTACCAGCGCCCTTACCGGCCGAGGGCACATGCCACTACACCCGGGTCAGGACTGCAGTCCCGGCTGGCAGGCATTAGCTTTGATGAATGCGATTCACGATCCGTGCCGGAACGAGTTCGAGCGGCATCGCCGACCCGGTGATGCTACGGGCACTCGGTCTGCCCCATGGCGGTGTCATTTCTGTCGGCAAGACGCACACCCGCGTCACCGGTGGCGACACCAATGGCTCCACCGATCTGCTGCTCGACGACGAGACCATGCGTAACGCAGCGTTGCGCCCCGGTTCCAGCGTCAACGTCAAGAGAGTCATCCTGCCAGTTGCCCAAGTCGTGCGCTTCAGCGAACACCAACTTGAAGCTCGCGTTCTGGCCCGCGCCTTACAGGGCGCCCCGGTTACCGCTGGCGACACGATCTCAATCGATGCCGGCTACTTCGACGGCGACGCAGATCTCGAGCTGACCGTCACCGCAGTCGAACCGGGCATCGGCGTCGTTGGGTCGACGACCCGGTTCGCCACCGGGTCTGGTCCGGGCGAAGCCGCTCCGGCCCGGGCTGCCCTAGTTGCCGGCACCGCTGCGGTGGCTGCCACTGGCGAAGACGAGCACCCGTCTACCGCCGAGGCCTTACTTGCCGGGCTCGACAACGAAGTCGAGTTGGTCACGGGCTGGTTCTCGCTGCTCGCTACAGCACAGGACCTGGCCACATCATGGAAGCTGCCTGCTGTGGCCGGCATGTTGCTCGAAGGGCCGAACGGTTGCGGCAAGAGCGAACTCGTTCGCGAGGCCGCCAAACGGGCCGGCACCCAGGTCACCGAGGTCGACATCAGCCGAGTATTCAAGCCCGAGAAGCTGCTCGACCGACTGTCCTCCTCCGTTAACGCGCCCAAGGGCCCGCGAGTCATCTTCGTCGACCGCCTAGAAACTCTGACTGGCGATGACGCTCTGTCGACCTTCCGCACCCAGTTCGTGGCTGTGCTGCGGTGGTTCCTCGAGGAAGTTGCCGCCAAGCCACAGGTCGTCTGTGTACTGGGCGTCGACTCGGTCGCGGACCTACACAAATCACTTGCCAAGTCACCGCTCCTCCCCCGCGTCGTGAGCATCCCACCGCCAGACCTAGATCGCCGCCAGCGCCTGTTCGAGGCCGCGTTCTCTCGTGTTCCTGGCGCCGAGGACATCGACGCACACCGACTCGCCACCTTGTCATCAGGATATTCAGGTGCCGACGTGCTGGCCGCTGTCTTGCACGCCTCGTCTATGGTCGCTGGCAACGACGAAGAGCTCACGACAGAGATCGCCGTCGAAGCGCTCGAGACCACTACGCCCTCGCTCGGGTCCGTTCCAATGGGCGAGATCTCTGGCTTTGGTTTCGAAAAGGTCGCCAACCTGACCGACGTCAAACAGCGCCTGACCGAGGCCGTTATTTGGCCCATGACGCAGCCTGAGCGCTACGAACGCCTGGGCATCGAGCCACCGAAGGGCATCATGCTCTACGGCCCTCCCGGCACTGGCAAGACCTTTGTGGTCAAGGCACTGGCCCACGAGGCCGGAAGCGCGTTCTTCGCCGTCAAGGGCGCCGAGCTACTCGACAAGTACGTTGGCGAGAGCGAACGAGCGGTCCGTACCGTGTTCTCTCGTGCCCGCGACGCAGCACCATCGATCATCTTCTTCGACGAGTTCGATGCATTGGCCCCCGTACGTGGCAACTCGTCTAGTTCAGTGTCCGATCAGGTCGTCGCTGCCCTGCTGACCGAGATCGACGGAGTGTCTGATCGCGGACAGGTGTCGGTCATTGCCGCCACCAACCGCTTGGACCTCATCGATAGTGCGCTGTTGCGTGCCGGCCGGTTCGAGACCCATATCAAACTCGACCTTCCGGTGAAGGCCTCACGCTTGGCACTTCTCAATATCACCGATGTAAACCTGGCCGACGATGTTGACCGCGAAGAACTTGCGGCCAAGACCGACGGCTTGTCCTTCGCTGACCTTACCGGGGTGCTTCGCGAGGCAGCGCTGGCGACACTTCGGCGCGACGAGACTGCCTCCGAAGTCGGCTGGCACGATCTCGAAGCAGCCCTGGAGCTCTTCGACGACCGCCGCGGCCCCTCCGCCGACGCCCGCGGCGACAACTGAGCTCGCTAATGCGCATTCCTCGGGGGCGTCACGCTGCGAAGCGACCCTGCGTGGCACAGATGAGTTGGTACCTGGCGGAGCGAAGTCGTTGCCGATCGCTGCTCGCCTAACGTTGAGCTCATGTCTATGCAGTACGACCTGGTTGTTATAGGTGGAGGAACGGCGGGCCTGGTAGCGGCCCACGGCGCTGCCGGCATGGGGGCAACAGTCGCCATGATCGAACCCAACCATCCTGGAGGCGACTGCCTCTGGTATGGCTGTGTGCCCAGTAAACGCCTGCTGGCTGCAGCCCACGCTGCCCATGTCATGCGCACCGCAGGCCGCCATGGCCTCACGGCAGTGGAGCCAGAGATCGACTTCGCAGCGGTCATGGCCCAGGTCAAGGTTGCACAAGATCACATCGCGCATCATGACTCGGTCGAACGGCTTGAAAACGCCGGCGTCGACGTGATCCCGGCGATGGGCACATTCATCGGCGACGGCGAGATCGACGCTGGCGGTCGGAAAATCGGCTACCGCAAAGCGCTGATCGCCACCGGCGCGGCGCCTGTCGTGCCCGGTATTCCCGGTCTCCGAGAGAGCAACCCGCTCACCAGCGACACCGTCTGGCAGCTAACCGAGCTTCCCGAACGGCTCGTCGTCGTCGGTGGTGGAGCAATCGGCTGCGAACTAGGCCAGGCCTTTAGTCGGCTCGGCAGCAAGGTCACCCTGGTCGAAGCGGCGCCGCGCATTCTTGGCATGCTCGGAAAGAACGTCAGCGAGCTCATCGCCACACGATTCCAGGCCGAGGGTATGACCGTCATGCAGGGCGCCAAGATCACCAGCGTTGAAGGCTCGGCTTCGGCTGGAGATCTGGTGGCCATCATCGATGGCCAGACCCGCATTGAGGCCGACCAGATTCTTGTCGCCGTTGGACGCCGACCCAATACTGCCACCCTGAATCTCAACGTCGTCGGCGTAGATCTGACAGACGGAGGCCATGTCGAAGTCAACGACAAGCTCAAGACGACGAACAATCACATATACGCCGGTGGCGATGTCGTCGGTAAAATGCCCTTCACCCACACCGCTGGGATGCATGGCAGCTTGGTCGTGTCGAACGCCCTGTTCGGGCTGCGACGAAAGGCTGACCACGAACGCATCCCCTATGCGATCTTTTGCGATCCAGAGGTCGCAAGCGTTGGGCGGACCACGCCGAACGACGACGAGCTGACCATCGCTCACTTCGACTACCAACAACTCGATCGCCAGGTCACGACGGGCGAACCCGTCGGCTTCGTCGACTTGTTCACCGATGATAAGGGCCGACTCGTCGGCGCCACGGTGGTAGGCGCAACCGCTGGCGAGACGATCAACGAGATGACAGCGCGGATCTTGGCTGGCGACAAGCTTCGAGCTATCGGCCAGATGGTCCGCCCCTACCCGACCTTTGCCGAAGGCCCGGCCAAGGCCGCCAACGAGGTCTTACGCCAGCAATTCTTCACCGAACGCACCCGCAAATTCACCCGCCCTGTCCTGAGCCTTCTCCGAAGGATCGACAAGCCCTAGCCCCACCACCGGGTCATCACCTTTGTCAGGCCCCGGGGAGGGCCCTGCTCAACGCTGGGCTCCCTCACCTCAACACAGTTGGTAAATATTTACCGTCAGCACCAGGCGGCCTAAACCACGTGGCTGGCACACGAGGGGTAGCGCAAAGCTCTATGTCTGACGCTGCGGGTTCGGCACTTGGTTAGCGGAGGAGGCGGGTAATGATAGCGAGTCGTTGGACAACGGTGATGGC